>Ga0153975_1000140_pt1 | contig 20465 bp, 29 predicted proteins | sample TSGA059MetaG_FD_104694 | JGI IMG/M metagenome (GOLD analysis project Ga0153975, IMG submission 104694) | Attine ant fungus gardens microbial communities from Georgia, USA - TSGA059 MetaG | ecosystem: Host-associated > Fungi > Mycelium > Unclassified | place: USA: Georgia, Yuchi Wildlife... | reverse complement strand
CATCGTGACAAGGGATGATCAGATGAGAGCACCACGCGCAGGGGCCGCGTGGTGGAAGGGCAAGAGCCCAAAGAAAAACAACAAACCCAGTCCCTACCAAAGAGCAATGGCAACCGGCTGCAGCCTGCAGGCACACCAGCTGTCTCACTAGTTGGCTGCGATATGCTGGGGTGGGTATAATGGGTGAGAGGTATGGGCCGCTGTCGCCACGTCAGCGACCACTGGTTAGGAAGATACCAGCAACGCTCCGCTAACACTGCTGGGGTGCGGCTGAGGGCTGCCGACTGTAACGAGTCTAGCATTGAGCTAGAATCTCGCCTCACTTGTCCCCAACTCACCAGCGTGGGGCCCCCCAGGCATGGTGGTGGTTTTGGATCAAGAGAAAACTGTCACGTGATACAAAAATGATCGAGCCTACACTGGTACCTGGGCCATACTTCTGGACCAGCCACTGGATCTGTCGTATTCTGATGCAAGGCCACTGGAATTTTCGAGGAAGGGGAGAGTGGCAGGACGCCCGGATCTAATCCGCAACACATTTGCACATCACTTACTAAAGGCCGCCGTCTATTAGGACATGCGTATGAGGTTCTGTAGGACCCCGTCCTAATCTTGCCACTTCATGTATTGGCACCGCCTGTGCAGCTAGGGTTTTTGCTGTAAAGAGAAATATTGAGAAGAAAACGCCTTCACAAACGCTGCTTGAGCGCCTATCGCCCGGTAACAGCTGTTTCCGACTCCCAACTCGCGCCCCGTGCGTGTTCCTATATAACTGTTCGTCTGTGATGTTGAGCAGAGCAGAGCATCACCTTGTATACTGACATGTATATTCCTTTACTCTCCAGGAGTCTCGTCCATTCAACAATGCCTCTTTCACATTCCAGCTTTACTCTCAATGCCTCTGGAGTGGCAGGTTTTTTTGGTGGTGATGAAGCCGTTTCTGCGATGGCAACTGTACACGTGTACCAAGGAAGGAAATGGTTAGGATGGTACAATTCTCCAGGGTCGTACCTTGTCGGCAAGAGATATGGCCAACTCGCCAACTCTCGTTTCTGGGACGGTCTCTTTCCCGGTGTCAACACCGACCCTGCCACCTTATTCGAGCTGGATGGGTGGAAGGGTCCAAAATTCAAAGGTGTTGAATCTGGGTCGTTTATCCCAGAAACCGGTCACCTCGCTGCTCTGATGGTAAAGGAATGCTCGACAAAGATGGGTGTTGAAGTGCCGGGAAGGAAAACTCAGCCAGTCGGGGTAACAATTGTCAACCTCCATCACGTTCCCGAGGCAAGGATGAAACCAACGCAGCTCAGGAGATACACTAGTGTATTCGCTTTCATTCCAATCTCAGTATCCATCGGCACATGTGTCATGTGCGCATTCTTCGGAGACTGGTTCTGTTTCAGCATGATCCTGCTCGGAATGTTTGCAAGCGGGATATCATGTTTTGTAATCGGCTCCGGAAGTTTCACATTCTATCATCCCGTCCCAGCCCCAGGAGCGCCGCGAGGTGATGGATTGCTCCTCACCGATAACAATGTTATCGTCTTACTAGGAGAAGAAGGCGCCGTCAATTCCATTACCCGCGGTAATTTCTCTCTGAGCTTTGGCAGTGAGCCAGAGTACAGGAATATCGGGCTTTGCTCCTTGCTCCTCACCACGCAATTTATCGCACAACTGCTACTCATACCCCAGGGGTCACTCTTCGGACAAATCATGTTCGTAACCTCGCTCGCCGTCTCTTGGGCGTACAACTCCTGGTTGTCATCGCTGGACAAAGAAGAGATCCAGAGAAGGCTGCTGCTGGATGTGGTCCTGCAGCAACCGTCAATGACGAAATATATGTTGGGCACGCGCACCACTATGGCAGTCTTTATTCTGCTGGTGTTGAATCCATCGGCTCCAGGAAAGCTTCTAGATGATATTCTCCCTAATGATACCAAAGTATGGAAGAAGTGGAAATCGACTATCTTGTCGAGGCTACAGAATGGAGAAAAGATGCATTTTGAGATCACAGATTGGGACGATGAAAATTTTGACGAGAAGGAAAGCACTCTCCTGAAGACCCTCTTAGGTGACGCCCAGGCTGCCTACGACGGATACTCCGACCACTTGAAGTCACGTTAGAATTGATTGACTGACCACAGCTGATTGGCGATTCCCTATCATCCACGCGTAAATCCACTCTCCGTACCTGTATATTATGTTCTACTTGTCAAGTTCAGGCTGGCATGTTACATAATATTTCGTTTGACCTATCGTGATACCTATGTCCTTTGATGACGTCTTCCTAGTCACGCGTTTTGGTTCCGCGGGAACAGAGCTTGCGTTTAACAGGTTGCAGCAACGGTACTCATTCCCTTTGTTTTTGACATCGATCATTGGCTTCCAGGTGATGTTACAGCGCAGTTGGCCAATAGATGGACTCCTAGGAGACTCAATTAATGTGCCTTACCCGCTCCAGAAGTCATCTTTGAGTTCAAGCCTGGCTGTTGGGTCAAATTGGATATATGGGCCCTCGGCTGCATGGTATGTTTGAATCCTGATATTCTTATTCATATACGTTTGCTCTGTTAAAGTGTTAGTTGGGGTGACTCAGATGATAGATGAAGAGGCACTGACCCTCGACCAAGACCAGCAACATAAGACGCTGGCGCTGGCATGGACAAGAACGAGAGCTTTTTTTTTGTTGATGCCATGGTTTCGGACGAGGAAATTTTCATGGTCCTCGGCAATGCTTTAACTTAAGATTGGTTTGGTGCGCTTGTCATCATGATGTTTTTCCATTACATTTAACATCGCCTGTTTGTTTCAGGGGCGTCGCTTCGTATCGACCACCCGTCTCGAACGGGCAATGCTCTATTGCGGTCTGCCAGCAGCAGAAGGAGCTTCCACTGCAGCGGCCACCCGTGCGTGTTTGCGCTTGGATCCAGAGGAGCGTTCTTCCGCCAGTGACGTGCTCTTGCTTCCGCGGCCAGTAGATGGCCTATATCATATATATGTGCCGCCAGTGTTACTGTGTTCGTCCAAGTTATAGATGCTACGAGAAACATAACAGTGCGCGAGGCAACGAAAGAATTATGAAGGCGACGCCCCCTGGCAATTGAATTTGAATTGATTGCCAGCAGCGTGGCACCCATGGGGCCAGCTGTAAATGCCGCGATCACCATATTGATAGATCAGTTTTTTTTACCATTCACCAACTTTGTTTACATTTGGAGCGAGACAAATAAGTTGAAATGACACCTCCCCCCACCGACCGATATGTCCAAATTTGTGTCAGTTCGTTTGGGCCTGCTACTTGCAATTGCAGAAGATCAGACTTACCAGAGAACGCAGAATTGACCCAGCCTGCAAGAAACCGTTTGCTACTAGCAACTCACAGCCCAAGCTCGACCGCCAAGTTGAGCATCCCTGACTATCCCATCAAAATAATTCATCGCTCGAACATACACGATGATGACAATGAAAATTTCAGCTCCACTGTTGAAGGTGATAAGTGACACGGGCAACATCACTAGATCCCGTGTGAGTAGACACTGTGTATGGCATGACTGCAAGGTCTATCTATGGAATGGATTTGGTATCACTGACCTGATTTTTGAGGCGTGCAGCTATACCAAAGCTTCCACAATTTGAGCAACGATAATCTTAACTTTCGGCGGGTCAAGCAGTTTTGAAGGCGCCGATCGCCTAAAGCTGTCACCGAGAACAGGAAGGACCAAGACAGAGGTGTCGACCATGGGGTTGACCTTTTTCGAAGTGTTCATGAAGGTGAGGTAAAAGGGGTGTCTTGGTCGATTCAGTGATAGTTTGCATGACCTCTAGCTCGAGCAGACGATCATCGTGATGACCTTTGTTAGCATGAACAGTCAAGATCTTGACTGCATAATATCTGGGCGTCCCTCCGGCTCTAGGGAGACAAACAAAATGTAAACAATGAGCAACGAGGAGGGCGTGCCTATACGGATAACAAGACTTACAGAGAATCCGAAGCCAACCAAGTAGAAGAAAACTGTCTTTTGCCAAGCTTTCGTAAAACTTCATAGCGGTTGCTCAGTAGCATCCCAAGGTGAACAGGAAAGAATCCAAAAACCCTCCTCCCCAGATAGAGACAGCGGTTCTTCAGGAAATGGGCTGGAGATCGGGAAAGCATATTTGAAGTTTTTACTCTAGGTGCACCAAACAAACGGCCTAGCATTGATATACTATGGGTGTAAACGGGCGATTGGTAATTCAGCTGGGTCCTATTTAGCTCAATGTGTCCCGGATCTGAAGAAAAGTAGCCAAACGAACTTGCCGCAAGGCCGAACACCCTTAGACCTCCTTAGACGACGTGAAAATAGTTGACCATCGCTCGCATTGTAGCGCTATTTTCAATCGCGAAAAGCACGCTAGAAGGCACCTCGAGCAGAAACCATACGTAGTCTAGGAGGGGGAGGATTGTTAAATGGGTTGACAATGCAAAGCGTGCCGAACGGTATTCACAAGTGTAATAGCCACTTACTCTAGTCATTTCGTGGAGAAAACCCTTTCCTGAATCCGCGCAGAAGGGTTTTCAACAAATATAACGAGGATCATGTGGTGGGGTGTTTCTGCTCTCAACATTACTGCAACTTGGCTTTGTTTTTGGACGTCGGCACGAATAGTAAGCTATCAGATCGTCTGGAGTATGTTACCTTGAAGGTGTTGTCCACAGATAGTTGGAGTACAGCCGCGGGCCGGATGTGCTTAGTCAGCGTCATTTGCGATATGTGTGTCGATGTCATCCACTGCATATAGTATAGTACTACGGTTTATTATCCAAACTTCTATCACTTCCAATCTCTGAAAATTTGAACTAACCATGGTGAAGGCTTTGATTCTCATCGCAGATGGGACAGAAGAAATGGAGTTGTAAGATCATCATCCCCTAACGAAAGTGCTAATGATCACGCGTATGTACGATGTGCATATAGCACTATTACATATGATACGCTCGTCCGCGCAGGAATAGAGTGCACATCTGCATTTGTTCCCAGGGATCTCTCACCATATGGATCTTCTGATACGAGCCCTGCACTTGCAGTCTGCTCACGGCAAGTGAAGATCCTTCCTGACGTCACCCTCGACCCCCTCGACGCCGGTCCGGTAGGCTGTTCTGAAACATCCGAAGCCGAGCTAGTAACATGGGAACTTTTTCAGGATAAGTACGATGCCCTCATCATCCCCGGTGGCATGGGCGGTGCAGTAACGATGGCAGGATCGACGGAGGTGCAGAACCTTGTTGGTGCTTACTACAATCACCCAGAGAAGCGGATCATCGGAATGATATGCGCAGGTATACCTTTCATCTCGATTGATCGCATGCGTGGTTTATGGAATATATACCTGCAAGGTTCCAAGGTCGCAATCACGGCAAAACTTCCCGGTCAGCCGATTACGTCGCACCCATCTGTCCAGAGCGAATTCCCTGCCCGTAAGTTACTGAAATAATGATGAGGATGAATCGATATATCTTCTTTTCGCGGTAGATTTTGATTACAAGGAACACAGTGTGGTTGTGTCGGATGCTGTCCCAGACAAGGCGACGCTTGTCACAAGGTGAGCACGTATGATGAGACGTTGTCGATGACTCTGCTGACCTCAGTCTTTAGTCGTGGGCCAGGTGAGCTGGAGACTTCTGCTAGGTGTCTTGTCGCCTCTTTAACGTCGTTTGAATAGGAACGGCGTTCCCATTTGCCTTCACGCTGATTGAACTCTTGTGCGGGAAGGCAAAACGTGATGAAGTCGTTGGACCTATGATTTTCCCAACTAACGTTGGGTATCCGTTCTGAAATAGAGGTAGGGTGACATGGCGATGCTGACTCGGACAAGATGCACACGGTGGTGTATTTCTGAAGGCGGTTAGTAAAATGTCCGAAGCCGAACAAATTAGCCTTATGTATGAGTTGTGGTTGTGTTACGTGAAATGGGGTAGTCGCTTGAGAGTTGTCAAAACGCGTTTCTTACTTGTAACTCTTCGTGATTTTTTTAAAACTTGCCGCATGCGAGCTCTTTGGCGCGCTGGGCAGCGAATTCATGGGTTCCCATGTAAAATAAGACATGTCCAGCGTAACTGGGGTGACTCGCATTTGACTCGGATGGCGCATAGCCATAAACTTATCGAGTCATACCCAAACCGTGCAGTCATTAAAAGACCCTTGTCTAACGTTACTCCTCATCACACATCTACATCTATGGCCACTCTAGAGTCTGTAACACAGTCCCTCGCTGGCATGTCAATCACTCCGTCCACCAGCGTCACACACGCTGAAACAAATTCCCCGGCGTCGTGGCGTGAAGCGCTACTCGCGACCACGTCTGCGCCTGCATCATTCGAGTTGATCAAAACGCTCGTCTACAAGCCCAAGACTGCAAAATCTGCCACCCCGGTCCCTGTCGTCGTCATTGCCCGCGAAGAGACTGAGACGAGCTCATCGGCACTCGGAAAAAAGCTCAACTTGAAGGAACTGAGGTTGGCATCAGAGGATCTGCTTTCTGATTTTTTCGCGCTCGATAAGAATTCTTGTATGTCATCTCTGATGGTGCAGTGTAACCAAGCTGATTTACACGGACGATCAGTGTCGGTACTTTCGTTGACCACCCAGACGTTCTCGAAAGTTGTCACTGTGATCGATGCATCGATCGCGTCTTCCTCATCCACATTCGCAATCCACGCGCTATCATCGAGTGCAACCGTCTTTTTGTCTGGACAAGACATCATTTCTTACCTCAAATCGCTCGAGACTGATGAAGTGCAAGTCCAAGAAATTGACTTCACTTCCCTCAAGTCTGATGTTGCTGCAACTCCTTCGAAACCTGCTGCAAAAGAGAAAGAAGACGCAAAAATCGAGGGCGCGATTCAGATCGCCATCGGCGTCAAGAAGGAGGTCGATTTCGCTGCGTGGTATCAAAGTGTAGGCATACTATCATTTGACACCCCGATTCAGTGCTCATCTGTGTATTCTAGGTCTTGATAAAAGCAGATATGCTCGAGTACTACAGTGTTAGTGGGTGCTATATCTTGAGGCCGTGGTCGTACAGTATCTGGGAGGAGATCCAAGGTAGGCATCATAAATTATATTTGTTGATTATTCAAGAGCGCTAAGGCGTGATATAGAGTGGTTTAACAAGAAAATCAAGGCAATGGGCGTTCAGAATGTATACTTCCCTATGCTTGTGTCGCAAAAAGTGCTCGAACGCGAGAAGGACCACATTGAGGGGTTCTCTCCGGAAGTTGCATGGGTCACGAGAGCGTAAGTGGATCAAGAACGAGTGAACTCGAATGTTGATAACCTGATAGTGGGAGCTCTGATCTCGAGGAGCCGGTGGCTATTCGCCCGACATCTGAAACTGTTATGTATCCTTGTAAGCACTATATTCTACCGTCCTAGACTGGGCTCTCAGTTTTTGCTCGCAGACTATGCCAAATGGATCAAGAGTCACCGAGACTTGCCGCTCAAATTGAACCAATGGAACAATGTTGTCCGATGGGAGTTTAAACATCCGCGTAAGTCGTTATATTAGAGCATTGTCGGTTTTTGTTTTTAATTTTACTCAGAACCGTTCCTCCGTACTCGCGAGTTCCTCTGGCAAGAGGGTCATACTGCTCACCTTACCAAGGCCGAAGCTGATAAGGAAGTGCTAGAGATCCTCGACTTGTACCGCCGCGTCTACGAGGAGCTACTTGCTGTTCCTGTCATTCCTGGCGTTAAGTCTGAGAAAGAGAGGTTCGCTGGTGCCCTCTATACCACTACGGTTGAAGGCTTTGTTCCTACCTCGGGCCGTGGTATTCAGGCTGCTACATCCCACTGCTTGGGACAGAACTTCTCGCGCCCGGAAATGTTCAACATTGTTGTCGAGGACCCGAACGATCCGTCTGGCCAGGGCAAAACCTTTGCATGGCAAAACTCATGGGGATTGTCGACACGGACAATCGGTGTGATGACTATGGTACACGGTGACAACCAAGGCTTGGTTCTTCCCCCGCGAGTTGCGTCTGTCCAGGCCATCGTAGTTCCGTGTGGTGTCACGGCAAAGACGAGCGACGAAGATAGAGCTAAGATTAACAATGCCTGCGATGCCCTCGCAAAATCTCTTATAGATGTGGGTATTCGGGCAAAGGCAGACCTTAGAGAGGGCTATACCCCCGGATACAAATTCAACGACTGGGAACAAAAGGTTCGTTAATGATCTACTACTATCGCTCACCTCTGACATACATTCCCTGGCCAGGGTGTCCCCCTTCGTCTTGAGATCGGGCCGAACGACATTGCGAAGCAGCAGACACTGACTGTGCGCCGCGACACTGGTGCAAAGGCCCCCGTTGCTCTTGCCGATCTTGCCGCTACAATCCCGAAGATGCTCGAGACTATTCAGAGCGACATGTATCAGCGTGCTCTCGCCGAATACAACGCGCACATCAAAGAGGTCACGCAATGGGAAGATTTCGTCCCCACGCTGGACAAGAAATGTATTGCTGTTATTCCGTGGTGCGAGCGTGAGGCCTGTGAGGATGACATCAAAGAGCGGAGCAGCAGAGCATCGTGAGCGTTTTCTTTGCATTCTCTGATGGCGATCGGACGCCTCGGAAATATGGAAACGGTGTCTGATATGATATTCTTAACAGCGCGGAACAGCAAGACGAGCGAGCTCCGTCGGCCGGAGCCAAATCGCTTGCTATTCCGTTTGATCAAGGGCGGTGGTCTCCGCTCAAGCCGGGAGAGACGAAGTGCGTTGGGTGTGGACAGGAGGCAAAGCGTTGGACCATGTTCGGGAGATCGTATTAGAAAGCATATTGAATTGTGTGGGGTATTCTATCATTGGAGTGTGTGGGAAATTCAAATGACATTTGCGCGAGGGCAGCTTCTTTTTTTATATTTTATATTTTGTTTCATTGGAGGCAGCAAAAATAGTGCATAAGATGTATATTGTTGGCTACTTAGAGGAACACTCACGGTGAAATTTTCTTGATTCCTAAGGTGACTCGTTCAGGAAGCAAATGGCTGGCATTCTATGTTCCGGCAGCACATACCATAAAAGGTAGTCAGGCACCCATTGCCATCAAGATTACTGATCGATCTGTCATTCGCACAGCCTCAAACCAACTCATCCGAGACTAAATTGATGTCAAGGTCTGTGTGTCCCATGGGGTTCACTTTAAATATTCTTCATATGGCAAACCAGGCGGGATAATGTTGTCACCCATACATCCCGAGTTCCGAGTACCCGGTGCGGGTTTTTTTTTCCTGGTTGTCGTTCATTTTTACTATTCTAATAGATCTAATAGATCTGAGCTGACAGGGCATTGGGAGGTGACTTTGGTAGGCCTTTAGCTCCATTTCAGCACTAGTTCATCAACCCTTGCCCGATGTCACTGTGGCTTTCTGTGGCTTTGGTAGACATATGCTGCTGCCCCGCCCCCGCACGGGGATGTAACCACATCTGGTCTTCGATCCTGGTGTAATTACGGCATGATATGAATGGTCTGGAGGGGTTCTATTGTGTTGTGGAGTGATTCAATAGGTTGGAATGGCGGTTTGATGCTAAGTTACGTTGACAGGTAGGTTTCATGACGGCATCCGGCCTCATGATCCCCGTCTAAATTTCGGTTCATATTGAACGCCCGTAATCCCATGTGGTTCAGTGCCTGAACCCGCACAATACATATAAAACTAGAATACCGTCCCGACATAGCTCAAGTTTGATCCCCCATCTTCACTTATCTTCACCCTTTTCTGTCACCATGGGTAAAGGAGTAAGTTGCCCCTTCCTTGACCCTTGATCCATAAGCGCTAAACACAGTGTTCAACAGTACAACGCACGTATCGCCTCGAATCCTGTAAGTTCAAAGTCTCTTCCAAGTCTTTGATCAGGGAATCCTGACATTTTTCATCACAGTATGTCGTCGGTACATTCGCATGTATCGGTGGAGGCCTCTTCGGTCTGGATATTTCATCCATGTCTGCAGTGTTGAACGTGAGCCTAGCGCCTGAATACATTTCGACGATGCTTATCATTCCGAACAGAACCCTGCGTACGCGAATACTTTCAACAACGTGCGCTTGATTTCTTCATATCATCTGCATCTGATTGACACAATTTGATTGCAGCCTCAAAACAATGTACAGGGCGCTATCGTAGCTTCTATGCCTGCTGGCTCGCTAGTGGGAGCACTTTCTGTCACCTACCTCGGTGACAAGATTGGTCGCAAAAAGACGATTATCCTTGCTGGACTTTTCTGGGTCGTTGGTTCTATTCTCCAGTGTGCATCTGTGGTAAGTGCATCATTCCAATATTCCATATTATTTCCGCTGAGAAGCCGCTTTAGAACCGTGCCATGCTCGTCATTGGTCGTATCATCGCTGGTTACGCCGTCGGTCTTGCCTCTACTGTTGTCCCCGTCTATCAATCCGAGGTTGCCGCACCTGCCATCCGTGGTCGCCTCGTCTCCTTCCAACAATGGTCCATCACTTGGGGTATTTTGCTTCAGTACTTTGTTCAATTTGGTTGTTCCTACATAAACGGCACTGCTTCATTCCGTATCCCATGGGGTCTCCAGATGATCCCCGCCATCATTCTTTCTCTCGGTATGCTCATGTTCCCCGAATCCCCTCGTTGGCTCGTCGATCACGGCCGGTGCGCATCTTTCATATATATACCTAATTTACCACTCTCATACTTCTTGCAGCGAGGCAGAAGCTTTGGAGATCCTTGCTGACCTCCACGGTGGAGGCAACCAGCAAGACGAGCTTGTCGTTCTTGAGTTTGAGGAAATCAAGCAACAGGTCTACTTCGAGCAAAATGAAGGCGCCAAGTCCTGGTGGGACCTCCTCAAGCCTGGTGTATTCCGCCGTGTCGTCCTTGGATCATCTCTTCAGATGTGGTCTCAGCTTACCGGCATGAATGTCATGATGTGAGTTCCCCCTTGAGCTTTTGTCTCTCTTTGTACTCATCCCCAACGAGGTACTACGTCGTCTACGTTTTCGAGGGCGCTGGTCTTACTGGTCGTCGCGCGAACCTCATTGCAGACTCTGTGCAATATGTCCTTAACGTCAGCTTCACTGGTAAGATTGATCACTTTGATGTACCCGGCGATGGTTTTGATGGCATCGAATTTCAGTCCCTGCTATCATTTACATCGACAGATGGGGACGTCGCCCAATGCTTATTTACGGCTGTCTCCTCATGGGCTTCTGGCTTTACCTTGTCGGCGGTCTCCAGGCTCGCTTCGGTCAATGGGGGTCTATCAACGGTACTCGTAAGTTCAATGCTGTCATCCTTAACGCTCTGTCATGCCGACCTCTATTCAATCAGCTACCTGGTTGGTCCTCAACAACGGTGCCGCAACAAGGGCTATCATCGTGTGCTCCTACTGCTTCGTCTCCTCTTTCGCCATTACGATGGGTCCTGCTTCCTGGACATACCCCGCAGAAATCTTCCCCATGCGCGTGCGCTCTAAGGCTGTATCTCTTTCCACCGCCACCAACTGGCTGTTCAACTTCGCTTTGGCATGGGCTGCACCTCCTATGTTGAGCTCAATCCAGTGGAAGACATACTTCGTTTTTGGGACGTTCAACTTCGCAGCTTGCATTCACTTCTTCTTCTGCTTCCCCGAGACTGCTCAGCGCTCGTTGGAGGAGATCGAGGATGTCTTCGCACAGGGCCACGAGTACAGCGCCTGGAAAGTGTCGCGGAACGTTGGCAAGAAGAACTTGGAGGACGTACTTGCAAACAAGGTGGAGGAGAAGGAATCGATCGAAAAGAATGATGTTTAAGGGGACGAATACTAATCTAAGCTTGACATTTTTTTTTCCATCTTGCGGTAATGTTTAGTGGTCTAGTACTGTATTGTTACGCACTGCTGGTGGTATAGGCATTTAACATCATGACCAATTTACGAGGCATATTCACCATTGCAACATCTCCAGTTACTCTTGGCATCCGTTGACCGCACATTCGAAGACTAGAGACTCCGAGTTGAACGCAAGCAGATCACGTCCTAAACACTTTCGCCGCTTCTCATGCAAGCTTCTCCTTGAATTACCGATTACCCCGTGCCCAGAGCTATTCTAAAGTTTTATCTCACAGTGTATCGTGATTGCATCAAATTATACACAGACAATTTCCGCATGGTCCATGCTGCTCGTTTTCATGACTACGCATGGCGCCAAAGCCCCATGATGTTTGGTAATTTCAACAATCACAATGAGTCTTGAAATGGACTATCAATACCGCGACAGTTCACACACACAAGAGAGGCCGCGGCTACTTTCGAACATCAGCACATCCATAATGGTGTTGCTCGCAGGTAGAAGGGCGAATGTCAGACTCCAAACCGGCGGCACTTGTGTTCAAGATCTTAATACCATCAATCAACGCAGAACAATTATAGTTTATCCGACGTGGACGCGATCGTAGGTACCGGAATTTCTAAATAATAAAGTGCTAGTGTTGTGGCTGCCCAGCTGACATCCAACCACGTCGGCGGCTTATCATGTGTTTCAGTTGTGTCTTCGGTATTGCTTCCTTGTATGCCTTTCGTTTCAACCTCGCATGAGTAGCTTGTTCGAATGCGTAGGCGTAGCCAATCAGGTCGAACTCCGTGTACGCGGTGCCAACAAAGGCTAATCCAAAGGGCAATCCTGGAGCCTGTGTATGTAATGGTGATGGCTCTGCTGGCAATACCTCTATGGTATCAGGTTGGAAACCGAGAGGTACTACAAATAGGTAGTATTGATCAAGGGTCAGGCGCTGAGTCATGAGAGATCTTGAACTCGAAATACCTACCAGACAGCATAGGGTAACCTGCAATCGCAGCAGCCTTTGTGGAAGCATAGAAACCGTCCTGCAACGGCGGTAGGTCCGTCGGCATAATGAGCGCATCGAGCTTGTACTTCTCGAATGCAGCATCAATGCCTTCTGCACGACCGACTCGAAAATTATCTAGGAGGGCTTCAAAATAACCATCGTCGACATGGCTGTGTTGCGACTTCACTAGCCTGGCTAAAGGTCAGCACGCGGTTGACGAACCAAGGGACTTCATCTCATATGTACTTACTGAGATTGGTCGGTATAATAAGGAAGTGGGAGTTCCAGATCGGCATGTTTCTCGTTGAAATCAATCACCTGTGCTAGACTTCTGACTCCAGTCGGAACATCCACAAGTTCCGAGAGGTACCGATTCAAATCGTTTTTGAAATCAACCGTCATCACGAGAGCCTCAGATTCAGGTTTGAGCATCTCGCTTGAGCTCTGCAAGTCAGCAGGATCGACGATCTCAGCCCCGAGAGTAATCAAAGTCCTCAGTGCAGCATCAAAACTCTGCGCGATTGCCTCATCAACATCGTTTATGATACCGCGCGGGATGCCAAGACGTTTACCCTTCAAAGCATTCACATCCAAGGCATCTGTGTAGCGAAGACGAACGCCCGGCTGATGTAGCGTCGCTTCGTCTCTCGGATCAGGACCAGCGATAATCGAGAGGAGAATGGCTGCATCCGTAACTGAGCGACACATTGGTCCTGCAGTATCTTGATGCCTGGACAAGGGAATCACTACAAGCCTTTTAGATGAGAGTGGCAATGGATTTTGTTTTACGGATGCACGTACCGCCTGCACGAGACACCAGCCCTACGGTTGGTTTTATACCAACGATATTGTTTCTGCTGCTGGGTAACACAATCGACCCATCAGTCTCGGTTCCGATCGAGCCAGCAGCAAGCCCGACTGCCATGGCTACACCATTTCCAGAGCTGGATCCGAAGGGATTTGAATGCGGATAGTAAGGACAATGGCTTTGCCCACCACGCCCTGAGAATCCGTCTGGGACTGAGATCCCGCGCCAACTTGCCCATTCAGACATGTTGGCCTTCCCAATGAAAATTGCACCTGCCTCACGAAGTTTGGCAGCGACAAATGCGTCTCGGGGAACGACAGCACCCATTAATGCGAAGGACCCTGATATTGGAAACGTGATGAAGTATCGTAGGTAAGTAGTGTGTGCTCAACATTACTCTGGTACGACGCACCAGCACTCGTGCTCATCCCTTCGTGGTAAATGAGTTTGAGTGCCTCCGGGACTGTAAAAAAAGCAGTCTAACCTTCATCGTACCGAGTGGATATGTTATCTTTCAGCAGCAAGGGGATACCGTGCACTGGCCCTCGTTTGCCTTTGCTCTGACGTTCAGCATCAAGCTCGGCGGCCTGAGCCAAAGCACTTGGGTTCGTTTCGATAACCGCGTGGAGGGCAGCACCCTTGAAGTTGACCTCTTCGATCCTGACCAAGTAAGCCTGTTATATAAATAAGATGCATCTCAAAACATTATATGAAGGAAGCTACTTGTACGAGATCAACACTGGTATAATGACCAGCATCGAGACCTTCCTGAAGCTCAGAAATGGATGCCTCATAGAGGTCAGGTAACAGATGCTCCCATGTCGCATCACCTTGCTTTCTGGTCTGAACGTCGAGAATTTTAGACATCATGGGGTAACGGTCGCTGATTCCGTGGACCTAGTGGACACCACCTGGTGGGTCCCAAAACAGGGGACTTCCGTAGCTTAGTAACTGACATCCGGAGTTTCGCGTAGGGCGTCTTGGATAGTGTCTTGTAACGTCAGTCAAAGCGATCAGCGAAATGGCTAAATATTACCTCCTATCCTAAACTACTTACTACATACTAGTTCATCCCAGTGCGTCGCTCGGGATTACTTATCTCATCAAAATTCCGGGACAGGAAGTTTTCCAGTTCGTATAATGCCACTTTGAAATTGAAATATTGATACCCAGCTTTTGCTGACAGTGCGTAACAGGATTTGTCGATAACGATCAACCCACCGTGGACGACGGGAAGTGATCTCGGGGGTGTACTGAATTTTAGTTTGGGGCGCTCGCGCTTGAGCGGTGATGAAAGACAGGAGTGTGTGGGAAGGCTTTCGTCTGAACGTTATCTGAGAAATGCAGCAGTAAGATGAAAGGCCTCGTTGTGTTCATTTGATTAATCTGCTGCGTGTCAAGGAGTGCGGGCATATGAGATAACTAAAGCATGATTAAGGCGGTGCGTGCGATCAATTTGAGATGCTGCGCAGCATGTTCAGATCCTCCATTAGCGCTGAAGATATCTGAATGTCCTCTGCACCAATAGTTTGTTCTTGATTTCATCCCAGAGTCCTGACCGTCCCTCCAATATACGTGTTAGCTGCGCTCCTGGAAATATGCACTTCCAACTTCCGAGGCGTTTCCTCAGCAGGGGAGGGGAAGAGCGAACAATTGCTTCGTCTTGGTCAGTTTGACGAGCGCCCACAATTCCGATTGAAGGAAGGACAAATAGTGAATCTGCTCTGACGCGACTAGCCCAACACCACGTATGACAGGATCTGGAAAGCCCATTCTCTGGGCCACTAGTTACACCCCTTCAAATCCTCGCCATTTTTGAGTGCAATAAATAGTTGGACGCGCCCCAAACTGATGTCTCGCAAATCCAAAGCATTGATGCGGGTAAAGCGCACAAGATGACAGAAGAAAGCCTGCCGCGTACCTCACCGTGTGCTAGGCGCGTTGCTCCGAACCAGCCCACTACCAAGGAAAGATATCGAGAAACTAAAAGGAGTGTTAGGGACGGATAAGCTGCCGGCGTGGAGGTGTACAGCTGACTGCTAGGCTCCGGTTAGCTAACGAGATTGACGCAGTGTCATGTACTGCTTCAGTCGACCATGATGGGCATGATATATGACATGCTTGTACTTTGTGCATGCTTTAGTGTTGCTGCTTCAGTAATGAATCTTTGCATTTGTTAGATGCATGTAGCTTTTTGGGTGGCACCAACCTGTGTAAGAGAGAGCCGAGGTGAGCTGCGAAGGTGGGTTGGGTGGGTAATCTCGCAGCCAAGTTTAGGTATCACTATCCTTATTCTAGCCTTACAGTCTTGCCTCCCTTCAGGATAGACTATCCCGTGAATTGTCCTTCTACATTTCTCACGAGAGAATCTACACGTGTGGTGTTGACGAGACGAGACAGTATTTTCCTTCGTTATCGCAACCACTGTTATCATGCAGCCATTAGCCTAGAGCGAGTGTGATCATGGCCATCGGGTCTTTGCTTTGTGAGTACTAGTCGGGAGTTGGCAGCGAAGACAAAGAATTAAAAATTTCCCTCAATCCTACGTAGTAGTAAGACACGCTGCACGTGACCGCATTTTTTGAACGATATTAATAGGAGTTATATAATTCTCGTTCAGTAGCTACTCATTATTCTTGAACGGTACTTGGACTATAACTACAGGCCGCGCCGGAATCCATTACAAATGTTTTATATACGTAACCGGCGGACCGTTGTCCTGACCTCAAGAGCCTGTATATCATCCGTGTGACCGAACTGCCCCTATCCACTCATGCAGGCGGCTCTTGGAACTGAGTTATCCGCTGTTCCTCGATTCAACGGCATGTATGCACCTTTCCAACCTCCCTACCTGTCGGATGGTATATTTAATGAGCTAGATCGCGGAGTCCCGTTGGACTGGGAAAATTTGAGTCCTTTCCTTAAGTTATTAACCTCACGACTCTTCATTTAGCGGTACTTAGCGGATGCTCCATCCATTATCACAACTCAGAATGATAGTACCTTCACTAGATGAGTTAGATATCAGTGACGATCATTTGCCTTGGGCGGAGTTGAATAACTTTTTCGTGCGCTGTCGCAGAGCCTCTGAGCAAGGCATATCAGACCCTTCAACACATTGAAGTTCAAGTTGCCTCTTCCGAACGCTCAAGCAACTCTTTCATGGCGATCAGAAAGCTTCATCATTTTGCGCAGCTGCGGAACCTGTGGCTTCGCTGTTCTCGCCTACCTTGACAATCGACTTCTTCTTGTGTCAGATTGGCCGCACTCTGCTCTCTGGTATATCTGGGGCCTTCTGGGCTGGGGTTGGCCATGGGCGAGTTTGGTGATCTGAGGGTACCCCTTCTCGAAGTGTAATGTGCTGCAAAGCAGAGCTTGTAACGTTGAGGTATCAATTCCATACGTCTCTTGTACACTGCGCCTAAATCTGTATCATCCATTGAAGTTGCATTTCATTCGTTCCTGCCTTGCGACACCAGCAATACGATATTATTCATTTAAATTGCCCTTTCACACTTCAAAAACTCAGTTTCCCGGATTATCAGACAGACGATCGACACCAGGCGTGAGCATCGCATCTGCCGGAGCGCCCTCCTTGAGAGCGCCTTCTAATAAGTCCACAGCCATGTCTGCTGAGCCCCATGATGACAAGAAGCCGTAACCAGAATGTCTAGATAACAAGGTGTCGTCGCAGCAGCAGCGAGAGAGTCTGACATTACTCACCCGTAGTTATATACCACAGGTACCTTGCCTCGCGTGGGCGCGTCAAACCACTCGACCTCGATCCTTATTCCACCCTTTCGCCCTGGGCGCAGGCCACAACCTGGTTCAACAATGATAGGACGAAGGTCCTCGATGGTGGGCTCGCGATCGAGGACCGCCTGCGGGGGTGCAAGCTCCGGCGTGAGTTTTAAAGCCCGCGCCAGAATGTCCTCGGTTATTTCAGGACGAGGAAGGGGATACCTATAATAGCTTGAGAATGCGAGGAAAGGACAAGTCGACTGACAGAAATACCAATCATTGGGTACTCTCGTGCCACCGCACAGCACCTATAAACCAGTCACGGGGACGGATCGTGTATTTTCTTTTAGTAAACTTACATCGCCGTTACTCCTTGGCATCGTATACGTGTAGGTACCGTCGGCTTCGGTCATGGTCCTCCCGAAATCGACCCAGGGAGCTCTGAGAAGCACCGTTTGACCACGAATTGGATATACGTCCTTGTCTTCAACGCCTCCCAGTGCACGGGCGCCAAGACCTGCACAAACGACAAGAGCGTCAACATCACTGTGTGACTGGGCACCCGTGTATGGACTGGTTCCCCGCTCGAGAAGTTGACTGATGTGTTGCAGGGACGCACGAACGATGGTGCCGTTGTTCGCAAGAAAACGGGACAGAAGCCAATTAAGGTAGGCTGGAGTATTCATGGTGACGGTGCTGAATGAGTACCCTATCTTTGCTGGACCACGCAGTTCGTTGCTCTCTAGATATTTGAACTAATACGACGAGTTAGAATGATGGAGAATGGACGTGACTGAGTCGGTTGCGTACATCTGGCATATACTGTAGCCATTCGGCATTAGGGAGATCATCGCCGCGATATTCAGTTTGAGTATGGCGCAAGAAACATCCTTCGGCTGCGCTACCCGGTTCTGATAGCTTCCATAATACATCGAAGGTATCTTGATCAAGCTCTGGATGACTAGAGTGTGACATGTGTGTTCAGGTAGCCACGAAAATCAATATACTTCGCTGTCTATGATCGTCGTAGGCATGGCTGACATGATGTGCACCCTATGGTAGATGGGGTCAAAGTAGTGGCGGTGAGATAAGACATCTGCTTACCGCCCAGTGACTAGTGTACCGGATGGACTTTGGATCTGTGGGGAATGTCTCTGCAACAATGGTAACACGATATGCCCCTTGCGCCTGAATTCTTAATGCAGTAGTGAGACCGACGACGCCTGGACATGAAAAGTTATCTGAGTGGGCGTAGGTACTTCATTGACTCACCTGCGCCGATAACAATGATCTCTTTGAGCTGTTCGACGTTAGATTGCGCCATGAAAGGTTCCGTGTGATATTCTTCTAACTAAAAGTACTACATACTAATTGGAATAATATTATTACGTCAGCACACCATTTTCTCCCCGAAAAGCCCAAGTGTCCTTCGCAGTCGACTTCATTGCTCACCGTGTAAATGCTCCAGACTTCCACTAGTAAACGGTCAGCCCCAGACGTCCCACACGATGAACGTCCAACAAAGCGAGCTACTACGTCACCACCGGAGGAGGGTGAACTTGACGACTCCTCGCCACATTCACCACCACCACACACAACAATTCCCCTTCCACCCAAACCAGCTCCTTCAAAGTTTGAAACCAAGGTCAAGTTTCCTTTCAAGAAGAAATTAAATGGTGCAGATCCTCCAGGCCCCTCTACTCAGAGGAGCGGTCTTATGTTAGACAGAAGACATACTGCGGTCTATGATAGATCCGAGGAAGACGAGAGGCGCATTCGGGAGGATGACCACCGCGGTAACAGGTCCAGGAATTATCATGACCAATCCCATAGAAGAGGTCCTCCTCAAATAAATGACCATTGGGAGCCTTCCTACAGTAGAGATCGTCCAGCTTGGGATATTCCACGGGATCCTTACAGGTCTGTTCGCGACACGTATATCCCATCACGGGACAGATACGACGGTCGTGGTTATACGAGGGAACGCGATTCGTTTTCATCTCTTTCCCCTGACCGCTCCCGTTCCCCATCACCTTCTTCTTCACACCGAGGCAAACATAGGTTACCCTCACGTCGGTCTCCAGTCATTAGTTACAGTCCGCCCCGACGTGACTATGGTCTGGACAGACTTCAGGATCAAAGGATGCGTGATGATGGCCGGGAACGCGCCCGTCATGATCATCACCGCGCTGCCCCAATGGAAATTGACAACTACTCGCGGGATGACGACCGCTACCATCGTCCTATGCGCCACTCACCGCGTCGCGACCGCTCATGGGATTCTTATGATAGGAACCACCCAACTCGCATTGAAGGAGGACGCGATACTGATCGTGATTCCCACCGTGCGGAGAGTTACCACTCTGCAGCTCCTCGTGCTCACGATGACCGTGAAGAGTATCGTCTTGTTTCTCCCGGTCAACCAATATCCCATAACGCCCCCCAATGTCCTCCCTCACCTTCGACGTCAAGTAATGTACATCCTTTCAATACACCGCCACCGCCACCTTCTTCCCCACCTCCTGTCCCCGCCCCTGAGCGACCCAAAGATGAAACCTTACCTCCTCATGCAGCCATCTCTATCGCGATTCCCTTGAAACGCCCGCCGGCACCTAGAGACGCCCATTCGCCATCGCCACTCCCACTTCCATCCGCTCATGAGGAGCTGGTGAAGGACAAGAAGGATACCACGGTGGATGTACCAAAGCCACCGCCCGTAGACAATAGGCGGAGGCGTATTCCTCTACACCGTACGAGAAAGCAAGAAATGGAGGCTTATGGTCGCGTCTTTCTAGGCTGTGGGCAACAAAGTGACTATGATGCTACTGCAAAGCTCGGCGAAGGTACTTTTGGGTATGTTTTGGTCTGTTCAACCACTGCTGGACGCGACTGCTCACCTTACTCAGAGAGGTCCACAAAGCAGTGCAGCATCTCACTGGGCGCCTGGTTGCCCTCAAACGTATTCTTATGCATAATGAGAAGGAGGGCATGCCCGTCACTGCCTTACGCGAGATTAAAATTCTCAAGGCGCTGAATCACCCATGCATCATAGAGATCTTGGATATGTTCGTTGTCAGAAGTGAGTGTT
>Ga0153975_1000135_pt1 | contig 20830 bp, 21 predicted proteins | sample TSGA059MetaG_FD_104694 | JGI IMG/M metagenome (GOLD analysis project Ga0153975, IMG submission 104694) | Attine ant fungus gardens microbial communities from Georgia, USA - TSGA059 MetaG | ecosystem: Host-associated > Fungi > Mycelium > Unclassified | place: USA: Georgia, Yuchi Wildlife... | reverse complement strand
GAAGATGGCTTTTGACCCCCGCTGTCTGAATGGCGAAACGGCTGCAAATGCACAAAGAAGAGGGAACGAGACAAAAAAAAAAAAAAGTAGAAAGCACGAGCCGAAGTTAGCGATTTCTTCATGAAAATAGTTGGAATAAGACGACGCACTGTAAGTAATTACTCCTCTCTGTTTATGCATGCCAGTGTCACCCCACCAAGGGTTCTATCAAAAGAGAAGTAAGGACAACAATATGACTTCAAGCTTGCTACGGCAAACTAACAAATGTTTTAGCTGTGATCTCGAATTAACACAAGTGTTCAAGAAGAAGAAAGCAGAAAAAACGTACGTCCGGGCATTCCATCTAAACGGGCAGCAGTAGGACGCATGGTGGGCAATTGAGTGGTGAATTATAACCAACGTCGAGTGAATCTTTGGTGCGGCGTTGAAGGTCGTAGACCCGATGTTTTCCGGCGGGGACAAATAAGGACAACTAACACCACGCGCTAACCAACCCTACGTACCACGTCACCGGTCGACTAATAACCAAGTCCAACTTACAAGCTAAAGTACGTGTCACGCTGAGTTTATTCCGACATCCAAGCTAAATATTGTTTAGGTTGCACACCCACTCTTTTGCTTAAAATGATCACCCACCAGACGCTGTATAACCTGGCGAACTACCTTGGTGCCCTCGCCATGGTCACTGTGGTTGCTTACCATTTCGTTGCTGTGAACGCGAGATATCTTGCAAAGAATGGCCATGGTCAGTAGTTGAGCTCATGGAGGGTGCAGGAATGACTTTGCGAGAATTGCATGTGTAAAGTGCGTTGTCCACGTTCTTTCTCTTGCATCGCTGATATATGTATTAGCCATATTCTACTGTTTTGACAATGATACCACGATTATTTACACGTCCTCGTCAACATATGGTCCTAATATTGTGCCTGAAAGATGAAACAACTATTGTGCCGCGTGATATCTATGTCAACCCTGTATGATTTTGACCTCTCCACTGCTGTTGTGCACCGTCTGTTGTGACCCCAGGGCCCCCACCCACCGTCATGGGATCTTTTCTCCGGGGCTGATCTTGCATAACCTCGGATTCCATTTCCAGTATGAGGTCTTCGACCCGCTTCTTCTTATGACAATAGGAGCACGCATTGTGGTCTTTCATCATCCTCGTAAGCATAAGCATGAGGTAGAAACAAAAATTCCTTACCATTGCAGCAGAAACTGAAAGCTGCAACACAACAATATTTAGCAGAGCGCCACGAGTGAGATGAATTTCACGCACAACAGCAGGCTAGAATGCCAAGTGTGGGGTCGCAACAGATGCAGTCAGACATGGATGTATCGAACAAGAGCTGCCAATCATTTTTTCGCACAACGCTTTAGTGCATCGCGACTGGTAAGTAGTATGCAAATAACGTTCCCGCGATGTTTGATTTGTAACAACTGTCGTCCTTCCTATAAAAGCTATGGGAGTTGAATGCACTGGTTTCAATACTCGTTGACCTAGACGGACAACCAGGTACAGTGTTTTGTCAGGTGTATACTAACTGACGTCTGGTCAGATATCCACATTATTTGTATGCTTATGGTCCCATGAAAAATGAAACGACTGTTAAAGTTGTGCTCCGTCGAACTGATGTCTATGCAACATGTCACCAAGGATGCTTTTGACCTCTCAACTGCTGTTGTGCACCGTCTGCAGTAACCTCTGGTCCCTCATCCACCATCATGGGATCTCTTTTCTGAGGCTGATTTTGCACAACCCCTGCAGCAGAGGATTCCAGTATGAGGTCTTCGTCCTCCTTCTTCTTACAACAACAGCACGCCAGCGCATTAGGGTCTTTCATCATCCTCATGAGTGGGCCACCCGGTACGACAGAAACAGGACTTACCATCGCAGCAGAAACTGCAGATAGCTGCAACAATAATCAGTAGAGAGCCACGGATGAGATGGATTCATTTCACGCACAACAGCAGGCTATAAGGCCAAAGAGGATGTCGCAACAGTCAGACATAGATGTATTGAACAAGAGAGGCTGGCGACCATCTTTTTGCACAAGACACTCTTTAACAATGCATCGCGTGAAGGAATGATGTTCCCGCGATGTTCATACATATCGTTGGGAAGAAGCTTCCATTATATTAAAACACGATTGACTTTGAAACGACTGCCATCAGCTATCATTGATTCTTCTATAGAAGTCTGGTTATGGGAGACAGAAATGCACTGGTTTGTTTCTATACATAGTCTTATTGACCTGGACGTTATGTACTATACAGTGCCTTGTGGGATGCATAATATTGTCCAAAACGTCTGCTCAGATATCTTGTATAATCCCATGACCTAAAATTTTTGATGACAAACCAATATTGCGACCATCACGATTGGACGGATGAACATTGAGTACAGGAGTCACGGGACCTAGGATTGTAGTCGGCCTTGTTAACGACGGCACGCCATTCGGTGTAGGTTAACCAAGATTCCGATAGAGAGAGAGTTCCCCAGTAATAGAAACGGCGTAGGGCAAGGAGGGAGCGAATTATGTCGTCTTCTTTCAATGAACCGCCTAATGGAAGTGACGACAACAGATACGGATAGCAAGGCGGAAAATTGACCGAGCGGACCGTGGTCAGGGAAGTGCGCGGATAGACCCAAAGAATAAAACGCTTCTTATAACTGCAAGAGTAACAGCTTACCGTCACTTGTACCCAGAGCTTCCAGACATGCACGAGTCAACATCACAATCGAACCATGCAGAAGAGTGGAGACGCGAACAGGTCACAGCTTCGTCATTGCATACATGATGTTGTGTGATTACTGGGCAAGGATTGTCACCGCCATGACTACGCATGCTAATGCAACATATGGGGACAAGCGTTCTCCTGTGTGAACACTGCTCTTGAGGAAACTCGCAAGAAACTGACTCTATAAACGCGCACCTATCCGAGCAGACATGAAGAGCAGTCCGAGGAAACTGTTTTCTTTCTCGATATTCATGGAGGAATCTCTTAAGTGGGAGCAACGTACCCTTGCTTGTTCTTATCGACTAGTCGTGGGGCAACTGCGCGAACGTACGTGCAAGTACAGATCATCAACAAGATGACCAGGAGCAGGGATTGAAAGTTGAATAATGCTGACTTCGCGCCTTTAGCTAAGGTGCAACAGACTTACAAACTATAAAGACGTGGCGTACCATAAGGACGGCTGCAGGTTGATAAAAGCAACAACCTACTAGTGCCTCCGCTAACAATCCTACTGCTTATATAAGTCGCACTAGTGATGCATATGTAATACTCGTTAACAACTCGTCAACAATTTGTAATAAATATATCCTGAAAGATGCAATAAACTGTTCTGCCACATCATACACGTCGTCCTCTATGATTTTTACCTCTGCTAGTACTGCTGTTGTATACGGTCTGGGGCGACATTTTGGCTCGCGTTATTCGCCATCATGGGTGGCTGTGATTGGGGTTGATTTTGTTTCAAGTTTTTGATGTTGCTTGGCCAATCCACTATGACGTCTCCTTCCTCCGTCTTCATACAACAGGAGCACGCAGGATCTTTCATCATCGTGAGTGGATCATTGGGCATGCTGCAGAAACAGAATTTCCTTACCACCGAAACATCTACAGCAGATAGCTGCAACGATAGTCAGCAAGGAGCCACGGGTGAGATGAATTCATATCACGCACAACAGCAGGTTAGGACGCCAAAGATGAGCTCGCAAACTTCAGACATTGATGTAGAACAAGATGTGGTGATTATCTTTTCTGTGTCTGACAACTCGCTGCTTATAACAATACAGCGGGACTTGTGGCGGTGTGATGGTCTTTTCTGTGTCTCACAACTGGTGTTCACGTGTATCGCTTCCATCAAGATGGCGTTGCCAACACGTTGAAGATGTACTGATCCGTATCACGGTCGTCTTGTTTCTTGGGGGACTGTGAAATGTTTGTGGGCGTGTTGAAAACATTAGCTACATCCCGCGGCCACGAGTTCGCTGCTTTGATGACAACCCATCACGATACTATTCACTTGAAACGCCGTCGAAATACACTTGAAACACCGTCAAAATACACTTGAAACGCCATCAGAGCACATCGGCAGCGCTGGGTAAAGAAGGGACGAGAAGACGGGGCTGTAGCTGTTCCTGTTAATTAATCTGTAGAAGGTCGCTTGAGCTCGTGGGGGGCAGTGCTGAAGCTGTATGGGTCGTGGGGTTCATCACGCATCGTGATGTGTGCGTTCTTTTATGTAAGTTGGATTCTGCCTTCAAGACTATCCTTGGACCAGAATTGAAAAATGCCTTGCCTTGCAGCAGCATCAACACTCGACCTCTATCCTCACCATGTGGTACATGGGTGTGTTTTATGTAGACTACGATAATCATATTTTTTATTTCGCGAAAAATGGTCCCCAAAGCGTTGTGGCACTGAAAGTCTGAAACAGCTCTGGAAAAGTTGTGTTTCAAGGTCCGGTTGATGACCATACAATATCTTATCTGGCAATACGTAGTACTGTCCCTAGGGGACCATCCATCTAATACTTCGTTGACAATAATATGGCATCGGAAGCAGACATCAGAGCCTTCATCGACCGCCATCGTGACCTACTCGCAAAGGAACGCAATGCAGAAATCGAGCGAAGTGCACTTCTTCTCACAAATTGCGGCCCAAAGCTTCTGGAGCAGAAAGGGCTCGCACTGGGGAATCTTGGCGTGGTTGGGATCAACATAGGGCTCGGCGGGAAAACGTGTGTCTTCATTTGTCACTTCTTTTCTTGAGTCCATTCCCTGATCCAATCTCACGGAGAAGCGCAGATTAGTCGAGCTAGAGCGTCCTGCAGCGTTTCACAGTTCACAGGTATTCCCTCCTCATAACTTCAGGTGGGTCTTTAGTGGCCCTGTAGACGTCGTGGCTTAGACCTCAGCAAGACCAGGAGATCTTGCTCGCATTGAAGAGAATGTCTCCTCGAATACTCTAAAAAAATCTGCCAAGAGTAAGAAGGCCGCATCTGCTGGTGCTGAAAGCTCCCGTGCTGCGGCAGAAGGTGTAGTATACAAAGTATGGCCTTATGCAGCTCAACCCGACGATCACTGATGCTCGCACTGCGAAATAGGTGTCAGATACTCGCATAGTCATTGCAGTGGAGCCTTCAGAATCCAGTTCAGACGACCTTGACCTTCCTGAGCGCTGTCGAGTGCTCAAGTTGGCTAACAGCGTTACTTACGATAGGTAACTAAACCATTTCCTTTCACATGAGAGTGTTCTAAAATGCAACATGTTCAAGAATGGATAAAGCACTCGATCAATTGGAGAAAATCGCCATCCCCTCATCGAGACAGGTAAAATATTGCGTATGCTCTCCCTCTTCTGACTGCTAATCGCGGCTCAAATAGTCCAGCGATAAAGGCGATTATGAGATGACACCTCTCACCCGAGTCCTACTTGGAATATCACCACCTTCGGCAAAGATTCATGTTGCAAACCTTAAGTTCTTCGATGAATCTCTGAATCCGAGTCAGCAACAAGCTGTCAGGTTCGCTCTTGAATCTCCTGAAGTCGCATGCATCCATGGTCCACCTGGTAAGCTAACTTGGTCCTGTCGCTCGATATAACCATCTGATAGTAAATGATAGGGACGGGAAAAACGCACACGCTAATTGAAATTATACGTCAGCTCACCTCTCCTTCGGAGTATAGCGCCAACGAGAAACAGAAGCGCATCCTTGTCTGCGGCGCTTCCAACTTGTCTGTTGATAATATTCTAGAGCGTCTCCTTGCCATACCACTCCCTGAGAAAGGCAAGGGGGTGCCTCTGACAACTACCCGCATAGGGCATCCTGCGCGTGTAATGGCCCATCAGGGTGTCCTGGAAGCGACTCTAGAAGTGAAAGCCAGCAAAAGCGATCAAGTGATTCAGCTTCAATGTGTTACGCGATTTACTGGTGCTGAGGCTTTTGAGTTAGGCTGCGCTCGCAAAAGACGTCAAGTCTGAGATCGAGGCAACGCTCGACGTACTTGCTGGGAAGGGGAAAGGCTCCAAAAAACCGAGAGGCTCAGAGCGGAAGAAGATGTGGGAAGAGGTGAAAGCCCTCAGGAAGGAGTGAATAACTTCCCTTGCTCAGACTCTGCATGCGTTCTCACTACTAGTTTAGGTACAGACAGCGCGAAGGCGGAGTTGTCAAAGCTGTTCTTGGAGAGTCTCAGGTATGGCATGCATCGCATCGAGGGTTACAGCACGATAACAGATCAACTCAGATTGTCCTTGCTACATGTCATTCCGCTGGTGGTAGGCAGCTACGTGACCATAAGTTCGATGTCGTTATTATCGACGAGGCAACACAAGCACTCGAAGCAGTATGCATGTTTTTGTTTCAGTTGGAAAGACACATTGACATACCCATAGGTGTGCTGGATCCCCATCTTTAAGGCGAGAAAGCTCATCCTGGCGGGCGACCCGATGCAGTTGCCGCCCACAATTCTATCTAACGACAAACATGGCAAGAAACAAGTGGTTACTGCGACATCCAAAAAGAACGCAAAGTCTTTAGCGAGCACTGCGAATGGAAAAAAGAAGTTGCAAGAGCCAACGGCATCGCAGCCTCAGCCTGAAGAAGTCGTTGATACGAGCCCTAGTGATACGGATTCCGATACGGGATCGGTCACAGGAGATGAAATCATGGAGCAAGATACCGCGATCGAGGTGTCAACCGAAGCAGGTTCACAGCCTAAAGAAGAGTCAAAAGGAGCACAAAAGAAAGTGAAGAAACGAACCGGCCTGCGACCACCTCGTACATTAGAGACAACGCTCTTTGACCGACTAGAGAAGATGTATGGCCCAGACATTAAACGCTTGCTCAATATACAATATCGGTAAGACAAATGCCATATTCGAATTATGCTTAACACCTTACAACGTGCACCTTTAGGATGCACTCACAGATTTGCCAATTTCCTTCTAAAACCCTCTACGCGTCAAAGCTGACGTCCCATCAATCAGTAAAGTCTCATCTCCTCAAGGATCTGCCGAACACCTGCGCCTTTACTTCCTCAGAAGACGAGGACTCTATCAAAGAAATACTTGGAACGCCAGTCGTCTTCTTTGACACTGCAGGCTGTGAATATTTTGAGCGATTGGATGGAGATGGCGAAGAAGGGAGTCGCTGTAACGAGAATGAAGCGGTCGTGGTGACAAAATGGGTGGAAAAGCTGGTGGAAGCTGGATTGCTGCCGTCGCAAATTGCGTTAATCACTCCGTACGCAATCTTCTCCTGAGGTAAAGGACGTCAATGACTTGGTTCACCAGATACCAAGCACAGGTCTCTCTTCTCTCTTCCTTGCTCAGACCGCTATATGGGCCCGAGCTTGAAATTGGGACAGTTGATGGAATGCAGGGGCGAGAAAAGGACGCTGTCATCATCAGCTTGGTGCGCAGTAACGACAAGGTGCGATTGGATATCTTTACTTATGCTCTCCATCACAACGAGCATTCACAGCGTGAAGTCGGGTTTCTGAAAGAGAAGAGACGCATGAATGGTGTGTTGTTGTATCATCATCTTCATAGGGATATCATCATCAATTAACTCATCCAACAGTCGCCATGACCCGAGCAAAGAGGCACCTGGTAAAATGAATCCAATATTCTCATGGCGTTGACTGATCAGCACCCGCAGTGTATCGTGGGTGACTCGTCGACCGTGAAGCACGGCAGCCCGTACCTGAAGAAATGGCTTGGGTGGCTTGACGCGAATGCGGATGTGAGGTTTGCGGAATTTGATTCCATCTAATCATGAAATTGACACTTGATCCCCGCGATATGTCGGACAAGTATCCGCCTATTAAATGGCACGCTAGGGAATTGAGAGGGAATGGATTCTTTCGCGATCAGACACTAACCCCTGACGACGATAGTATGTGCCTCTCGATACAAAATATGACATTATAATATTTTTATGAAACCATCGGGCTTCGGGCCTCAGGTATCACTTTGTGAAGCGAGATCAATGCCAGGTCTGTTCCTGTCTATTCCGCAGTTAGGAACGAACAATAACAACATTTATTTTCTTAACTTGTTTACGTCATTTAGATGACACAAACTAACGAGCGGACTATAATGATTCAAGTACGACTCGGAAGGTTCCCCTGTGCTGTTCAGTTCGGCGGAACAGTTGGAGTCATGCAATAGGACTTCGGTCTGCTTGTTTGAACAGGCGGTAAGCTTAGAGAACCAATGTTCACGTTGCACAACCTGTTCTTGTCGGATTGAACAGGACCTTGGTAAACTCATTTGGAATACAGCCGCAGCTCGCCCGACCCTGGTAAATGAAGAGAGGGGTGGATAATGATTAATGACCGCCTGTCTCTCCACTCTTACTCTCAGGTAGTACCGTGGTGACGCCGTTTACAGCTGCGGGCGCTGATACGGTGTTCACCCGTGCTCAACCTTAATTTAGGGATGATCATACTTCCTACTTTGAGCTTCAAACTTCAAGGTCGACATGAGGAAAAGACATGGAGTCGACGGAGGGCATAGCCCAGGTCATCGTTCTGTCGCGGATATTTGAGTGAATGAGTAGCGGGGTAGTCTAGGGTAATATTTAACTGAGGTACCGATCAACGTGCTCCGACGGTGAGCCAGGTCAGACATTAACGCCCAGACTTTGGGTGGCGCTATGCCATAGATCGGAGGCCTTAGTGACGCAGGATCATAGAGCCTCCACGTATGGAACGTATACGGAACGTGGGAAGAGAACTACAACATGGCGTATAGTATGTACAGTACAGCGGTCAGAATACGAGTGCAGTGACACGACGAGGGAATAATAATAAGTACTCTGTGATGGACAAGAAGAGGACCGAGTGAAGGCCAGCCAGTCACTCAGTATTCTTCGACATCAGTAAAAGAAGCATAATCAGATACAGTCCGCACGTCCTCATACTCCAGCACAACCTCCCGCATCGCATAGCGCATGATTGGGGTCAGGGGCATTAGCTTGGGGCCAATCACTTCATCCTCGTCCTCTTCGTCAATCTGCCCGAGCTCCCGCGTGGACACGTTGACAGGATTCATCATCATCATGTCGCCATCCTCCGAGGACGCGCCGACAGTGCTGCCGCTCCCAATATTGATGGGGCTAGGTATGACACCCACCCCCGCCAGGTTGGGTACGGGCGTTGCCGCCTCCCGACGCAGTGGCATCTCTCCTTCGTGCGCCACCGGGTCCGTCCAGTGCAATTTCAACACACGCCCTTTGATCATCCCATCCACCGCGCGCACACCAATCTCTCGACACAGCAAGAAATACGGCAGATGTGTTGTTCCCGCCTGGCTCAGCTTGCTCATAACCTTGAGCAGCTGCATCGCACTGAAATCGGCAGAGTATTCCTCGCCGGTGCCGTTGGGGTCGCGGAAGGAATTTCGTACGGGGAAATAGGTTTTAAAACAAGCGGGTCCAAGGTTGGCGTGGAGGGCGTCGGGCCCGGACGAGCGTGGACGAGCGGCAGGTGTGCTGGGTGTTGTAGGGTCTTGACCGCTGTTCATAACTGTTGCGGCTTGTGAGGAGTGGATGATGTGAAGGTTGAGTACTGCGTGTGCTTGCAGAAAGTGGGAGCTTTGTTTGACTGCGATACGACGTTAGTAGATGGGTATGAAATGTAATTACCCGTATTTACTTTCAAGGTTTCCGCCTGCATTGACTAAATAAAATCCGTCAGTATTCGTCCGGACAAAGTAATAGTAATAAATACCATAATCATTGATGTAATCCTGCCAGTGCGCTAGCTTGCCACCAAATGCATCATATAGCACTTCAAACGACAAGCCTGTACGTAGATTTTCCGGAACGCGAGGTAACATTCTCTCAACATAGAACGTGCGCGTCTCTGCTTTCGTGCAATCCCCGATGGTGATAATCTAGCCTCATAACATTAATCAACTCCTGAAAGCTATGTGAATTGTCGATGCGTACCTTGCAGTGTTGCATCACGTTCAGCTGCCGCAACCATGTTTGATAGAAGGGGTCGCTGGTGGCATGAATAACGTGGCACAACCTGTCTTGCTTTGTGAGCACCAGCATCGAGTCCAGGAGACACTTCATTGCGTCAGACGACTGTATCAGCGCGGGACTATGGTGGTGTCTTATCAGTGCTCTATATAACCCCCGTGCAGTGTACCCACAGTTTATGTGCTTCGTCGAAGAATACTACGGGGATTCTCTTGGTCGCCTTATCATGCTCTTTCTCGCGGACATTGGAATTCAGCAATGATGAGGACATCTCCTGACTCTGCTGGACGTCGGATGACTTCTCTTTGCCTTTGAAAGTCCACCGGGGTTTTTGCGTTTGTGGAGAAGGCGAAGCGCTATTGAGTTTTGTCCGGTCTGAGGACGCCTCCGAGTCCTTCTTACGCTTGCCATTCTCGGCCGGGTGTTCTGGAGGCTCAAACTCCCAATATTTGAGAAGCGAGCTCTGTATCAAGAAGTCGGTGGAGGGAATAGTATAGGGTTTAAACACGTACCTGGAAGAGTTCCATGAGTCTCGCTATGTCACTCGTCCTCACTTGCGAACCAGAGCTCCCAACAGGAGAATCGTTGAGCCTTCGTTCAACGCTCAACCTATCGTGCTGTAATAATGTCAGTAACACCCCTCTTCAACGTAATCGTCACTGGACCTTGAACCCCCAGCCTTCCTTGCGGAATTCCTCATATCCAGGCATCGTCTTTGATATTCCGTCAAAGTACTGCTCCATTTGCTGCGACATGCTCATATAAAGACTCGTCATATCCGCAAAGCCCGGTATGCGTAAATCGAAGTGAAGTACGTGATACATGTCTCGCGAGAGAACTTCTCGTAGGAGCGCAGTCTAGCATCGCTCGTGAAAGGGTGATAACGTTTAGATACAGAAGCACCGACCTTCCCAACGGAGCTTGCTCCGAACAAGACGGTGAATGAAGGCTCACCCCCCAGTGCGCTATCGAGTGCACGCATCTCAGCTTCTCGTGGAAGAAATCCCGGTAGGCGAGTGAAAGTATGTTTGGTACGTATCTGAGAACGTTCGCGTGTCTCGTTGATTTCATTGCGGGCTTCTTCGAGGAGACGCTTTGACTCGGTCAAGGAGCGAACCGTCTCAGACGGCTGCGAATGAGTCAGTTGAATTGAGCAGTGCTGACGCCACGTTGGAGACGCACGTTCAAAAGAACGCTGAATACTTCGCTCATACCAAAGAAGTTTCTTCGTCCAAGATCGCTGTATGCAGCAGAAGTTCTACGATGTGGCAAGTTTGAGCGGAAGAGCCAGTGCATAGCGTTGGAGGAGTATTGGGAGCGTGGACGTGGACCAGGAGAAGTAAGGTTGCCCTTGGAGGCTCTTGTGCGCATGACGGCAGGTGGGTGTGAGGACGCCAGCCTTATAAGGAAGACAAGTGGTAATGGTTAGTGTGACTGCAGAAGTGAATGGGCGGCAGAAGAGCAATAGCAAGTTGGTTATGAGTGTAGTTGCGGGTAGGAAAGAAGCAAGGAGGCTGCGTACATCTTACGCATGTTTGTGCTCGCGTGAAGGATGGGATGAGACTCTGTTTGTTCGAGTGCGGTTGATCCACGTTGTCCGCGCGAGGCAGCTCCGGATGCCTAAGCACGGCACGGCACACGAAATGGAAGGATCACTGAAAATGAACCGACAAGGTAATATCGTGAATGTAAGGGATTGTGATATTCTGTGATGACGTCTTGCCAGGTGGAGCGAACGATGGATTTTTCTGTCGCGGCGGGTTCTCGATGCGATGGCGCGGTCCAGTTGTAGACGTCTGAGGATAATATTTTGCCATCGTTTCAGGATGTTATCTGGGGCGTGGGATTGTTCTTGTATGACACGTTGAGGGTCTAGATTAGGTACGCAGATTCCGAGATTAGTATGCGTAGAAGACGAGATTGGCACTGCGCTTCGTTTTTTTTCTGCTTTGTCGTTGGGATTGTTGTCGTTCGGGGTATGTGGGATATTTATCGCCCCACATCCAAGGATAAGTCCTATAGATATGACAGGCCAGTTTCCGTGTTTGGCCGGTCATAATTGTCTCGCGGCTTTCCAGATCGTGGAGTTAGTGGGGTTCATGCATTGTGTTAGAATATGTTCCATTGATTCGATTTCCGCGTCACGTTGTGCAGCGAGCCCGGTGTTCATAGTTGGTCACTTGTTGCCAGAAGCTCCCTATGCGGTGGGTGTTATTAAACGTTTTGTATAGGAAAGATTGGATTTTTTTTCGATAGGTCGAGGTTTCTGCAGGAAGCCCATAATTTCGCGTCGTGTTCGAAGGAATTTTTTAGGTCATGAAGGGCATATCTGGTGATAGTCAGTGTTCGTTGTGGATGATAGTCCTTGGTATGCAAGTGATTGTGTTATTGACTTCAGTTTTGCGCCTTGCAGGTCGAAATTTGGAGAGACATTCAGGTCAATGGTGTCAGGTTGTTCTTTGATTGCGCCATCGTGGGCTAGGTGATAGGCTTTTTCGTTACCCTCAATGCCGCTGTGCTCTTTAACCCATTGAAAGGTTGTCGGGGCTGATCTTTTTCTTAAGTGGTACGCTGTTGCGCGGAAGAATTCACTATTTTTGACGCCGATCCAGCCACTGTCCTCCCAATCTTTTAGGCGAGTGGTCAGACTGTTTATTACATATTTTGAGTCCGTGACGATGATAATTGGTGTTAGTGGGTTAATAGATTGTACAGCTGCAAGGACAGCTGCGATTTCGCCCACATCAGCAAACTAGAAATTTCGTGACAAGCTTTTACAGGCTTGTACAAAATTGTACAGAATTGTACAAAAAAGGACATTGTTGTACAATTTTGTACAAGCGCCCACAAGCGCCCACAAACATCACTAGTTTGCTGATGCATTTGATTTGATTGTGAGGGTCCTGCGATACGTATGGATTTGTTCAGTGGGTGGTTCTCTGATATCCAGATACCACTGCCATATTTCGCGTTACCCCTGAAGTTTTAGTGGGTATTGCTCTACCCAGGCCCCCGCAGCACGGAGTAACCAGGTAGTTTCAGAGTCCCACACTACTCCCACCCGGAGTGTGCGTCAAAGCATTTTCCCTCGGACGGCGCCTCGGCACCGCTATAAGCGTTTATATACATAGGACTAGACAGTATCGGTTTGCTATATAAAAGACTCGCTTTTCCAAAAAAAAAAAGAAAAAAAAAATCGTCAATGTGGTAACGACATGGGCGCCAACTGATTCCTCGAGCTCAAGTTATTGTCCAGCTTGAGTGTCAGAGTGAACTGTACTCGAACCCCGTCGGACGACAGTCTCACTTCAGAAGATGTTTGTCGGCTCACAAGTACTCGCAGTTATTATATTGAATCATTATTTATGCCAGTATAATCACCGCTCACGAGTCATTGCATGGACTGCAGTACGTACCGCCCACGTCGAGAGGTGAAGCCTCGAAACTGGGCAAAAAAATCGTCATCCATGGCAACGGCATCCGCCTACCATGGTTACTGTTAGACCAACAAAAAAATACCCAGTGTTCGTTATACATAGTGATACGAGCAGGATACACGCGCTTCGCGGGGTGGGCACTCCTCCCGACCCAGACAGGTTACTCGTCGAGTCAGAGTGCAGGGGTAGACGGCAAATTGGAGCAGGCGAGAAAAAGGGACTTTCATAGATTCACAGGCGTTAACGTCAGACAAAGGGAAGAAAACACTACAATTAGTCCCTTCCTTCAATGAGCGAGAAATGACTGATAAAACCCGGTTTGCGGGTTCTGGGTACTCACAACCTAAAGGTAGCGAGAAAAACGTGGTCCACAACAGAAGTTCAAACACACTATCAATCGAAGCATTCAACGGAGAAAGAGATTACTTATTTGCTAATTTCACAGGAGCAACGTCAGTCACATTGTTGAAACATATTGTCGACAATATTTGTAACGTTGATATCTCATACAATAGGCTCGAGGGGACAAAAAAAAGTATTTAGCTGCAGGCAAAATCCCGTCCTAATAATTATCTGATAAGTCCAGGTGTGGATTAAACATAATCACCTCGAGTCCATCAGTTCTTTCTTTTTCTAAATAGAAAGTCTTTGCGATTGTATTCATTCTATTTTGTTGAAAATAGCTAAAACCCGAACTATGACTTCCGTAAACTTCACCCTGAGACCGATGCGCTGTCCAAAACGAAGTTACGAGTGTGGAACTCACCTTCTGCAGGTGAGAGCGCTGCGGCGATAATACGCCAACACGAATAGCGAGAAACGCATTCGAACCTACTCGGACTCACGCTCCATCAACCCTACAGTATGTGAATCATGACGATGCAATTCTATGGCAAGTAACAATCGTGCTCACGAGTGGTTACTGCGGTCCGAGGAACCCAGGAGCTCATCATCGGATTCAACGAGCCGTCTGCGTCTCGAACGCGAGTGAACGGGACGGACAACAGAATCGCCATCGAGATCGTCCTCATCTTCACCAGAGGAAACTATAATGGGTGCTGTTCGGCGCTGCCTACTAGGAAGGGATGATTCGCGTTCTTCCTCGGATGTATCGACATCTACGTGTGAAGAGGAGCCATCGTTATCGTCCTCATCCGAAAGTTCATATATTTGCGGTTGTTGTGGCATCGGGCCGCGAGGAATTCCGGCATCATCATCATCATCATCATCATCGATGAAACTGCTTTCGTAACCAGCATCTTCGAGACCTCCCGTTTCATCGTCATCTTCCTCATTCTCATCATCCTCCGCATTAATGCCAAAGCGCCAACCGAATAAGGGCGGTCCAGGATACCAATCAGCAATCGCCAGACCATCATCATGGCCATCTCCCTCGCCATCTTCGAGACCCATCCATCCTGGATCGTCCTCGGAATCAAATTCTTCTGCTCCTGAAGCGAAGTCCAAGCCGAGTTCATCGTCTGACCAATTTCCTCCTCCTTCATGCCCTGGATAGCGCCTGCCACATGCCGTACACATACCATCCCAAATCTCGTGCATGCAGTCCAGGCACCGATATATCCCCCCGTCCTCCACATCAAGCATACCAACGTCTTCTCCGCGGCGGGGTTCGGGATCTGTATCATCTGCAAGGAACCAAGGGAGGTAACCACGACCAGATTTTCGGAAGATACCATCCCAAGGATCTGCATCCGCAGGGCGATCAGTGTCGGCTTCCGCATTCTGATGCGGAGGCACGTTTAGAAGATCACATTTCCCAATAACGTGGGCTAGATTTTTGACGGTCCATATCTCTGCGGGCCGATCTCGCACAACTGTGCGGCAATGTGGACACGTTTTCTTCCTTATAATAGCTGGAGGGGCAGGTTGATTATCAGCCGGCGGAGCGTTGAACCACTGAACAAGGCAGTTGTAGCATGCAACATGACCGCAGGGAGCGAGAGCATAAGGCTTGTACATAATGTCGAGGCAAATCTGACAAGTTAGAGCTTGGGAAATATTGTTGAGGACACTTCGGTGCGCGGCTAAAAGCTGATTACGACGAAGAGTTCAAATTGTTATAAATATACGAATGGGTATGACGGGGCGCCCACCTCGTCTCTCTCTGCCAGTTCCTGAGCCAATTGTGCGATCCTGTCATCTGGAATGACACCCAAAGGGCGCTGCGGGTTAAGGCTCGGGGGCTTTTCCAAATCACCATGTTCCATCAGTCCTTTTCCTTTCTGCGTGACATCATCATCAAGAAACGAAATGGGACGAAGCAAATAATGAGTCACAAAGTACATACCGGGTTAGCTGATTGTGGCTGTTCTTTGAAGTCCATCTCAGTATCACTGTCATGACTGACGGGGTTTGAGATGGCAGGTGCAGGGTGGGACAAGACTTCTACGTTTCCTGAACGCTCCGCGGGAGTGAATCGAATAATTTGATTGCGAACAGACACTGGCGGCGGCCGCTGGGACGAACTGTCCTGCGTATGCTGGGCACCGTCCAGTTTGGTAACCACTGGTGCCTTCTTTCTCTTCTTTTTCCGTTTCTTTGGGTCTCGTCTTGAGACCGTTTCAGATGGCGGATCGACCCTGAGTCTCTTGGAGTTTGAAGGCGTTGGGTCCACTGTTTCCAGGTCGGACGTGCCTCGTTTAGTACCTTGACCTCTACCACTGTGATCCGACATGGCGGGGGACGGCAAAGAGGGCATCTAAAGGACGACAGTCGGAACAAGTCACAGGCCGTGGTACTACGATTTCAAGTTGGATGCCGCTTAGCTAAGTCTGTACGGGAAATAATAATAATAATTCCACCTCGCACGTGACCAAGTATACAGCGCAGAGGGTTTACATAAACGTTTTACGAGACTAAAAAAAAGTACTCGGATGCGAGCAAACTTTTTGCATGTTAGCATATTGATAGGCTTACCTGCTTTTGTCATGGTTTTCCACGGGTGTCTGACGTCACATTAGGATGTACAAAATTTTATCTCTAGTTTTGATCCAAATGAAAATTTCTCCTGTAGTTTTACTCGGACGATGAAATTGACATTTCTACAAGAGGAATTCAACGTGGGAGAGAGCCTTTTGGACAAAGTTAGTGGTGCATAGATGCGCGCTTTCATGAACTATGCATGTCTCCAATGTTCCAGGGGAATGTCTTTTGGGAGATGATGAAAATTACTCAGTGGGCTTATAATTTAAGCCCACTCAGTTAATAACATTTTCATGGCGACCTGTACTTATGTAATAATTTGTTATTCTCGTCGTCGCTCTCGGTTCACGCCGTGTAGCCTGGGCGTCTGAGAAGTAGAATGTTACGTTGTGCGCACATGATCTTGAGCTGGACTCAAATTGACTTCCACCGCGCCGCAGTAAGGCTTCCATACTCTGACCTATTCCTCCTCCTCCGTGATGGACCATGAGTTTGCCGTAAGCCGCGCCATACATTCCTATGCATTCGCAAAGATCACAGGTTTGGATGAGGCTGATTCCAGTACGCACCAACGTCCATGCCCTGCTACGGTACAAAGACGTGTCCACGACGGTCTCACTAGGTCATCAGAATCAGAGGTGTCAACCGATTCCTTGCACCGGCGGCATGAATCACATCATAGTGTATCTTCTCAGATCTTAGATTTGGTTTCCACTTCCCTTCCTCGTCTCCCAAAACAACTTTCCGGTACTAACCGCCACAATAATGCCGGCCATTCTGTAACTCGATTTCCTCGGGGTTTTAGGGACGAGGACCTTTTCGGCAGGCACATGTCTCAATTGTCGGTGTCACGCTCTGAATCAACGGCTAATAAACAGAAGCTCCACAAGCGACATCAGTCCCTTGCCTCCCGCCAACGTTTTCTGCGTAGCAGCAATCGACTTGTTTCTCCGTCATCTTTCGTTGCTATGCAAAACTTGGAGGGACCTGTATCGCCTTCTAGCGACACTCGTATACTCGTTCACGATGATCATGATGACCTCGCAACAGAAAAAAATACCCCATTACTCGGAACCCAATCATCGTCACATTCCCCACCTACTCATCGCTCGCTGGCATTTTGGCTCATTCTATACTTTTGTTTCAACCTGGGGCTTACTCTATATAACAAAGGCGTCCTCCTCCATTTTCCATTCCCATACACGCTCACTGCGCTACACGCTCTCTGCGGGACTTTCGGAGGGCTCATACTACTGAAAAATGGCGCATTTGTCCCCGCCAAACTCAGTGACGCGGACAACTTGGCCCTTGTAGCGTTCAGCGTCTTATATACCATCAATATCGCCGTCAGCAATATATCACTTCAGCTAGTCACTATTCCAGTGGGTGATGGCATATCGTGCATAAGGCAGCAGCTGACTCTGAATGTTTCAGTTTCACCAAGTAGTCCGCGCGGGGACGCCAATTTTTACCATTTTACTTTCCATGTTCTTATTCGGTACCCGTAGTAGTAATCACAAAATGGCTTCCCTAATACCCGTCATGGCCGGCGTTGGTTTCGCGTAAGTCTTTTTCGGCACTAGGGTACCTCTCCCGCTAATTTTGATTTAGGACCTATGGTGACTATTCGTACACAACTACTGGACTCGTTTTGACCGTGCTGGGAACGGTGCTTGCTGCCATAAAGACTATCTACACATCTATCCTGCAATCGACGCCATCACCAACTTCTCCACAGCCACGCATAAATTATATTGTTCCTCCAAGGCTACAGTTGCACCCGCTAGACCTGTTGACGCGCATGGCACCACTCGCCTTCATTCAGTGCGTCATTCTTGCCCACCTTACGGGAGAATTGTCTCGAGTGCGAACGTGGAGCTCGCACGAGATGACACCCGTCAAAGCGGCACTCCTCGGAGTGAATGGTTTGATCGCGTTTGGTCTCAATATTGTGAGTTTCACGGCGAATAGGGCAGCGGGCCCTTTGAGTATGACTGTTGCTGGTGAGTAGCTATTGTGGCAGATATCATGTTGCTCTTGCTAATGCGCCAGTAGCCAACGTCAAACAAGTGCTTTCCGTATTTCTTGCGGTCATCATATTCAAGCTCACAATAACGCCAACAAACGCGCTCGGAATTCTACTCACTATTGCCGGTGGGGCGTGGTATGCAACCGTTGAATATCAGGAGAAGAGAGGCAGGTGGAGGAAGTAGATCATAATTGGTGATGTTCATGCTAGAGCAGTTTATTCTTTCTTCGCTTTGTGTAGAAACGTGCATGTATCACTTGGATCCTTAGTGTACCATATGTGTAAATATACATTGGTGTGGAGTGAGACTTTACATTTCAAACGATATATAGTTCAGTAGATAAGATTCGGCACTATTTGCTAGTCTAGGGTTAACACAATTTAATTATCAACGTAGTGAACAAGCCCTCGAGCCGAGAAGCGCATTGTGTAACGTAAGTCCTGATCGCTGTTAGTGGTTCCGGTTAACGGCTGCGGCGTTTCATTTTCCAAGCTCATCCAAAATAAGTATCACGTGTCACGGTGTGGTCCTTTTTGAAAAATCACTTCGTTCGATTTGTTTTGAGGTATTTGCAAAGCCAACTTCGTACTCTTTGTTTGCTCTGTGCAAGTCCACGGGAAGTTGACGTGATTGTCATTCAAGAATCTATATGATGAATACGTCACTCGTCCACGCCACCAAGATTAATAGCGGTTCCTTTAGGAGCTCGAGAAGCATCGTGTATCCGTACTAGAGCCAGAATGGCACAGCTCTATTGATGACGAAATACCGGTGGAATGTTACGATCCCGTGGTGAGGATCGAATTTTCTGTGCATCCCGAATCATAACGCGGATGGCATGTGGCAGCCTAAATTTGTGTCACCCGTAGACTTGTACGTCCTAGCTTGCATCAGTCATATCTATTCCAGAATCATCTCTACACGGAGACGCCAAATACCGATCGGTTCGGAAACGGTCGTGAGGGCTCAGGGTACCTCGGTGAGTGGGTTTAGGATCTGTGTGCTAAACACTACCGGATCTAGGATGCTTCCCCCACTTCCCCCAACTGTACACTACCTTGCCTCTGGGTCATGGATGTTGTATGCAACTAGCTAGTCATTGGACTCGGTTGCAGCTTGCAACAGATCTTGTACTCCCACAGGTATATGTGCTCAGTAGTATTACCTTAATTGGAACGAGATGGTCGGCGCGGTTTGGGTAGTGGTAGCTCCCTGACAAGAACTTTGCAGGTTCGAAACCGCTGCCATCCCCGCCATCCTAGCGTTCCTCGCTAGCAGACCCTTATCCTAGGAGACGGGCGACTGCAACAGGTGCTCTGAACATGGTTTGCCTTGTGGCGCTCTCCTAGACGCCCTGGCTTGGGCTTTGCTTTTCCATGCCAGTCGTCAATGTAACGAATAACTATGTATTTTTACAACTGGTTCCATATTGATAGGCCAGACCTGATTTTTCACCTCTCACCGACTTCGCATGGTTTCGGAGTACTAGTGGTCAGTACAACTGCTTTCATATCGATAGACCTGATTTCATTTTATTCCACTCACCGACTCTATTTACTTGTGGAGCTCGACAAATAAAATCGTCCTGGGTATTACGATAGTTGTTCGCGGCGCATTCCCAGGAATGGCAAGCTGCGCTGTGCGCAACTGCACGGTTAGAGGCGTTTGTTTCATGGCAGCATCTCTAGTCTCCCTTCGAGTCCCTCTCCATCTCGACAATCAATGAATGAAATTATTTGAACCAGGCCATCGTCCCAACAGCTCCTCGTGATGTTTCGCCGTCAATATAGGATTCAATGCGCTCCACTCAGAGTAAATTGAAGCAACCAGGCTAGTGATTACTAGCACGACGGTACTCATACTGTTGGATGACTCGGAACATTACATACACATTTCCGCGTGAAGCCGTGCCTTTGCAGTGTTCGCTCAATAGTGACTCGACGTCGCGTGCATCGCAAAGCAAAATTTGCAATTCAAACAAAAAGATGTCAGGGCTCTATACAAGACAAGAGATACTACCGAAGCAATTAGGAGATCAGTGTACATTACACACGAGCTGCTTTGATTACATCTGCTGCTGTGAGTAGACGACCGATTTCCAAGGGTTTGCACAACGCCTGTGAGACGTGCGTGTGAGAGGTAGCTCGCGTGGGTGACCAGTGCTATAGCTCTGGTGGGCCGACATAGTGACCCATTGCTGTTTGACAGCTGCGGGGATGTGACGGCAGTTTCCCGGCATGGTCACGGTGTTGGAGTTTGTCGACGCTGTGCGAGCTCGACACGTGACTCCGGATATTTCCATTTACTATATCATTGTGGCTGAACCTTAAATCATCGGTTTTCGTAGTGCGTAGCTAGTTTTAGATACTCTACGCGTTTCTAACGGGTTCCCTGTAAAACCTGAGTTGGTATTACT
>Ga0153975_1000132_pt1 | contig 20876 bp, 22 predicted proteins | sample TSGA059MetaG_FD_104694 | JGI IMG/M metagenome (GOLD analysis project Ga0153975, IMG submission 104694) | Attine ant fungus gardens microbial communities from Georgia, USA - TSGA059 MetaG | ecosystem: Host-associated > Fungi > Mycelium > Unclassified | place: USA: Georgia, Yuchi Wildlife... | reverse complement strand
GCATCCCACGTGTGGCGGAAGATCTTCTCTGGGGACCCGCTTAACCGCGAGCTGGGAGATAAATACAAGCAGGAGGTGCTGAGGTACGGTGGGGGGAAGGACCCGTGGCTGATGCTCAGTGCGTTGCTTGATGCACCTGAGTTGGAGGTTGGCGATGCCGAGGCGATGCGGGAAGTTGGTAGATGGAGGATGGAAGATGGTGTCGTTCCGGAGAGACATTAGGATTTATTCGACATAATGCGACCCACGTACCCTATTGTCCTTTTCAAACTAGATCTAGATGTTAGAGCCCAAACATTTTATGAATTACAAAGGGATTTCTTTGATTGATTTCCGGTACAAAGCGTGTAAAGCAACTGTTGGCGAGTGTCAGAGATAATGTAGTGTATGTTATGTCATGATGATGTTGGATATAACGCAGGCTATGCACCTAAAGTGTTCTTACTGGCCGTGGCAGCACGCCTTGCAGTTGAGTCACTCGAGTGCGGTGAGTTCAATGTAGCGGTTTGGATGCGGCTAGACACAATTTCCACCAAATAAACAGTGGTAGGACGACGCATATAATCTAACGTGCATTGCAATTAGTATTGTGTTGTCGAGTGCAAGCGGTTCGGAAATTCAGTATATGAATCTGCAATTGGCACCTGCCAGCGTTCCGTGCTTTAAAGAATACCAACAGCCATGCATTACGGGCACCCCTGGCAACGCAGACCCCTTTTCCACCGAGCTAACGAAACTTCTAGCAACCTTGCGCGTTCTGGTTACTTCCCGTCCACTCGATGATATTCAGTTTTCATGGGCCTGTCCACTCGTTTTCATTGAGCCCGCTGACTCGTTTTCATGTCCGAAGATTAGCACGGCGTGGTGTACAATTTGTTTTGTATTTTATGCTAATTGAAATGAAATTTTTAATGGTTCGAACCGGACCTCATAAATGGTCCGGTCCAGGGTTTGTCTCCTTGCCTGAACTGGACCAAAGGTTCGGTTCTGGGTTCGACAAAATACCCCCAAGAACCGGACCGAACCGGACTTCGGCAGCACTAGCTCAGGGCCGGGGGCCTTGGACCCTATATTTTGTCTGGCGACCTGCGTTGTTACATTGTCTGGAAATAATATAAAATTTCTAATATAGTAGCATTCATTGGTAGCGACGATGGTGTTAAGATCCCTGGTCTATCTTTATCATATACCTCACAACATTCTTAAATCCAGCTTTAATTGATTTTGCATCCGCAACGCACCAACCGACTCGTTAGTTGACTTCGTAAACTCCATGTACTACTCATCTTTATTTTCAAGTCATGTCGCATGTTCTTGCAATGTGTCCATGAGAGTCATCATACAACATTCTCAGGCCGTAGTTGCCTGTTGTATGGTCGGTCTGCCATCAGTCTGCTCTCTGCAAAGTCATGGCCAATGAGAGCAATGATTATTGGCAAAGTTGTCTGAAGTCATTAGATGTTATTGATGTGTCTATCTGATCAATATCCAATGCAGACAAGTAGAGCGCATGTCTATTTTCTAGTCAAGTCGTATGGGGGAGTGCCGAGCATCATTGAAAAGCACACGGCATCGAGCAAGATCGTTGGAAGCGTACGTCTGCCAGTGAAGCGATCACGCAATTCATCATTTTTCCTGCATGCTTTGTGAACTACATGTGCGGTGTTTATAATGGAGTATTAGTTACCTACAGCAACTGTTTCTCCGACATCCAGACATCCATAGAGGATGGTTGTGAATATATCCTCCGAGAATCTCATCTTATCACCGTGCAGTTCATCGCGCCAGATTGTCAAGGCCGCAAAACTGATGCTGCCATGAGATCCAGAGTTCCATGCATACAATCACAGTAGCGGTCGCGCAGGTAGACTTTGCAATAGCCAACGGACAATGATATCTGTAAATTTCTTTTTGGCGGGTGGACTGGCCACCAAATTGAAGGTCCCTATTTTGTCCATCCAATGGGCGGGAAATTACGGACCCGACGATCCCTGAGCAGGGTAGACAAAACCAGGATGGTGCAACGTGGAGCAAAATGTAGACAAATGGACTTTGTGTTTGCATTTAGGAGGGCGATAGTTACATGGGCGGCTCGTGCTAACGAAACAAAGAAATTGAGGAGAAAATGGAACAGAGAGATGAGAACCCACTCGCAAAGAACAAGATGGGAAGAGGTGGGTAGCGCGAAAGAGTACAGCGCGGGCGTGAGCAAGCAGACGCAGTTCCAAATAGCTTGATAAGAGGTGAGCAGCTCAGCGGGGTGAGCGGAATATGGCTCAGAGGATCAGACATGAGCTAGAGAAACAGGAGCTAATTCAATTCATCGGAATGACTTTTACCTCGGCGGAGTCATTGAATCGTTGGGGACATGACGGGTCCTCCAGCTTCATACTCGTAGGACTCTCCACTCTCCAGATAATATTTAGAGTAGTTTGCTAACAAAATAAATAAAATGAACAACATTATATTCAACGTTCCTGATGGGCCTGAAGGAGATTGATGGAAGCGTTAACGAGGACGACCGAAGTAGCAATCGCAGCTGAACGCCACGCACAAATGGTGAACAAGATTTTTACGGGAGATACAAAAGGAGAACAAATATTCAAATTAAGCAGCCCGCTAGAACGGGCTGGTATGACGGGGGGCGACAATTTTTTTGTTTATATCAGTAGCCTGTACGGGTCCAGGAATAGAGAAATCCACGCATAGATCATATAAAGCATATTAACAATCCCCTCCGGGAATTAATAAAGTGGCGCTCACACGAACACTGTAGATCCTGCTCCAGTAGCCAAGCTCGCTCTCTCAGGAGCTGCAGTTGCTGCATCGCAACGCGAGCAGCGTTAGTAGGCGAGGAAGTGCCAGGCTGTAGAGTAACGACTGGTAGCAGAGGGAACTGAAGGACGGAGAGATTGAATTTCTGGTAATATTTGTGAGAGTTCGCTGCAAGAACGAAGACAGCCAGAATGGGTCCATGATAAGGACTGATCGAGGTTCACGACATACGTCCAGGTGCAAGGGCTAGAAGGAACAGGGTGACCGAGGTGAATTTGAAGGCTAAGAGATGCAATCGAATACGATGAATTGAGCACGACTCTTCAATGTTGAAGTGCTTGCGGTAAATCATTGTCCAACCTTTGCTGCGGCGAACACTCATGAACCATAAGAGGGAGAACAGCCTGAGCACTATGACAGAGACTATTTGACTGGGCAAGTTGGATCAATGAAGGTGTTGTGTTGCTAGAGATGGCAGGTGAAGGGGAACTCAACGGCATTATACTGGATTAAGGAAACCTGCATTTTCGACATGCCATTCAAGATATCAATTTCGTTGGATGGCATAAAATCTACACAATTGTCACAACATTGATGCGACACTATTTGCGATCAGTCATCGCCGAGATTGTGCTGCGAAAGAGATCTAATTGTAGGGAATGCTGGCCTTTCAATGGAAGTCAAGTGCTCCTGACCGCGCATAAGAGCACCAAGAAAGCCGCCATCAGATGGCGTATATCATCGTATAGACATGGTTGCGTTGAAATTGGTCAATCGTGCGGCATGATGATGAGGCCTTTTCTTTGACCACAAAACACTAATGCAGTGCACAAAGAAACTTTTTCCGGATAAATTATTCCAAAAATGGCAGTTCATTGTACACATTTGACATATGTTTTGTGACCAAACTTCTGACAACAACAATGCGGGACTTGAATTGACTACAAATAGTTGTAAACAATCATGGATACTTACTTAAATCTCCACTGATACATGATCACCCGTGTAATATGGCGATTCGCAAGTCAGCTTCCTGTGATACATTAGAGCGTATTTTTCTCGCATCTCAGGAGTTTCTTTCATCATCGCACTCGCCACTCACAAATGCGACGCCTTCTCCCCTTCCATCGCACACCATAAATTTGCCCGACCCACCCTCTTTCAACAATATTTTCTCTGGGCTCGGTGCATCGAAGGAGTTTGAATCCTTATACCGTGCGAGAGCTATGGAACTCAAGTCCCGAACCGAAGCTACTTTGCTGCAGTTCCTTAGGAAGTCGTCTTACATCCCCGCTACCGCTTCGCGTACATCCGACAAGGTAATAATATCTATCGCCACGACGCGTTACCAGCAAGCCATCAATGAATGGATCGAACTCGGGAAGGCCATGCTGCAGCAAAACCAACGGGCCCACTTACCTCCCCCTTGCGACAGTTTCGGCAATGCAGAATCTACACGGACACCGAAATCCAACCGCCCATTTAATCATGTACGTTCCTTCTTCCGTGAAGCAGCTCCTTTCACATTTTTCAATCATCAGGAATATACCCCATTGCTTGAGCACTTTTTCGACGAGAACCCATTCCCTACCCACGCAGATAAAGTCTTTTTGGCAAGGAAGTCAGCAATGACGTATCGACAAATCCATGTCTGGGTATGGCTGACTACATGATAACTGTTTTCATTACTCACTACTCATCCAGTTTCAAAATAGACGCAACCGATCGAAGAAGGACGGCAAAACATTAAGAAAGAAGCCGGTGTCTGAAGGTGTAACCCTTCCTTTGGACACCCTTTACCAGCGAATGGAGAAATTCATTGTTCCAGAAGACAAGACGATGTGTATATCGCATTCTAACATTTTTGAGACAATCGTCAATCATAAAGCGGAGGCTGTAAGTGGAGTGGTTCATATCATTGTGCTACGCTGAGAATATGATGCAATAGTCGTCTATCAAAGATGCTTCATGCAATCCCCTTGAGTCTTTAGCGCCTCCCCATGCCTTCCCGTCGTCGTATCCCCCTTCATGTTCGTATGATCCTTTCCCGTCAAGAAATGGGGCAATGAATTTTGGTGCGCCAAAGTGGTTGCGGTTACCAGCCAATGCAACTATTCGGCGTCCTTCGATGGATATCAACACGCTTATAGACCGGTTCTCCCGGATGAACATCTTAGATGATTCCATGCGCGGAAAAGACAACTCTTTTGCAGCTGTGGCAGCAATTACGGTCATACCCCCTTCCGCTCCCCACCCCGCACTCATCCGCAGGACAGTGGCAAATGTTACTGCAGTCTGCGGTTCCCTGCGTTCTGTTCCTGCGACGGCTTCTCGCCGACACGTCTTCAACACACCCAGTCCGCAATCGAGGCCTGTCACATTAATACCCACCTCCGAGACCACAACAACACAAAAGACCCGTCGCAGAAAAGTTGCGCCGTTACCGAAACGAGTTCCTCATGGGAACCCGAAATCTCACCGAGATGTCACGCCAGCAACGGCACAGGTATCTGTCACATCACCTTCACCATCATCGCCCTCGCGGTCGTCTTCGTTCGGGTCTGACAGTTCCTCACAAAGCCGTCTCTTCTCGAGCGGGAGCTCTACGTCAAACATTTCTTCGAGCCTCGTCACACCTTTATCATCGCCCTCACTTCCCGCACAACTCCCGTCGCCTTCAGCGTCATTGTTCAATTTATCTTCAAGTATGATCGATCTATTCGGTGATGCATTGCAAGGCACTTCCTCACCGGTTCAGGGACTTCAGCTTGACTTCAATTCTAGCCTCTGGGGGAATTCGCGCACCCGCAAGTCACCGACGTTTGACTTCTCGTTCAATGCACTCCCGGCCGCGAATCTCGTTCACACACCATCATGACCCACCTGTGATTGGACTTCACAGACTGCTTCATTTTTGCATGCTCCGGATAGAGTTTGCTTTTACCTTTGGCATGCCAGGCCTCACTGCTGCAGAACATTCAGCAATGACGAAGGGCTACGGCAGGCCGCATTACGTCTCTTCATCTAATACCCTGAAGCTGACGCTATGCACCATGCAATTCCTATGCCTATGATGTGCGCAATATGCTGTATCTTATTGTTACTCCCAATTGTCTTTTTATACTCGTCCTTTTTTGGAGATCCTTGCTCTTGCTCTCTCGATGCTACTCGTCATGATTGCTGTAATAGTATTGAACTTGTTCTGCTGTTCATATGCTGTGAGTAATGCGTCGCTCTGGATGGGGATATCTGATTGCTAGAATTTTTGAGGACGGGTGCGTCCTTGCAGAGCTGAATGTGCTGCAGTCACTGAGCCGAAGATCTGGAGTATATGAACTAACTGACCATTTCGATGCCAAAGGCCATGTCGAACGAAAACTTGCACTCCATCACCTTGCCATCACCACAATGAAATCGACCGCAATTCTCAGCAGGGGGACACTTCGACTACACAGCGCACAGGATTTGGGTGGGGAGGATCTGCAAACCCCATGAGGCGTCCGTGGCTGACCCCGCATCGCTTTCGGAGGAGGCTGAGATCAACTTTAGCATCCTGTCTCCAGTTCTCCTGGCCAGTCCTGGCCGCACCATCCTTTGCGTTCGACTCGGCAGTCTGTACCTTCTTTACAGTTGCCTACGCGTGAGTCGGTCGCCCCGGCCAAACACCAATATCCATAGATCTTCCCCGCCTCCCTAGAGGATGAAAACTTTAGCACAACCAGGGTTCTTTGATCCAGCATGCCTCCTAGCTTACTGATCTCGCCTAGTGTTGACTCTCTTTCAACTCTGCAAAATCAGAGATGCTCAGAGCAAAGCCTGTATCTGAATGTGATAGAGAACAAAACAATAACGATGTAGAGCCCAAAGTAGAGATGGGAAATCCCTGATGAGCTGCTTGGCTGGTTACTCTGCTCATTTGCCACACTGACGCTGGAGGCCGATCGAGGAATCTGCATCTCGCATTTCTTGCATCAGTCTGGAAGGAAACCACTGCTTTTGTTACCTTTTCCCGATGCATGACATACACACCATCCGAAGTAGGATGTCCATGCTGGCACTCCAATTGTCAACTTCACGGTCTCCTCTCATCATATTTTTCTTCCAACACTAACCGCAGTTATGCGTGCTCGCTCTAAGTTGTTGGTCCATCAGACTAAGTGCGTGTCTAGCTTAGCTTAAAGTTCGATCCATGGGAAGCGCATACACGCTGGAAGTTACATGCTTCATTCAGGGATTCATGAACTATGAGTGTTGATTGCTGGCGTTCTCGTCGTCTTCAATCAACTCCCAAGTGGCATTGAGGAAATATCCTCTGGTGCGTGATGTATTGAACCTGTCAGGTCATTCTCAGTACTAATATTTTTAGCTCAGTTACCAATACAAGCGATCCGCAGACTTCAGTTCAGCCTCAGCAGACAGCGCCAGAGAAAATTGACGTGATCCTCGATTTCCTCGCTTCGTGGCACTGGACATTGGGGGATCTGCTGTACTATCTCTTTCGACTACAGGATGACAAAAACGAGGACATCAAAGGACGCTCGCGAAGGCATACCGAGAAGCTCGAGAAGTCTCTGCAAGGAGAGCCCATCCGGAGTGTTGGATTCATCCTTCATGCTTGGCTCAATAGCCCATACACAAAGGTTCCTGCAAACGCGCGCCAGACTCTCATCCTACCTATCAGCTAGACAAATCATACGAGTAGATCAAGCCTGCAAAGGCTGCAGTCTCCTCGTTTGTAGCTCAAAATTTGACGGGTAAGCTCGTCCGAGAGGCAGAAAGTGATGTGAAGCCAACAAACGGCTTAGACCTCACGTCGGCATCCAAAATGAATCCGAAGGAGAAGGAATGGATTGATATTTAGGCCACAACGGTGGTGAAGGCTGGCATGATTATATGGAACCACCAGCCATTCACCTAGCACTCTCACAGCAATGGCTTCGCGAGAACCGCCCTGTGGATCTTGTAAACTGTTATGGCAGTCTGTTTAGTAGTTACGACTCTACTTAACATGTTATTACTTCCCGTGCATCTCATGGCACGCGGGATGTATGACTTTGTAATGTCCGTTTCATATGATGTCTTTGCATACAACAGCCGGATCAGTGAGAGCACTGTTCTTTTCGACACGTGGGAGACGTCAAAGCAAGAGTTCTGGTACTAACCGACAACGTCCAACATTATCATCTTAGCCCGAGACGTCAGACCCTTGCATATGTCGCACGAACATGATGAACGTGGGTCTTGCAGAGACATATATCGAGCTAGAAGGAGTCAATCCATAAGCATTCGACGCTGACGAAAGGATGCTTACAACGGCTCGAGTCGAGCAAACGCAAAGATCTAAAAGTGGAAGACCTCATACATTCATGACGTACGGTTAACGTCTACCGATATTCATCAAGCAATATGCTTCTAAGTTCTGGAACTCTTTTCCATAAATATTCGTGTCGCCAAAATCTCACTTCCCATTCAACAATCCAAGCTTTCACCCACTTGCAACAAGCGGCCGACATGAAACAATCACACTGATCTCAAAGATGCGCTTCTTGACTTCCTGGGACAATTGCGTCAGACTGAAGAGGACAATCAGTGGTGCATGCAGCTTGAATTGACGTACGAGAAGATTTTGCAGTTGAAGAAGTACTTTGCAGTTCCATAATCGATGACTTGCGTAGTCTATCAGCCTTAAGCCTCCGAGTCTAGTGCTTGTTATATTGTTATATGGCACACTCTGGACGGATGTCTCCCTGAATTTTCGAGACTCATTGAGGAGACGAGTCCTAAGCCGTTTCACTCGATTCCGATCGTGCCAAAAAATGATTGACAATTCTGTACAGCTAGCCATAAGCCACCTACATTAAACAAGGAATTATAGGGCCCCCCGGACTCTATAATTTTCCTTTAAAATATAGTTTCCCGTAGGCAGATCAATGGACGGAAATATAAGGGAGTCGTTCCTTCTCATTAATAACGTATTCGGAAAGTATACCTACACTGAAATTCAGCTTAACGGGATATTATCATACCACCGAGCGCGCTTTATTTGAGTTGCCTTCGTTCGTGCTGAAAATTTCACGGGAGCCGGTTGAGAAAGGAATACATATTGCGACTTCAACGAAGTCGTGTATGACATTGGGCGTCTAGGAATACAAATGGTTGTAGTGATTTACCGTATGCAACAATATAAATGGATACGCTAATATGAAACCATAGAAGTGAATAATGCGAATGTTCCTTGAACCTAGAAAACTCAACCGGATGCTGGAGAAGATGATATAACGTCAAGAAATGCGACGAAAAACTTATACCAAGGCGTCTCCCTTCTACACACCAGTCTCTGACTGAACATCGCCATCGCGTTCGCGATGCAGATCACTGCAACTTGCTGGCGATACAACTGACGGACTCCAGGATCTGGGATAAGGATATGCAGGGATGCGGCCAGCCTCAACAATGATGGATGTAGTGAGGGCGCGTGGATAGGGGTTATTGTATGACAGCGACACTCGACAAGATGGCTCTGAGGGTTGCCGGGACACAGGGGAAACAGGGTTTTGGTCTTGATGAGAACATTCGGAAACGCCAGCTTCGATATCAGTGTATTGGGGAGGAACTTCAGATGTATCCTGAGAAGCATCGTCATCGCACTTCTTGATAGGTGTAAGCGGAGTTGGCGTAGAGCGCGATGACGGCCTGTGGTTAAACGACTTCTCGTCATCGTAGGTAAGACCTAACGAGGGGAGAGTTGTAAAATCCCGAACACGGTTTCTGGGGAAAATGTTTGCGAATGAGATTCTGAGATGAAATTAACCTTACCTAGCACTCGGCAGACTTGATACGAAAAATCTGACATCATTGATCGACTGTCTAAGGATATGTTTTCGGAAAGCTCCGATAACTTGGCCATACTCCTTCCTCGCCTCCTCGCCAAAGCCAAAGAATAAGAAGAAAATATATGCACTGGCAGGCATCGCCCACCACAGCAAGAACATGCTGTGGATGTATGAAGGTGGGAGTTCGATGAACGCAAAGAGGTCAACACGCAACCAGTCAGAATGGACATTCTGCCAGCTGATCCAAGGTCGCAAACCCGACTCGATGTTGTTGCAGAGGTTGAAGGCTGTCAAAGCAGTCCCCCACAAAATTTCCGTCACAGCCATAGCCATAAGGCGGAGATAGCGATGGGTTGTGAGCGCCGAATTGGAATTCTGTAAGTGAGCGGCAAAAGACATGCGTCGGCGGATGAAGTGATATAATGCAATAGCTGAAAAGTACATCAACGATGGTGTGCACAATACGCCATTGAATCACCAACCTGCATAAAAAAGCGTGGCTGTCGCAAAAACCAGGGGTGGCAACCAAACGATTACAATGCCCTCGATGGAAAAGTATGTCGCGGGTTGGCAGCCAAGGTTCTCGACGATATTGTATCGGTGACCTTGCACGACATAATCTGTGGTTACATGAATTCAAAAGCGCAAAAATGTTAGGAAGAAGCGCACGCAAAGCCATGAAGATTAAAGGAACTCCAAAGCATATCACTGAATCAAAAATAATGCGTCGTCGTTTATCGACACGATCAAAGCGGACACGACGATTTGATGACACGAGTTCAAGGTGCTTGCATACACACATGCTTGCCAGCGGCAACGCAGTATTTGCACCAATGATGAGCTTGGTCGCTAAAAGATACGTTTAAGTAGCTGATGGCTGCGCATCAATGTGTAGCTCACTGATATCGCACCAAACTGGAGTTGGGTTATCAACATTCCCAGCCCAAATAATAGCATTGATGCCATAGATCATATTCACAATGAAAAGCCATCCTATGATAGCAAGAGTACCGATGTTGCGAGCCCGCCAATGCCAAGGCAGAGGAATAAGGACCAAGACAGCAGCAAGAAAGGCGCCTGCGGGAAGCGAAGGATATTGCATTCGAACCAACGTGGTAGAGTACAGGCGGGGGTGTGCAGCAACTCCATTGAACAAGAATTTGGAAGGTTATATCGCCCGAAAACAAAGGGATACTTCGAGTTCAATCCAATTTATGACAACAATAGACGGGTGCAATTCGTGATTATATAATGATGTAGACAAAGGAGGAAAACACTAATTAGGATTCCGCTCCAATTCCGCGGCATTCTGTGTATTACACAATTATTGCGATTTTGATAAACAATGATAATCAACAAAAAGAAACTTGTTTTTTTGGTCACACTTTTGTGCGATCTGGTCAACCGCCGAATTGCAGTACGACTTTACGAACATGTCAACTCGTTGTCAAACTGATAAAAAATACAATCCAGTACGCTACGTATTTTACCAGTTGATTATGTCAGCATCGTGTCGGTATTAGTGAGTGATTCTAACTTCGAACATTGCGCTTGTGTCCAATTGGCGTCCAAGCTGGGTATAATATAACACACTCTCTCCTCATCAAACACGGAGAGAGAGGAGACGCCTAAAATAGAAGCGATGAACAAAGATGCATTCACATTTTGGCCTAAGTTACCGATGGTTGCAGGGGGCAGGTGCCATGGGTGCAAAAATCGTTGCAAATGTTGTGGCGGCGTGGCCACTGTGTCAGTACTCCCGATCGTCACTCAGTGCTTTCCCGGCGTTTTGTAGCTTATCCATGTTGTCTCCACTTCGCGCGCTCGCGTGCACTCTTTTTTATTTTATTTTATTTTTTCGAATACATTTGTATACCACACCATGGGCCACAAGGTGGAAGGGCAAGAGCCCAAGAAAAAACCCAAACCCTACTAAAGAGCAATGGCAACCAGCTGCAGGCACACCAGCTGTCTCACTAGTTGGCTGCAATATGCTGGGGTGGGTATAATGAGTAGGAGGTTTGGCCCCGGCTGGGTCGCTGCCGACTGTAACAAGTCTAGCATTGAGCTAATACCTCGTCTCACTTGTCCCCAACTCGCCAGCGTGGGGCCCCAATCCCAGGCACGGTAGTGGTTTTGGATCAACCCTGTCACGTGCACTCTTCCATTTCACAATGTCTCTGTCGAGGGGATGTTACGAGACCTCCCGCCACGTGTAGTCTCGTTGTCAAGTGCCAGTAGTTTGCTCAAACGGCAAGCCCGATCACGAAGGGGTGGTGAATAATATCTGGTTCCATGTATGGATAAGCGTGGCAACTGATAAATCGAAAATGAAGAAAAAACAAAAGAATGAAATAAGAGTATAGTAGCACCAGGTAAATGACGGTGAAATATGATGATAGAAATTGAGGAAGCTAGTGTGACGTGCATTGGAACCGAGCATTGATCCTGTACATATATAACGGAAGTATCATGAAAGGAAGGGTACAAAAAAGAGCGACTCCTGATGAAGATTCAGTGGTGTGGATCTGCATTTGCAGTGACGACCGAAGTCAATGATCGCATAGGTCTGCCATCATCGAAGGACATAGGGTAAAAACTAGGTGGGGTGAAGGATGATGTTATGCAGGAAAAACGGGATGCTCCACACAGCGCCCTCGCGAGAAATTCAGCGAAGAATGGGCCTCAGATAGGGTATCGAGGTCAAAATCAACAGTACGTGTCTCGATGTCAGATGGAGGATGATTTGACATCATAGGCGAGAGGCCCCCCGCAAATTCTTCTCTGGAGTATGGAGGCAGCGATAGCGATAATTCAGCATTCTTCTCGACGTCTCGATCAACGTCGAAGCTCTTGATATCGAGGACCGAGTCAAATGTCGACCGGCGTATGGCCTGAGGAGGGGCAGCGGTGATATGAACCGGTAATGAACCAATAGAGATGTCTCCAGTGGGCTTGATAGCGCCTTTCCATCTACATGCGTGTTAGAATAGTCTGCCATCGAGAAAATCGTAGGAGCCAACCTGGGAACATTCGACCCCAATGTCTGAGTTACGGTGGGATTGTAGCCGAAGTGCTTTGAGATCCACAGGAAGGCCAGTCGATAATGCTTTCGTGCTTCATTTGCGAAGCCGAATAAAGCAAAGAACAATAAAGCGCAAACAGGGAATAGCCATTGCGTCATGTCAATAGATTTTTTGTAGATTGAATTGCTGGTCCACTCGGTGGCCGGAATCAGGCCGACATGCGAAAAGTTGAAGTGGGTGTCGGACAAAGATACCCATTGTTCAATGGGTACGCTCGTGCCGGAAATATAGACACTGAAGATGCTAATCGGCACAGTGCAAGCCATTTCGATTACTGATAGCATCATTAAGCGGAGATAACGGTTAACATTCAATGAAGAATTATTTGATGATATGAGGGAGTTAAACTCCAGACGGCGTTTATAGAAGGCACTCAAAGTCAAGCCTAGAGAAATGTGAGCTTAATCATTGAGCATGTAAAAGGAACGAACCTGAGTAAACGAAGGAGGTGCAGCCAAGTAATGTAGGCCACATGTAGACAAGGAAATAGGCCGGTATAACATTGTAAGTTGCTGGCCAGCAGCCAACATCCTCAAGGATATCGAAACGGTGTCCCTGAACGATATAGTCTGTAGTGTGATTTAGTATGGGTTGGGGTTCTTCTGTTGCTCGGAAGATACACACGAAGTGCCATAATTATAACAGGAATGCCGATGGAGATGCAAAGATCACCTATGACAGCGCGACGTTTCTGTGCGCCGTTTAGTGCAAGGTTCCTATGGAACGGAGTCGACTTACATCCTCACGTGTAACAGACACGGTTTTGATGACAGCTATTTTATACAAGCGTCGACTAATACACATCGCAGAGGCGGGAATACCAACGCTGGCTCCGATGAGGAGTTTTGTTGCTGCAGTTTCATTAGCAAGAGCAACATTTAGAGACAGAATAGATCAATCACAGATATCACACCATACTGGTGCAACATTCAATGCGTTGTTGCGCCAGACGATAGAGTTCACGAATTGGATGAGGCATGAAGTACCTGTCCACAGCATATAAACGCAAGTCCCTGCATTCCATGCCTGCAGATGCCATGGGAGAGGGATGAGAACGAGGAGGAAACCCAAGAAAGAGAAAATGGTGAGGGGATACGTGGGGTTCACACTATAGCTCATGGAGCGTGTCAGCGGTATCGTCAGCGGCGACAGAGGTAGAGACTATGCTTAGAGGGCAAGTTTGTGAACCAGACATCTTTATCACTGGATGCTGAACAAAGACAATGGGTTGAATCAACTTCATCATTAATCCCTTTGTTCGTTGGTTACGTAATATAATACCTGAACCTGCTTCAGTTCGCACGGAAATGTCTTTTGTTTCCGTACCACAGAGCAAAGCTTAAGACCTAAAGGACAAAAGCCTAAAGGATGAGGACACAGCGACCATTTTAAGGTGATAATGAGTGGGGCTCAAGTCCCGAGTCGCATAAAGTCAACCTTCCTATCAGCTGCCAGTGCATCATATTTGTCACCCCCTTGCTAAACTTCATTCACGTTCGCGAAAACACGTACCACACTACAATGGACACCTTCACCCCTCTATCTGATACACTTTTCGCCCCCACTGTGTCACTGGACAGCGACTCCTCAAGTTCGGTAGTTCCAAGCGCCTTCGGCGACGGTGACCCTATTCTCGTAGATGCCGAATATTGGACATCTGGCAGCAGCTCACAAAGTGGTTTCTGTGTGGTTGTTTAATGGTTAGCAGGTTGTATGCCTTTGCCCTGACCCTGGCTAACTGCTGTACATAGCCACAACCAACTTGAAACATCTCGGATTGATTTAAATTTGTCTGCTTACTACGCGATGGTATTATGGTAAGCTGTCATTCTTGACATCCTGTCCAAGTATGCTTATCGCTCTCTTAGACGCGTGTTTTGACATGAGGGGTCAATCGTATATTTATTCGACCTTCGTCTTTATTCTTTATTCATTATTATTTTTTACCCGTGTAATGGAGTTCAGAACTTGCCGCTCTTTATTATTTACCCTGTATCCAATTTTTTTCGGCATATTTCATGACAAATAGCCATGGTCTCACTCAGTACTTATGCTCCAACTGAAATGTATTGGTCACATTATTTTATGGCGACAATATCGAAGTGAGGAGGAACACGTCAAAAAATTGCAGCTTTTGCTGACCGTGCCACTTGTGTTAAGAATTAGATATATCATGTGACGTGGTTAATTATATAATAATGATAGTATAACCTTCCCGAGCAAAATTCACATAATATTGTCGTTATTTATGAAAATCACAATAATCCAGTCTTTTTGGAGGAACAATAAGCACAACTGGAAACTGACAAGAGTCAGCCCCAGAGGGTCCAGCATATGTTCGGCAATCGGCGAAGTTGTAACCCTGCAAATGTCAGTTTAAACTTTAGACTGTCGCTTCAGACAATGGTAACTACCCACCGCGACGGCTGGCCAATGTGGCTGAATAGCGACATGCACACCTGTGTTTATCGAACAATGGCCATAATCTGGCTATATAGCATGAGGCAGAGCTATGCACCCTCTAGTACTATTGCACGCACATACAATCGCAGTACAACTACAATTTGAACCCCCCACTACCATTCATCCGCGACTATGGACGACTTCATGACACTGCTTCCTTCAGAGCCATCATCCTTCGCTGAGCTATCTCAGTTGGGGGTTACTCAACAATTCCAATGTGTCGAATATTCAGACGCACTTCCAGTCGACGATGACAGACTGAGTAGCTACTATGGTAGCTTCTGTGTCATAATATGACCATGCTTCGCCATTGCTTCACTGTCACATTCCAGTGTGAGGTTTGTCCGTGTATCTTTGATGCGTATGACTCCTTTTATTGATGCGTGTTTCCATTAGGAATGTATCCTTACATTCGCTGCCAGAGCGTTTGCGTTCAATTATTTAGGCTAGAGGCTGGTCTAAGAGCCTTTTATTATTATTTCGTTCTATCTTCCCATCACCTTCGCGCATCTCGTACGAGATGCCCGACGTATCTATATATTTGTTCCACGGGCTTCAATGTGTAGCTTTATCACTCCTTTTGTCCTCGTCTTCGTGTGTATTACTGTATGTAGAATCTGTGTGTCAACGCATTGCATGAACGCGTCCACAAGTTTGAACTCCGCTGTGCTATTGTTCTCCAATTATTTATGGCGCTCCATCCGTCCAATTATTATGTACACACACACTGAAACATACACATACAACACAGTTTGGCGTTGACAAATACTCACATGTCGCTTGCCGTTGTCCAAATGTAAGTTCAAACAGGTCTGGAATCTGATCCCTCAGGGCACCTCCCTTCGCCTTCACGCGGTCAGCAACCATCTTTCGCGCCTCCGGGCCCATCCCCTAGTACTTGTGCCCTCCGAGTCCTGCCAATCCTCATGCATCCAACCATTCGCCCTCCCTGACGAGTGCAGTGCTTTCTAGCACCCAAGTGCACCATTCCTGCCTTCCTGCACCATCCAGTGCACTCTCATCACCCTTCACACTCTCCTGGCTCTCCAGCACGTTTCCAACCTTCATGCCACACTTGTCACTTGCACCCTGCTGTACTCTCTCGATACCGTCCGCCGCCGCCGTCCGCCTTCCGTACCACCCGGTGTACTCACTACCACCACCCTCGGGCGCCTTTCCGGCTTCTTCCAGAGTTTTCACGTCCCACTCACTAGCGCGGAGTCAGCGAAGGATGCTATTAACAGGTATAAAATATGTTCCGTTGTTTCGTAGTACGATGTTAGTACTTATATAATATCTATCTTCGTTGGTTTTGATACGCGCGGGTAGCAGACCATGCAAAGCTATCTGTATAGCACACTGATTATTCGCAGTAAATACCTGTACCCGCTCCTTAGGTATTAACGCCCATATGAACTCCAGAGCGGTTATGGGTTATGTAGAGACCCCTGAGGAATGTGTTTGCATAGTGTATGTGTGAAGCGCTCGACTGTGTGTGTGCACTGTGTGTATAATAATTGGACGGATGTAGCACTGGCATATCACAGCGTAAAAAATATCTCCTTTGTTTCTCAGCGGAAGACATTAATTCAACATCGTAGGACATTCCTGAGTGTTACTGTTTGATATGCATGAAGTAGCTTTAAGATTTGTAGCAGAAAGGATGTAGTTTGGGAGGTTGCACGAAATGTGGTCATGTACGAACTAGTGATAGCCAATGGTAAACTGGTCAACGCCCACCTCTCGACTCCGAGTACGTACGACATAAGTACCAGTGGGTGCCGTGGGAGTGTATCTCTTCTCGTAAATGTCAGCCTTGCATTGCCGCTCAGCATTTACGCTAGGTTACGAGGGGCTAGAGCCTGGTTTATTATTATTTGGCCTTCGCCGCCTTACTACTGGTAGGTTAGATTTTTTGGTAGAATGTAGAAAAATCCAGCCTCTTCTCATGATGATTCACGCTCATATGAAGGGTTGATTAATGGCAGAGGAATAAACCTTGAGGATACAATCAATTAGGTGAAGTACAGTGCTACAGTGTACACTTGATCCTCGTATAACGTGCGAAATAAATACATATATAGAAGAGACAGAAAGACGAAAAGAAAAGAGCGAGTTCGCAAGTAGGTACCTGCAAAGACTAATCTACAGATGAAGAACGAACGAGCCCTGATAGGCAATAAAATAGAATTTGCAAATTGGCAATAAATAGGCCCATGGTCTGTCGTGGATGAGGCATGATAACGCTGCGTATAGACTGCATAAGGTGACGAAAACAAGAGCAAAAAAGAGGGGAACATACATCGCTGATCGCATCGACGGCAGGAGCTGCTACCTGTGGTAAACAGTTCATACAATGGTACAGAAATAGCCGGAGCCACTTCCGTACGAAGAATGTTCGAACTCCTTAAGAACCGATTCATCTGAACTAGCATCGAGAGCAGTAGTGGTAGGTTCTGGAGGATGCAATGATAATAAGGCCTCAAAGTCGACGAACGAGTCCATCTTTGGTTAAGAATGAGGGGATGATGAGCAGAGACGATGAGATTGTGATTGTGCGAAAGCGCAGGAAGAGGTATCGCTAGGGGTCGCTGTGTTGATCGCTGGGCAGCAACAATTTAAGCAGAGCAAGAAATAACAAGGCGGGTCATGGTGAGGATTCTTTATACCATGTAAACCACAATAACCCATCTATCGCCAGAACCGGCATTGTCCCGCTGCGCATGCTACCCCATTGTTGATTAGAACTGTCCGCATTGTCGGAGTATCAAAAGGTTATTGTCCTGAGGTGGGGGGAATCAACTCAACGACATGCCCTATGATACCTGACGTACGCACAGGATGCAGTCCGTAAGAGCTGAGTACAAAGTCAATGTCAATGCGCCGCGCGACGTCTTGAAAGTTGGGACGATGAGTGATTTGAAATCCGCGGCCCGAAAACTGTCAATGATTCCAAATGAGGATACTTACCATATTTGGCTATCCATTGTGCGCACTCACCATTGATCTACCTTCGCCCTTTGTTCAACGGGTACAGAATAATATGGGTGGTATTATATTCCGCCTACTCCCTCATAAATGTCATAGTGTCTCCTTTACTGGCGTATTCTCTTTTCTCTCATCATGCACCGTGAATTCCCGCCAGTTGCGTTCCTCGCTGCTCTGTCACTTCTTCTTCCTCTTCCATGGCATTGGCGAGCGCGAAATGTTGCAACACTCTCTATCATTGCTTGGCTTTTCGTCCTCAACATTGCATATGGTGTTGATTCTATTATCTGGGCTAACAACGTGAACATCGTCATCCCAGTGTGGTGTGATATCAGTGCGTTCAACCGTGATGATGAGGTGGTCTGGCTGACTCCCTTCGAGCCAGCAAAATTATCATAGGAGCTACATTCGCTCTGCCTGCCGCATGCCTTTGCATTTGCGTCCATCTCGAACGTGTCGCATCAGTACGACAGGCTCAAACCACCCACAGCGACAAACGCCGCCGCCAGCTTTTCGAGTTACTCATGTGTTTCGGATTGCCGATGGTTTTCATGGGACTCCGTAAGGGCTTCTTTAGGCAGGTTCTCTTGTGCGCTCCTGATCAGTTTGCTAGATTATATTGTGCAAGGCCATCGCTTCGATATTATCGAGGAGTATGGTTGCCGCCCAACGACATACGTCTCAATCCCTGCTATCTTTCTCATTTGGGTACCTCCACTCCTGCTGTCTATGATTGCTCTTGGTTTTGCATGTGCGCTTTTTTATTCTTGTTTTTTTTTTCGTCACTAATCGTTTTCAGGTGCCGCTTTCGTCCATTTCATGAAGCGTCGCATCACCTTTGCACGCCACCTTGAGAGCTCTCGGAACGGACTCACAACGTCCCGCTACTTCCGTCTAATGCTCATGGCCGTTGTAGAGATGATATGGAATATCATGGTTACGTCCTACGCTCTGTGGTTCAGCACTATGGACATGCGCCCGTGGACGAACTGGGATGACGTCCATTCCAACTTCTCACGTATTGATTTGTACGCTACCATCTTTACGCCACAGATCGTTCTTTCCAGCTTTTATCTGATATGGTGGGTCATTCCGGCCTCTACCTTCATTTTCGTGGCATTCTTTGCTTTCGGTAAAGATGCTGTGGAGGAATACAAGGCATGCATTGCGTGGGTCCGCCGCAACATCCTCAAGCAAACGGTGGATGAAACAGTTCCTGGAAGCTTTGGCTCTATACCAGTTGCGAAGTATGTTGATGTCGATTTTGTCGATTCCATGTCTAACATACTGTCAGGTATCCCCACGCCGTCATGCCATCGCCACCTGCAATGCCCAGATCGGAAAAATCTCCAATATCCCCATCCCCCATGAAGCTTGAAGTCGATATCGACTATTATACTTCCTCTCATGATGATGAGGCTTCTATTCCATCTCCTGCACCAGCCTACTATGCACGAGCATATGGATCTTTGGAGGATCTCAGAATCTCTCCCACACCTTCAACCCTCCCACACCTGTCTTATGTGTCTCATGTGCTTGACATCTCTCCGACACGAGAAGGATGCCAAGATGTTCACCAAATGGTGTAAACGCTCCTCTTTCTTTCGTCCTCATAATATTACGACCGCTGAAGCCAGCAGCTAGCCTGCTCACTTGATGTGCTATTTCCCCCCCATTTCTTCTGCATCTCACTTTCGTTGTTCTTCTGGATATTCATTCAAGTATACTGATCTGTAGCTTTTTCTAAAATCACCATCATCGCACTCCTTTGTACTCAATATTTTCGTAGAAATCATAGTTTACCCACATTTTCCGAGGTACATGAATCGTTGTACGACATTAATATTTGAACATAAGTTCATAGCATACACCTATTCACGCTCTTCTCTCGCTCGCGCCGTTAGGACTCTGGCTTGAAGCAATAGCAAGATGCCCTCTTCAAGTTGTGCGAATTCTCTTACCATTTGACTCATACTTCTACCATGTCGTAGATATATCGATAGCGGTTTCTTGCCTTACTATCTTTCTTGATTTCTGTGACACACCTGATTTACTGTGGACAAAATGAAGTGAGAAATAACAGGATGCGCTGATAGTCACTTCCAGAATTCAAGCAATATAAATGATACCGTGCTTTGATCTTGTCTTCGTGTTATGTTTCAACTCAAACTCGGAAGGTGTTAGTAATATAAATAATTTGATATTAGCACTATTAGGTAATCACTGTAGCCTTCCTTGTTCGCGCTTCCATGCGTCATACCCTAAGTTTGCTTTAATGCACGCTCCTGTCTTGCGTTTGGCGACAGGCCTCGTTTATTCTCGCAATCGCGTGAAGACGTTTCATTTCTTTGAACGTAATTGAGCTTGCACGCACAGCTCCAGTCACGAAGGCATGGATCACTTCCCCAAAATTCGACGACCATTTTTCAACACAAGCCCTTTATCTTCCCCGCTCATTCACGAGTCAGAGAGCGAATCTAGCGAAACGTCCGACTCCGAAAATCACTCTCCGCCAGCCAGACATCCGGCTAAATTTCCTTCGTTCACTCCTCCGCTCCAGCAGACTGGCAGCTCGGGAAAGTCCCAAAATATCGAGCCCGAGAATGGGAAGGGGTGGTATGAGTTTGATTTATCCGTAGTTGTCGCGCTTGTTTCTCCAATCGGGAACTGGTTGACTGGAGGAGATTACATCAAGAATGTTTTTCTCATCCTCCTCTTGATATTCTATCTG
>Ga0153975_1000131_pt1 | contig 20908 bp, 19 predicted proteins | sample TSGA059MetaG_FD_104694 | JGI IMG/M metagenome (GOLD analysis project Ga0153975, IMG submission 104694) | Attine ant fungus gardens microbial communities from Georgia, USA - TSGA059 MetaG | ecosystem: Host-associated > Fungi > Mycelium > Unclassified | place: USA: Georgia, Yuchi Wildlife... | reverse complement strand
TGGGTAATGCGCTTTAGCTCACCGCGCTGTTCGAGCAGCGCGAGAAAGTCTCTTAAATCGTGATATTTCATGCGGCTTTAGCTTTCCGGCCAGAGTGAGTCGGCCATTATAGGTCTGATTACATGGAGTTGCTGAGGTTTATACGGCCGCCTCATACGCACTGAAAGGGAACCAGCGGTTGTAACGCACGGGCATCGTGATGCCCCTGAATCGGCTCGCCGTGGCGAAACAGTTTAAAATCTTCGTTACGCATGCTGTGATAACGCAGCTGGTTGTCATGCAGATGCAGAAAACTGCCTTCACGCAACGCAATGACCGACTCAGCAGGGTTAACTGCACAGAACTCCGCCAGACGTTCATCACGGGTTTCGCCCATGTGGCCGCTGACGCTGGCATCCAGATAGTGGGGATTGATCTGCACCGGAAACAGGCCCAGCGCAGGTAACACCACGCTGCTGCGTACCGGCATATCGTTAGTGGTACGGATTGAGGGCGTTGCCACGTTGCAGCCTGCGCTCCAGCCGACATAGGGTACCTGCCGCTCCCGCACCGCGCGCTGAATCGCTCCGATCAGACCCTGTTCATGCAGCATCTGATTCAGAAACCAGGTGTTGCCACCGCTGACTAAAATCAGCTCTGCCTGGGCAATTGCATCAGCTGGCGAAGCGAATGCCTGAACCCGCTCCACCTGAATTCCAAGAGAAGCGCTGAGCTCATCAGCGCGCTGCTGCTGATCGCCACGAATAATTGCGTAGGGGATCAGTACCGCCGACCGGATAGCGCGTCGGGCAATCATGGCGTGCAGCTGTGGCTGCGCATAGCCCAGCAGCGGCGCATCATCCGCCAGCTTGCCATTGCTCAACAGAAAGAGTTCCATCAGAGGATCCTTGTGCAGATGTGATGGTCATCGAGTCTGATACAGAGCAATAGCCGACGTCAATTACCCATCAATGCTTTTACTGCCATCCGGCATGTTAGGAAAAGTCTCAGTTTATTTTCGCTGCAGGACGCTTTACCCTGCCCCTGCGCTATAACTCTGGCAGCAGGTTTGCTATTCTTAGCGTCCATTCAATGGGAGCAGTTATGGAATCCTGGTACTTACTCTATTGCAAACGTGGACAGCTATTGCGCGCGAAGGAGCATCTGGAGCGGCAGGAAGTGCATTGCCTCAGTCCAATGATCGCTCTGGAAAAGATCGTGCGCGGCAAACGCACCACGGTGAGTGAGCCACTGTTTCCAAATTATCTGTTTATCGAATTCGATCCGGAAGCGATTCACACCACGACGATTAGCAGCACACGCGGTGTCAGTCACTTCGTGCGCTTTGGCACCACGCCCGCAACCGTGCCATCGGCGGTGATCGAAGCGCTGGAAACCGACGTTCCGCAAATCCTGCTTGACCCTGAGACACCACAAAGCGGCGATGAAGTCGTCATCACCGAAGGGACGTTTGAAGGGCTGCGCGCCATTTTTGCCGAGCCGGATGGTGAAACGCGCTCGATTCTGTTGCTGAATCTGCTGAATAAGCAGGTGATGCGCAGCGTCGACAACAAGCAGTTCCGTAAAATTTAAGCCAGTCTGAACAACGTCCGCGCATTCTGATCGATGCGGGTCGCCAGTTCCTCAGCACTCTCGCCCCGCCATGTCGCCACCTGATTAACAATATGCGGTAAAAAGCAGGGTTCGTTCCGGCGTGAGGTCGGGCGCGGACGCATGTCGCGCGGCAGCAGATAAGGCGCATCCGTTTCCAGCAGCAGTCGGTCAGCCGGAATCAGCGGCAGCAGCTCGCGCAGCTCCAGCCCACGACGCTCATCGCAAACCCAGCCCGTAATCCCCACCGATAATCCCATCGCCAGACAGGCCTCCAGCTCATCACGCGTGCCGGTAAAGCAGTGGATCACCGCACCAGCCAGTTTCGGCAGCCAGGGTTCAAGTACCGCGGCGAAACGGGCATGGGCTTCACGGCAGTGCAGAAACACCGGCATGTTGAGTTCGGCCGCCAGCGCCAGCTGCGCGTCAAACGCATACTCCTGCTGCTCATGCGCCGACAGGTTGCGGTTGAAATCGAGCCCGCACTCACCGATGGCCACCACTTCCGGTTTTTCAGCCAGGCGACGCAGAGTGCTGGCGATTTCCGTGGACCATTCGCTGGCATGGTGAGGATGAACGCCCGCAGTAGACCAGCAGAAGCCGGGTTGAGCTTCAGCCAGTCGCTGAGCCTGCTGGCTCTCCAGCGCGTTAGTGCCGGTAATAAGCATGCCGGTGACGCCCGCATCACGCGCGCGTTTAACCACCTTTTGCCGGTCGGAGGCGAATTGCGTGCTGGTCAGGTTTACACCGATATCAAACATAATATTTCCCACTGTTTATAAACAAAAACCGCCCATCAGGGCGGTTTGGAGTGAACGCTTCCCGCCAGTGCGGGTAAGGCTGTCAGCATCAGGCGTCGGTGTTCTCTTCCTCATCCTGTAAGCGTCGGCCTTTACCCACATAGTACCGGGAAAAGAATACGCCGACTTCAAACAGGCAGTACATCGGAATAGCGAGCAAAGTTTGGGAAAAAACATCCGGCGGTGTGAGCAACATCCCGACCACGAAGGCACCCACCAGAATATAAGGACGCTTCTTCTTCAACTCTTCCGGACTGGTGATCCCCGTCCAGCACAGCAACACAATCGCTACCGGCACTTCAAACGCCACGCCAAATGCCATAAACAGCGTCATGACAAAATCGAGGTACTTAGAGATATCCGTTGCGACGGTGACGCCAATCGGTGCGGTCTTGGTGAAAAAACCAAATGCCAGTGGGAAGACCACGAAATAGGCAAAGGCCACGCCGAAATAGAACAGGAAGGTGCTGGAAAAGAGCAGCGGCATTACCAGCTTACGCTCATGCCGGTAGAGCGCCGGGGCGACAAAGGCCCAGACCTGATAGAGGATCACCGGCACCGCAAGAAACACCGACACAATAATGGTCAGCTTAATCGGGGTGAAAAACGGTGAGGCCACATCGGTCGCGATCATGCTCGATCCAACCGGCATCTGGCTGATCAACGGTGCCGCGACCAGCTGATAGATGTCATTGGCGAAGTAAACCAGCACCAGGAAAATCGCTAACACAGCGAGAATGCAATTCAGTAGTCGCTTACGCAGCTCAATCAGATGACTGATGAGCGGTTGGGTATCTTCAACGGCCATTATCGTTCATCACTTGCAGAAGGGGAGGCTGCGGGATTACGCGCAGAATCTGCCGGTCTGGCAACATCACTCGCAGGCGCCTGTGCCGGAGCGCTGGCCACAGCGGCAGGTGCGGCAGAGGATTGCACAGCCGGAGCGGATGAAACCGCGGATGGAGCCTGTGCCGGGGCACTGGCCTGATGTTCTGCGCTAGCCGGCGTTGCCGAAGGTTCAACCGGGCCAGGTTCAGATGCCTGCACCGTCTCAGAAACCGCCTGAGGTACATGCCTGTGCTGAGCCGAATGAATGGTGTTTGCCTCGTCTTCCTCTTTTTCAATGTCGATGCTCTGACTGACCGAGCGTTTCATTGAATCCGCGGTTTTACGCAACTCTTCCATTGACTCTTTCAGCTCAGGGGAGAGCGTGCCGCGGCCCGCTTCTTCCACCTTTTTCAGGCTCTCCTGCAACTCCTGCAACTTGAGCTCCTGCGCCAGTTCATGTTGTACATTGGCTGCCAGCGAGCGAATCGCCCTGATCCAGCCGACCACGGTTTTCACCGCAACCGGTAAACGTTGCGGGCCGAGAACAATCAGCCCGATAACGAACACCAATACCAGTTCACTAAAACCAATATCGAACACGGTTTACACCTGCTTGTCGTTCTTGGCTTCTTCTTTGTTAGCCGACGTTTGCTGTTTGTCCGCCAGTGTTTTGGCCGCGAAGTCAGCGTCCTGCTCTTTCGGCTGATCCTTTTTGTCATCCTCGTCACTCATGGCTTTTTTGAAGCCACGAATCGAAGAACCTAAATCTGAACCCAGATTACGTAATTTGTTGGTACCGAACAGAAGAACAACAATCACGGCAATGATTAACAATTGCCAGATACTGATACCGCCCATGAGATAGCCTCTAATATTCTGTGAAAACGATAAGGTAATGCAGGACAGAGTGCCCTTTTTAACCGGGCTTTAGCCAGCGACATTACCTTTTTTTAAACAGACGTGACAATCAGTTTGTCTTACGCCAGCCGATTAACCAGGAGACGATTCCCGCTGCCATCAGCACCGCCGGGAAGAAGTCCCAGTCCGGTCGGGTGAGCAGCACCGCCGTTCCACTTAACAGCAACGTTGCACCGACGCCAAACAGGTATCGCGCCTGATGATGACGGACGCGTTGCGCGTTCATGTCGCCCACTAACTTATCGACGCTGTGCCGTAAGAGTTTGTGCTGGCGCATGCTGTCGTAAAAGAGTTCTGGCAACTCAGGTAACTTTTCAGCCCAGAATGGCGCTTTCTCTTTGACCGCACGAATAATAGCGGGCAAACCGACCTGATCCTTAATCCAGTCTTCCAGGAACGGCTTAGCCGTCTTCCACAGGTCGAGCTGCGGATAGAGCTGACGGCCAATCCCTTCCACATAGAGCAGCGTTTTTTGCAGTAATACCAGTTGCGGCTGCACTTCCATATTGAAGCGGCGTGCGGTGTTAAACAGATTCAGCAGCACATGGCCGAAGGAGATCTCAGCCAGCGGTTTTTCGAAAATCGGCTCACAGACCGTACGGATCGCAAACTCGAAATCTTCAACGTTGGTATCGGGCGGCACCCAGCCTGAGTCAACGTGCAGCTCCGCGACCTTACGGTAATCACGGTTGAAGAAGGCGATGAAGTTTTCTGCCAGATAACGCTTATCTTCTTTGTTCAGCGAACCCACGATACCGCAGTCGATGCCGATATATTGCGGGTCTTCCGGATGCTCATAGCTGACAAAAATGTTGCCCGGATGCATATCCGCATGGAAGAAGCTGTCGCGGAAAACCTGGGTGAAGAAGACCTGCACGCCACGCTCTGCCAGCAGCTTCATGTTCACACCATGACGCTCCAGCGTCGCTACTTCTGAAATCGGAATGCCGTAGATGCGCTCCATCACCATCATGGTTTCGCTGCAGTAATCTGAATAGACTTCCGGCACATATAGCATGCGGCTATCTTCAAAGTTCCGGCGCAGCTGAATGGCGTTGGCGGCTTCGCGTAACAGATTCAGTTCATCAAGCAGCGTTTTCTCATAATCGCGCACCACCTCGACCGGACGCAGACGACGGCCATCCGGCAGCAGACGCGGAACCCAGCGTGCCAGGCGATAGATAAGCTTCATGTCCGCCCGGATAACCGGCAAAATATCAGGGCGAATGACTTTGATGACCACTTTCTTACCGGTCGATTTCAGCGTGGCGGTGTGCACCTGCGCAATGGATGCCGACGCCAGGGGCTTGATATCAAAATCATCAAACCAGGTTTCAATCGGTGCGCCCATTGAGGCTTCAATCTGCGCTTTGGCTTTGACGCCATCGAACGGCGCAACGCGGTCCTGCAGGATTGCCAGTTGATCGGCGATCAGCGGCGGGAAAAGATCGCGACGCGTCGACAGCATCTGGCCAAACTTGATCCAGACCGGCCCAAGTTGCTCCATCGCCATGCGCATGCGTGCGCCAATCGGTTCATGCTTATACAGATTCGGGATCCAGAAAACAGAGCGACGCCACAGACGAAACAGGAAAGTGAGGCGTGTCTGAGGGATCAGTTCATCAAGGCCATAGGTCAGAAAGACCTTCATGATCAGATATAAACGGCGGATCTCTCCAAAACTCATTTTGCCTCCAGCTGCGCCAGACGCGCATCAAGCGCCTCAAGCGAACGTTCCATCGCATCGACCTCCTCAGAAAACCAGGCTAACTCCAGCGAGCCAGGCGCAACACGCCACTCTTCGGTAATGGCCTGTCCGAGATAATCCTGGCGACGCTGCACTTCACCTTTGAAAAAGCGGAATGCCTGTTGTGAGCGCTGACTGATGCCCTGAGCGGCGATATCGCCGACCCAGGGAGCCAGATATTCGGCCGGATCCAGCTCAGCCAGATCCATCAGCGCGGAGAACTGCTGCACCACCTGCAGGTCACCTTCAACCTGCAGCTCACCGCTGCGGATCAACGGCGTCAGCTGCTGGCGATCGCGCAGCTTAGGCAGCGTTTTCAGCGAGGTGATCACCGTGCAGTCACTGCGATCCTGCCACTCCGCTAATACGTCGAGCTGCTGCTCACTGAAAACCAGCACCAGCGGATGCGAAAACTCACTCAGGCGCAGCGTCAGCACTTTGCCATTCAGGCGTTGCCGCGCCGCTTTCAGGCCACGATCGCGATAGAGAATACGGTTCAGCGCCGTTTCCAGACCCGCGGTAATCAAGGGCGTCAGGTTCATTACCATCTCACTCAGAACTTAAATCCGCGATGCAGCGCAACAATGCCGCCGGTCATATTGGAGTAAGTGGTATTTTCAAAACCGACATCGTTCATCATCGCTTTCAGGGTCTCCTGATCGGGATGCATGCGGATTGATTCGGCCAGATAGCGATAGCTCTCTGCATCCTGCGCTACCAGCTGTCCGATGCGCGGCAGAATGTGGAACGAGTAAGCGTCATACGCTTTGCTCAGCGGATCCAGAACAGGCTTAGAGAACTCCAGCACCAGCAGGCGTCCGCCCGGCTTAAGGACACGGAACATGGAGGCCAGCGCCTTCTCTTTTTCCGTGACGTTGCGCAGACCAAAAGAGATGGTGATGCAGTCGAAATAGTTATCGGGGAAAGGCAGCGCTTCTGCGTTGGCCTGGACGTAACTTACGTTGCCCACCACGCCCTGATTGCGCAGTTTTTCGCGGCCCATCTTCAGCATGGAGCTGTTGATATCCGCCAGGACAACCTGACCGGTTTCGCCCACCAGGCGAGAGAATTTTGCGGTGAGATCGCCGGTACCACCCGCCAGATCTAACACGCGCTGACCGCGACGTACGCCGCTGCTGTCAATGGTAAAACGCTTCCAGATACGATGGACGCCAAACGACATCAAATCGTTCATCAGGTCATATTTTGCTGCTACGGAGTGAAACACATCCGCGACTTTGTCAGCTTTTTCGCTTTTGGCGACCGTCTGAAAGCCAAAATGGGTAGTTTCCTGCTGTGATTCATCTGCCATCGGTTTTACCTGCTCCACAAACAATACTTCCCGAAGTGTATCAGAGTCACGGAAGTCAGGCACGCTGCGCCCATACTATTCGTGGAGGCGTCTCACACGACTCTCACTTTCATCCGCATCCCTGTCGTCATCTGCGTCGTCAGCGGCCCGGTTTTCCGGCATGGCCCGCTCGGCCAGTTGGGGATTGATGGGTCGTTTGATCTCCACGCCCAGCGCACGAAATCCTTCCGTCTGCGCAATCAGGTTGCCGCGCCCTTCTGCCAGCTTTTTCATCGCCTCGCGATAGCTGTTCTGCGCCTTATCCAGGCTGTGACCAATGCCGCTCATGTCATCGACAAACAGTCGCATCTTGTCATAGAGGCGCGTGGCCCGGTCAGCAATACGCTGCGCATTGCGGCTCTGATGCTCATAGCGCCAGAGATTGTTAATGGTACGCAGCGCCACCAGCAGCGTGGTGGGACTGACCAGCATAATGTTCTGCTGCAGGGCCTCGCCAATCAGCTCAGGCTGACGGTCAATCGCCAGCAAAAAAGCCGGCTCGACCGGAATGAACATCAACACATAATCCAGCGACCGTAAACCGGGCAATTGTTGATAATCTTTTCGTCCCAGCAGGCGAATGTGCGCTCGCATCGCGCTGACATGTTCCTGGATCGCCTGCTCACGTTCGATCTCATCATCCGCATTGAAGTAGCGCTCATAGGCCACCAGCGTCATTTTGGCGTCCACCACCACATCTTTGCCCTGCGGCAGACGCACAATGACATCCGGCTGCATCCTGCCGTGCTGTTCTGACTGGATGCTGACCTGAGTTTCATATTCGTAGCCTTCACGCAGCCCGGAGGCTTCCAGTACCCGGCTCAGCACCACTTCACCCCAGTTACCCTGGATTTTATTGTCGCCCTTGAGCGCTTTGGTCAGGTTAAGCGCCTCCTGCGCCATCTGCGCATTCAGCTGCTGTAACTGCCGGATTTCATGAGTCAGGGTGTGCCGTTCACGCGCTTCTGCACCAAAGCTTTCATGCACCTGACGGCGAAAGCCATCCAGCTGTTCACGCAGCGGGCCAATCAGCCCGTCCAGACTCTGGCGGTTCTGTTCATCGACGCGACGGCCGCTGTTTTCGAAAATACGGTTGGCGAGGTTTTCAAACTGGGCGCTGAGGCGTTGTTCGCTGTTGGTCAGCAGGCGCTGTTTCTCTTCAGCGGCAAAACGGGTCTCTTCAAGGCGGATGGTCACTTCGCGCAGCTCTGCTTCCTGCGCGCTGTTCACCTCCAGCTGATTGCGCAGTTCACGATTAAGCTGTTCGCTTTCATTGCGCCAGTAATCGAGCTGTTGCAGGCGCTCATTCGCCCCGCTCAGCGCGCCATGAAGCTGACGCAGCTCCTGCTCACGCTGCTGCGTCTGCTGCTGAAGCTGTTCGATTTGCTGCTGCTGGCGCTGTTGCGCCTCTTCCTGCAGACGGCGCTCGGTCTGAAAACTGGCGACCTGATGGCCGGCACGTAACTGTGCCAGCATCCAGCCAATCCCCAACCCGGCCAGCGCCAGACAGGCGCTGATAATGATGTGCTGATCCATGATTTCCCCGCGACTCAGGCTGCTGAGGAAAAAGGTAGAGTCGCACTGTATGAATGTCCAGATAAATTTACCGGCATTCAGCGCCTTACAGGGCCGCTACCGTCAGCTTTCCAGCCTGCCACTCATCAATCAGGAAGAATGGCATCGGTAATAGCCACTCGCCGTTTTTGACCTGCGCCAGATAATGCCAGGTTGTCTCGCCGGAGGTGATCGCAACGCGCTGTCTGCTGCCCTCAGGGGCGCTGGATTTACCGGTCATACTGGCAAAACCGGCATTGCTGCCAACGTGGAAATGCGGCGTCTGCCAGCGCACGGGCGCATGATCAGGCCACGGCCGGGCCTGATGAAAACTGAACAGCTCATCATGGCTCAGAAGGCTTTCACGCACTGTCGGCCATAACGCCACTTTGAGGAAATATTGATCGGTGAAGCGCTGGCTGCCCTGATACCGGGCAATGAAATCGCGCATCGCCTGTTCCACGTTGTGAAAGACGCCGTGACAGCCGCCCCACATTCCCGCCAGCAGCAGTTCGGTATGAGAGAAGTAGTCGCGCATATGGTGGAACCAGTAAGGCGACGCCAGCCAGGCGTTAACCGCGGCCGCTTCGCGCTCCGAAAGCAGCGAGTCGGCATCGCGCACGATAAAGCGCTTCACCGTCGGATCGTCGAGCACCAGAAAACGCCACAGGGTCGGAAACAGCGTTTTCTCGTGAGACATATCGACCAGCTGGACGTGTGGCTGGTTCAGGCGCTGCCAGACATGCTGCGGCACGCTGTCGTCAAGGTAGATGCGGCAAACCCAGCCGGGATAGAACTCAGGCGCCACCTCAACGTTTTTAATCAGCGTTTCGCAATAGCGTGGCTGATCGCCATACAGGCAGAAGGCGATGACATTCTGATGTGGCTGGCTGAGATCGACAGGCTCAGGTTGCGGAGCAGGAAACGCGGCACGCTGTCCCTGACTGAAACGCGCATCAGAGCGCATCAGCGACGCCAGACCGAAACGTGCCACCTCTTCCTTTTTGCCCAGCCAGCCGCACACTTCGGTTAAGCCATCCAGCCAGGTTTCAGAGGCCGTGGCCTGCACGGCGGGCGGTGACTGATAAATTTTCTGGTAGATTTTGTACGATTTATTGTACTGACCCAGACGCAGCAGGCAGAGCGCGTAGTCGCTCAGCACCTGCATCTGATTGGGCATTGAGCGCAAGACTTCTTCGCAGCACCGGGCAGCCAGCGCGTGGTCACCCTCCTGCATGGCAGCGCGAAAACGTTCGGCACTGCGTTCCAGCCGGGCATTGATTGCCGCAGGATTAGCACCAGGGACAGGACGTCGGACAGGAATCGTATTGCGCATAAAAACTCTCAGATTTCACTGATGTTACGCGCCGTTAACTACCGGCAACAGGTTTTGAGTCTGGACAAAAAACCTGCTGCCAGACGCAGGCGTTATAATAAACGACGCGCCGCTTCGACCACAATCTTCACTGCGTCACTTTCTGTCTGCTTCATGGTAACCGCATCCGGAATCTCTTTCTGAGTGCGGTTCACAATCACGCCAGCTACCATGCCGGCCCGCAGACCCTGGCTGGCACACATGGTTAACAGCGTTGCAGATTCCATCTCATAGTTGAGAACGCCCATCTCCTGCCACTCTTTCATCGATCCTTTGAAACGACTGACGACGCGGCCTGAAACGGTGTCGTAGCGCTCCTGGCCCGGATAGAAGGTGTCAGAAGAGGCGGTGATGCCAATGTGGGTTTTCGCGCCACAGGCTTCAGCGGCGGCAACCAGCGCGGTGGTGCAGGCGAAGTCAGCGACAGCCGGGAATTCCATCGGGGCAAAATGCAGGCTTGCTCCGTCCAGGCGAACGGACGCGGTGGTCACCAGCACATCGCCGACGTTGATGTGCGGCTGAATAGCACCTGTGGTACCGACACGCAGGAAGGTACGCACGCCAAGCTGCGCCAGCTCTTCGACCGCAATCGATGTAGAAGGACCGCCGATGCCTGTTGAGCAGACCACGACCGGCTTACCATCAAGTTTTGCCAGCCAGGAGGTAAATTCACGGTGTGAGGCGAGATGCGTGGCATCTTCCATCAGTCCGGCAATTTTCTTCACACGCTCCGGGTCGCCCGGCACAATCGCCAGGGTCGCGCCCTGCAGATCGGCTTTTGTCAGGCCAAGATGGAAAACGTCAGACTGTGTCATTTTCAGACTCCTGTTAAGGGAAGGTAGCGCGCCACTCTACGCCAGCACGCCCGATAAATATGTGACAACATTCACTTAAGAAAATGAAAGTTACATTTTCCGAAAGATAAAAAGTGATTTTAATCACACAATTACGTCTTATTCTTCCGGATAGCCCTTAGCGAGGCTGTGTCAGGGTCGGCGCAGTGTTAAAGAGGTGGATGATTTTATTCGCTGCTGATTCTGTTACCCGACACCTGGACGCAGACGCTTTACGGCCAGGCTATAGTTACGTGATTGCGCAAATGCTTGCACGGAGAGAATAATGAAACCCAGTGACACTATGGCACAAAAACCGGCGACGGGCGGCTTTGCCCCTGCCGTGCAGCCCACCGCCTCTACCACCATTATTACCGAAAGCCCGGCGATTCACTCAGGTGAAACCTCAGTGCCCAGCCAGGGCGAAAACATGCCAGCGTTTTTTGCAAAACCGCACTCAGCGGAAGGCCCATTGCCTGTGGTGCTGGTGGTGCAGGAAATCTTTGGCGTCCATGAACACATCCGGGACATCTGCCGTCGTCTGGCGCTGGAAGGCTATCTGGCGATTGCACCTGAGCTCTATTTCCGCGAAGGCGACCCGACTGAGTATAACGATATCCCGACCCTGTTCAGCGAACTGGTCAGCAAAGTGCCGGATACGCAGGTGCTGGCCGATCTCGATCATGCCGCTAACTGGGCAGCACGTAACGGCGGTGATATCCGTCGCATGGGCATCACCGGTTTTTGCTGGGGTGGCCGCATTACCTGGCTCTACGCCGCGCATAACCCACAGCTACGCGCCGCGGTTGCCTGGTATGGACGATTAATCGGCGAACGCACGCTGAAGCAGCAGAAGCATCCAATTGATGTTGCGGTCGATCTGAGTGCGCCGGTGTTAGGTTTGTATGGTGGTCAGGATGACGGTATTCCATTGGAGAGCGTCGAGCAGATGCGTCAGGCGCTGCATGCCGCTAATGCGACCGCCGAGATCATCGTCTATCCCGAGGCGGGACATGCGTTTAATGCTGACTACCGCCCGAGCTACCATGCTGAATCAGCCAATGATGGCTGGCAGCGGATGCTGGCCTGGTTCAGGCAGTATGGCGTTGCAGCAAAATAAATGAACAAGGGGCGCTTCTGCGCCCCTGTTTTTGCCACCCGGTCCCTTTCCTACGCCGTCTCACCACGCAGTTTCTTTGCCGCCGTCACCATATTCGCCAGCGCCTGACGTGTTTCCGTCCAGCCACGCGTTTTCAGACCGCAGTCCGGGTTCACCCACAACCGCGCTTCCGGAATCCGTTTCGCCGCCTTCAGCAACAGTGCCTCTATCCACGCCACGCTGGGAACATTAGGCGAGTGAATGTCATAGACGCCGGGGCCGATTTCATTCGGGTAGTCGAAGTGTTCGAACGACTCCAGTAAGTCCATGTCAGACCGTGAGGTTTCAATCGTGATCACATCCGCATCCAGCGCCGCGATGGCGTCCATGATGTCGTTAAACTCGCAGTAACACATATGCGTATGAATCTGGGTTTCATCCCGCGCCACCGCCGCATTCAGCCGGAACGCCTCCACCGCCCAGTTCAGATAGTCCGCCCACTCAGACTGATGCAGTGGCAGACCTTCACGCAGGGCAGGTTCATCGATCTGAATAATACCAATGCCTGCTTTCTCCAGATCTTCCACCTCATCACGCAGCGCCAGGGCAATCTGCTTCGCGATGGTTTCCCGTGATACATCTTCACGCGGGAATGACCAGCACAGAATCGTCACCGGGCCGGTCAGCATTCCTTTTACCGGCTTGTCGGTCAGCGACTGCGCATACTTCGCCCACTCAACGGTAATCGCCTCTGGGCGACTGACATCGCCGATGATCACAGGCGGTTTCACACAGCGGGAACCGTAGCTCTGCACCCAGCCATTCTGGGTAAAGACAAATCCCTCCAGATGCTCGCCGAAGTACTCAACCATGTCGTTACGTTCCGCCTCACCGTGTACCAGCACATCCAGTCCCAGCCGCTCCTGTTCGGTAATCGCCTGTCTGATGTGCTCCGCGATGCCGGTGCGGTAATGATTGCTGTCGAGACGGCCCTGTTTAAAGTCGAGGCGCAGGCCGCGAATTTCAGTGGTCTGCGGAAATGAGCCGATGGTGGTAGTGGGCCACGCGGGCAGATTGAAACGCTGACGCTGCAGCGCTGCCCGCACCGGGTAGGCGTTCTGGCGCTCACTGTGCTGCGGCGTAATGGCCTGCAGCCGCTGTCCGACCGCCGCATTATGCACGCGGCGGGAGTGAGCACGGGCACGTACCGGTGCGCTCCAGGCGTCCAGCAGCGTCGCATCATTGTTATTCAGTGCCTGACTCAGCAGTGAAAGCTCAGCACATTTCTGCAGCGCAAAGGCGAACCAGCTTTTGACCTCATCATCCAGCCGGGTCTCCACACTCAGATCGATCGGACTGTGCAGCAGAGAACAGGAAGAGCCAATCCATACCTGTTCACGCTGAGTGATCAGCGGTTGCAGACGGCTGAACCAGCGGCTCAGATCGGCTCTCCAGACGTTACGACCGTTAATCACGCCCAGCGACAGCAGCCAGCTGGCGGGCAGTTGCTGATTCAGTTGCTCAATATCATCGTGGCCATGGACCAGATCGACATGCAGGCCTTGCACCGGCAGCTTACGAATGACATCAAGGTTCTGGCCGATGCTGTCAAAATAGGTGGTCAGCAGCAGCTTACTGTGCCCCTGCAGGGCGTCATACGCCGGTTTAAACGCATCGCGCCACGTCTGTGGCAGCTCCAGCGCCAGGGCGGGTTCATCGATCTGAACCCATTCGATGCCGCGCTTCGCCAGTTCTGCCAGCACCTGCTGGTAGACTGGCAGAATCCTTTCCAGCAGCGACAGACGTTCAAACGGCTCACCTTTAACTTTACCCAGCCACAGATACGTCACCGGTCCCAGCAGCACCGGTTTGATGTTGTGACCCAGCGCCAGCGCCTCATCCACTTCATCCAGTAGCTGAGTCCAGGTCAGTTTAAAGGTCTGGTCCTGAGTAAATTCCGGCACCATGTAATGATAGTTGGTGTTAAACCATTTCGTCATTTCTGCCGCCGCCGCAGGCTCGCCAGTCGGCGCATGACCGCGCCCCAGACGAAACAGCGTGTCGAGATCAACGGTCCCTTCTTTGTTCTGATGACGCGCGGGCACGTTACCCAGCAGCAGGCTGGTGGTCAGCACATGATCATACCAGGCGAAATCGCCGACCGGCAGCAGATCGACACCCGCCTCTTTCTGTTGTTGCCAGTGTCGGGCACGCAGCTCGCGGCCCGTTGCCAGTAACGCCTGCTGCGTGCTGTCGCCCGCCCAGTAACTCTCCAGGGCTTTTTTCAGTTCACGGCGCAGGCCAATACGGGGAAAGCCGAGAGTATGGTTCAGGATAGTCATATGCTGTTCTCCAGATAATCTTTCACTTTGGCTTAAATGGGCAGCCAAAGATGTTTAGCCGTCCAGATGTTTACACTGCTATACTCTGCGGGTACTGTATGTTGCTCAAGCGCAATATGTTCATTTTCGATGTGAAGGACTCTCATGATCGAACTCAAGCACCTGCGGACGCTTCAGGCTCTGCGCAATACCGGATCGCTGGCGGCGGCGGCGGCCCAGCTTCATCAGACGCAATCGGCGTTGTCTCACCAGTTCAGCGATCTGGAGCAGCGGCTGGGATTCCGCCTGTTCGTGCGTAAAAGTCAGCCACTGCGCTTTACGCCGCAGGGCGATATTCTGCTGCAGCTGGCGGAACAGGTGCTACCGCAGATTCAGCAGGCGTTGCAGGCCTGCCATGAGCCGCATCAGACCACGCTGCGGGTAGCGATTGAGTGTCACAGCTGCATTCAGTGGCTGACGCCCGCGCTGGATAAATTCCGGCAGAGCTGGCCGCAGGTGGTGATGGATTTTAAATCGGGTGTGACCTTTGATCCCCAGCCCGCTCTGCAACAGGGTGAGCTGGATGTGGTGCTGACCTCCGACATTCTGGCGCGCTCGGGCCTGTTCTACTCGCCGATGTTTGATTATGAAGTGCGGCTGGTGCTGGCGACGGATCATCCGCTGGCGCAGGTTGAGCAGATTTCGCCGGAAGATTTAGCCGATGAAGTGCTGATGATCTATCCGGTGCAGCGTCAGCGTCTGGATATCTGGCGTCACTTCCTGCAGCCCGCTGGCGTCAGTCCGGCCCTGAAAAGTGTGGATAACACCCTGCTGATGATTCAGATGGTGTCGGCACGGATGGGGATTGCCGCACTGCCGCATTGGGTGGTGGAGAGTTTTGAGAAGCAGGGTCTGGTCGTCACGCGCACGCTGGGTGAGGGTCTGTGGAGCCGTCTTTATGCCGCCGTGCGTGAAGGTGAGCAGCGTCAGCCGGTGCTGGAGGCGTTTATCCGTTTTGCCCGTCAGCACGCCTGTGAGCATCTGCCTTTTGTGCGCGATGCCGCGCTGCCCGGTACGGTGTTGCAACGGTAATCCGGCCAGCACAAACCTGCGCGAACGCGGGCAAAATCCCCTATAATGCGCAGCCTGTCGACTGACCATGAGAAGATCTCACCATGACTAACAACGATATTCTGCGCAGCGTGCGCTACATGCTCAACCTGAGCGATGCCAAAATGGTGGAGATTTTTGCGCTGGCAGAATGTGACGTGCCGCAGACAGATATTCAGGCGTGGCTGAAAAAAGATGACGATGCGGCGTTCCGTCCCTGCCCCGATGTGCTGATGGGTTATTTCCTGAATGGCCTCATCTTTTACCGTCGCGGCAAGAGTGAAGATGCGCCCGCACCGTCGATTGAACGCAAGATGACGAACAACATCTTCATGAAAAAACTGCGTATCGCTTTCGATTTAAAAACCACTGATATCCCTGATGTGCTCAAACGCGTGAACTTTACCGTTTCGCAGGCGGAAGTCGGTGCGATTTTCCGCAAGCCCGATCATAAAAATTACCGCGAGTGCGGCGATCAGATTCTGCGTAACTTCCTGAAAGGGCTGGCGATGATTCAGCGCCCTAAGAGTGAGAAGCCAGCTTAATTTCTGATCGCTTCTGACCCCTGCGTGGTCAGAGGTGGCGCATCTGATCGCAAAGAAAGCCTGCATCCATGCAGTACGGCCTCGCCATCCCTGGCCCGGCCGATCGACAGGGAGGTGAGATTCCTTCGCGATCGGACGCCCCAGCCCGGGAGGCGGCACCCATTCAACAGCCACTTTTCAAAGCCTGTTTATGGTCTGTGGCAGCGCACCCCTTTCACCTTATGACCGGTCACCGCGCCCCACCACCCAGCGCTTATGCACCCACAGCGAGGCGATGATCACCAGCGCGCCCGCAATAAAGCTCGGCCAGTGCGGTTTCTGCTGCCAGATAGCCAGATTCACCAGCAGCCCGGCAGGGACGTGCATGTTATTCATTATGCCCAGCGTACCGGCATCGACCTGCGTCGCACCGTAGTTCCACATAAAATAGCCGAGACCGGAAGCCGCAACGCCCAGCCAGACCAGAATGCCCCACTGCAATGAGGTGGTCGGTAACTTCTGTGGGTTGCCCCAGGCGCACCAGGCGATGACGGCAATCAACACCGCCCCCAGATAGAACCAGGAGAAGGCCGTGTGCTGCGGCATTGGGCGGGTCTCCTGCAGACGCTTATAGCCCACCATGCCTGCCGCAAAGCAGATGTTAGCCAGCTGTACTAACAGCAGACCAAACCAGAAATGATCGCTGACTTTGTCATAGCGAATAATGGCCGCGCCCGCTACCGCCAGTAACGCACTGAAGATATAGCCGATGCGCAGCGGACGACGGCTGATCAGATCGTAAATCAGCGTCACATAGAGCGGCGTCATCACCGTAAACAGCAGGAATTCTGACACGCTAAGGTAGAGATAGGCTTCGAAGCTCAGCAGATACATCACGCCCAGCTGCAGCATTCCCACCAGCATATACAGCAGTAGCGTCGAAGGGCGATAACCCCGCCAGCGCAGGAAAGGCAAAAATACCAGCGCAGCCAGCGCCAGCCGCATCAGCACAGAGAACCAGCTATCCACCTGCCCGGCGAGGTATTCGCCAATCAGGCTGAACGAAAAGGCCCACAGAATGGTGGTAATAATCAATAAAAACACGGCAACGACCCCGAAATTAACAGGCCGACAGTGTAAACAATGTGCCGCCGTCAGGCTGTGAAATCTGGTTGACATCTGATTATAATCCAGGCGATTAAACAGCCGACCGGATAGCCTGCTTACACTTCCTGACACATCAATCGACAGAATAGGTTTTCAGCCAGATAAAATGCGCGAAATGATCCATCCGGTGATCACTTCCGCTCCTTGCTGTAATAAAACTGTAACAAATGTGTCATTCATCACAGTAACGTTGCGCAACTAACACTATTCTTTGCGCGAAATGGAACATTCTGCATCCATTTTGTTCTGCACTTTCCTGCTCCAACCTGCCGGGAATGAAAAACCATAATGTGCCCTGGAGGGCCTCACTGATGCTGAGCATTTTTAAACCTGCACAACGTCAGCCGCAGGTGGCGGCGGATCACGTTGATCCGCTCTACCGTCGTCTGCGCTGGCAAATTTTCATCGGGATCTTCTTTGGTTATGCTGCCTACTACCTGGTCAGAAAAAACTTCGCACTCGCCATGCCCTATCTGGTCGAGCAGGGTTTTTCACGTGGCGATCTCGGGTTTGCCCTGTCCGGCATCTCCATTGCCTACGGCTTTTCAAAATTCATCATGGGCTCGGTCTCTGACCGATCAAACCCGCGCGTCTTCTTACCGGCTGGCCTGATTCTGGCCGCAGCAGTGATGCTTATCATGGGATTCGTCCCCTGGGCGACCTCCAGCATCATGGTGATGTTCGTACTGCTGTTTATCTGCGGCTGGTTCCAGGGCATGGGCTGGCCACCCTGTGGGCGCACCATGGTTCACTGGTGGTCGCAGAAGGAGCGCGGCAGGATCGTTTCGGTCTGGAACTGTGCGCATAACGTGGGCGGTGGTATTCCGCCACTGCTCTTCCTGCTCGGCATGGCGTGGTTCAACGACTGGAAATCGGCACTCTATATGCCCGCGTTTGGTGCCATTGCCATTGCGATTATTGCCTTTGCACTGATGCGTGACACGCCGCAATCCTGTGGCCTGCCGCCGATTGAAGAGTACAAAAACGACTACCCGCCCGACTATGATGCCAGCCACGAAGAGGAGCTGACGGCAAAACAGATCTTCATGAAGTATGTGCTGCCGAACAAGCTGCTATGGTACATCGCGCTGGCCAACGTCTTTGTCTATCTGCTGCGCTACGGCATCCTCGACTGGTCACCAACCTATCTGCGCGAAGTCAAACACTTCACGCTGGATAAATCGTCGTGGGCCTACTTCCTCTATGAATACGCGGGGATTCCGGGAACGCTGCTGTGTGGCTGGATGTCGGACAAAGTGTTCCGGGGTAATCGCGGTGCGACCGGCGTATTCTTTATGACGCTGGTGACCATTGCGACCGTGATTTACTGGCTCAACCCGGCGGGCAATCCTGGCGTCGACATGGCCTGCATGATCGTGATTGGCTTCCTGATCTACGGTCCGGTGATGCTGATTGGTCTGCATGCGCTGGAGCTGGCACCGAAAAAAGCAGCTGGGACGGCGGCGGGCTTTACCGGCCTGTTCGGTTACCTGGGTGGCTCGGTCGCGGCCAGCGCCATTGTCGGTTACACCGTCGATTACTTCGGCTGGGACGGCGGCTTTATGGTGATGATTGCGGGCTGTGTGCTGGCGGTTATTCTGCTGTTACTGACCATGGTCAGCGAACACAAACACAAAAAGACCCTGGCCTGACGGCAATAAAAAGGGCCGTTTATCCGGCCCTTTTAACGCAGGCTGTTTAAGCAAGATAGAGCGTGCGCAGCGTCTGCGGCACCGCATCATCGGCATTCGAACCAATCACATCCAGCTCCGGCAGCGTATCTTTTAAGCGCTGATGGGCGTTCTGCATGATATAGCCCTTGCCCGCCATGCTCAGCATCTCCACATCATTCATACCGTCGCCAAAGGCAATGCAGCTCTCCAGCGAGTGACCCAGCGTTTTCGCGACCGCTTCCAGCGCATGTCCTTTCGACACGCCGCCCGCCATGACTTCCAGGCAGGTTGGCAGCGAGAAACTGACGTTAACCCGATCGCCCCAGCGCGCTTCAATCGCCTGCTCCATTGGGATCAGATGCTCAGGGTTTTCGCAGGTAAAAAAGACCTTGCTGATGTTGCTGGTTGGCAGCAGGCCCGGCTCATAGACCTGATAGTTGAACACTGACTCGCGGAAATAGTCCTGCTCAGCCGGGCTTGAACGGCTGACAAACCACTCATCGTCGCGGTAAACGTGCGTCAGAATATCGCTGTGATGATACTGCAGGCCAAACAGGTCGCTGGCGATATCCTCATCCAGATTATGACTGAACACCAGCTCGCCCTCTGCGTTGTGCACGCGCGCGCCGTTCGAGGTGATCATATAAGCCGGAATCGCCAGGCTGTCGCGCATCTGTCCGACATCAATATGATGACGGCCGGTGGCGAAGACAAAGTGAATATCCTTAGCGACCAGCTGCTGCAGCGTTTCACGTGCAAAAGGGGTCAGGCGATGTTCGGGAGAAAGCAGCGTGCCATCCAGATCGGATGCAACGATGTGATACATGAAAACCTCGGGTATCTGGTTCTGCCGGTTTTTACCGGTCGGATAAATAACGTCAGTGGTGCGATGAAAAAAAGTCGACCACTGCATTGAGTGCTTCGGCACGCATCTCATCTTTTTCAAACAGGATCTCGTGACGCGCGCCATCGATCACCCGTGGCTGATTACCTTCACACGGATGACCCGCCGCCGCCATCGCGGCACAAAACAGGTCCTGCGAACGATTGTCGACCACCCGATCGTCGCTGGCCTGTAACAGCAGCAGCGGCGTAGTGATCTTATCCACCTGACTGATGATGTTGCGCCCCGCATGGATGCCTTCGCGTACCCAATGGTAGGTCGGTCCGCCCACACGAATCGCCGGATCGTCCGCATAAAAACGCAGGTTACGCCGGTAACGCTCGGCGCTATGGGTCAGCCGGTTAATGCCAAACGGATGCGCGCGCCAGCGTCCGGTGCCGAGCGCATAGCCATCGCGTAAGGCTGGACGTTTCTCCGCCCAGTCCAGGATACGATGAGCCAGAAAAGAGGGCAACGGTAAGGCGATGCCAAACATCGGTGCCACCAGCGCGACTGCATGAAACGCCTGCGGCTGACGCGCCAGAAACAGCGTTAAGATTGCGCCACCCATTGAGTGAGCCAGCGCATAGCGCTGCTGGTAATGGCCGCTGACGATCTCTTTCAGATAGAGCGTTTCAAGATCGTCAACGTAATGCGTGAATTCTGCCACGTGACCGCGGTGTGAATCTTCCAGCAGGCGATCGGAGCGCCCCTGACCGCGATGGTCCAGGATCACCACATCAAATCCGCAGTGAAACAGATCGTACGCCAGCTCAGGATATTTTATGTAACTCTCGATGCGTCCCGGCACAATCAGGATCACACGCTTGTGTTGCGGCGATGTGAAGCGAACATAACGCAGCGTCAGATTGCCGACGCCGGTAAACTCAAGCTCCTCCCGACGGTGCCAGAAATCGAGCAGCGGCCCGGTGGCGAAGGCAGCAAAGGCTTTTTCCCGTCGCAGCCAGCTGGCTTTGTGTTGATTCATTCGCCCTCCTGATGACCGGATACAGAGTCCTGAACGCCCTGCGCAGGCCGTAGCGCCGCGCTTATTTCTGGCGTATTGTGTCACAAATCCGCGACTAAAGAGAGCCTGACCCATGACCATCGAATGGTGGCTGACCTACCTGCTTAC
>Ga0153975_1000122_pt1 | contig 21384 bp, 18 predicted proteins | sample TSGA059MetaG_FD_104694 | JGI IMG/M metagenome (GOLD analysis project Ga0153975, IMG submission 104694) | Attine ant fungus gardens microbial communities from Georgia, USA - TSGA059 MetaG | ecosystem: Host-associated > Fungi > Mycelium > Unclassified | place: USA: Georgia, Yuchi Wildlife... | reverse complement strand
GCGGAACGCCAGATTGTCGGCACCGCGACCTTCAGATTCTGATTTAACCGGGCGCTCCGGCGCCCGTTCACAGGGATAATCATGCCGCATCCGCACGCAGAAGAGGCAACCTTCAGGCTGGAGAATGCCAGTTTCGAGGTGCCCGGCCGCACTCTCCTCCAGCCCCTGTCGCTGACTTTTCCACCGGGTAAAATGACCGCGCTGATTGGTCACAACGGCTCGGGCAAATCGACGCTGCTGAAAATGCTGGGCCGTCATCATGCGGCCAGCAGCGGAGAGGTTTTGCTGAATCAGCAGCCGGTCGGGCGATGGAACAGTAAAGCCTTTGCCCGCGAGGTGGCCTATCTGCCGCAGCAATTACCGGCAGCCGAAGGGATGACGGTGCGTGAGCTGGTGGCGATTGGCCGCTATCCCTGGCACGGGGCGCTGGGGCGCTTTGGTCAGGAGGATCGCGATAGGGTGGAGGATGCCATTACGCAGGTCGGGCTAAAGCCCTTTGCCGGTCGGCTGGTGGACAGTCTGTCAGGCGGTGAGCGTCAGCGCGCCTGGCTGGCGATGATGGTGGCGCAGAACAGCCGCTGTCTGCTGCTGGATGAACCGACCTCGGCGCTGGATATTGCCCATCAGGTTGAGGTACTGGCGCTGATCAAAGATCTGAGCCAGCAGCGCGGCCTGACAGTGATTGCGGTGCTGCACGATATCAATATGGCGGCACGCTACTGCGATCATCTGGTGGCGCTGCGTCAGGGCGCGATGATTGCCGAAGGTGACGCCGGAGCGATTATGCAGCCTGAGGTGCTCGGTGCAATTTATGGCATTCCGATGGGCATTTTACCACACCCGCAGGGCGGCGCGCCGGTTAGTTTTGTCTGTTAAGGAAAGGATGATGCCCGATCTTTATCGCCGCCGACTGTTGCTGGCACTGGCGGCCTCGCCGCTGTTTTGTGCGCTTCCTCTGCGTGCTGCCACGCCGAATCCGGGTCGGATTATTGCACTGGAGTGGTTACCCACCGAACTGCTGATCGCGCTGGGCGTTACTCCCTTTGGCGTGGCCGATCTGCACAACTACAACATCTGGGTAGGTGAGCCGAAGCTGCCTGCAGACGTGATCGACGTCGGTCTGCGCACCGAACCCAATCTTGAGCTGATGGCGCAAATGCAGCCGTCGCTGATCCTTTGCTCCAATGGCTATGGCCCGCCCAAAGAGAAACTGACGCGCATCGCACCCATCATGGGCTTCGACCTTCACAGCGGCGACGGAAAACCCTTCACCGCCGCGCGCGCATCACTGCGTCAGCTGGCGGCGCGCCTGGGATTAAGCGAGCGGGCGGAGCAGCATCTGCGTGAGGTCGATGATCAGCTGGCAGCGGCGCGTGAGCGGCTGGCACCCTATGCCGGACGCACGCTTCTGCTGATGTCGCTGCTCGACAGTCGTCACGCCATTACCTTCGGTAAAAACAGCCTGTTCCTGGAAGTGATGACCCTGCTGGGCCTGAAAAATGGCTGGCAGGGTGAAACCAATTTCTGGGGCAGCGCAGTGATCGGCATCGAACAGCTGGCGCAGGCCGGGGAGGTGGATGTTATCTGTTTCGATCACGACAACGACGTGGAGATGCAGCAGCTGATGCGCAGTCCGCTGTGGCAGGCCATGCCGTTTGTCCGCACCGGACGCTTTCAGCGCGTCCCGGCGGTCTGGTATTACGGTGCAACGCTCTCGGCGCTGCACTTTGTTCGCGTGCTGGAACGCGCGCTGGAGACGCACTGATGCGCCATGCTCTGTTTCCCGCAGGCCTTCTCAGCCTGCTGTTTCTGCTCTCACTCAGCCTGACGCTGGTTAATCTGCATTACGCGCTGCCACAGGCTGAATGGTGGCAGGCACTCTGGTCACCGACGATCGATAGCCTGCCGCAGATGGTGTTTCACTACAGCCTGCTGCCACGTACGGCGCTGGCGCTGCTGGTGGGTGCCGGACTGGGGTTAGCCGGTCTGCTGTTTCAGCAGATCTTGCGCAACCCGCTGGCGGAGCCGACGACGCTGGGCGTCTCTTCCGGCGCGCAACTGGGCATTACCGTCGCGACGCTGTGGCATCTGCCGGGCGGGGCGCTGACACAGCAGTTTGCTGCGCTCAGCGGGGCGCTGCTGGTAGGCGCGCTGGTGTTTGGTGTGGCCTGGAGCAAACGTCTGTCGCCAGTGACGCTGATTCTGGCCGGGCTGGTACTGAGCCTGTACAGCGGCGCGGTCAATCAAATCTTCGCAATCTTCAATCACGATCAGCTGCAGAACATGTTTCTGTGGAGCACCGGCGCGCTGAATCAGATGAGCTGGGAAAACGTGCAGCAGCTCTGGCCGCGCCTGCTGCTGGCGTTTGTGCTGGCACTGGCGCTGCTGCGTCCGCTGACGCTGATGGGGCTGGATGATGGTGTCGCGAAAAACCTGGGTCTGGCGCTCTCTGTGGCGCGGATTGGCGGCCTTGGACTGGCGATTCTGCTCAGCGCACAGCTGGTCAATGTCGCCGGTATCATCGGCTTTATCGGGCTGTTTGCACCGCTACTGGCGAAGCTGCTGGGTGGACGACGGCTCCTCACCCGGATGCTGCTGGCACCGCTGACTGGCGCGCTGCTGCTGTGGCTGGCAGACAGCTGCGTGTTATGGCTCAGCACGCACTGGCGCGATATCCCGACCGGCACGGCCACGGCCCTGCTTGGCGTACCGATTCTGCTGTGGCTGCTGCCGCGACTGCGCACCGGTTCAGTGCCGCCCGCGCTGAATCAGGGTGACAATGTGCCCGCCGAGCGACAGAACCTGCTGCGCTGGGCGTTGATCGGTCTCGCTGTTCTGGCGCTGCTGGGGTGGGGGGCGCTCGCGTTTGGGCGTGATGCGCAGGGCTGGAGCGGGTCCGCAGGCGAGATGCTGCAATCACTGCTGCCGTGGCGCGCACCGCGCGTGCTGGCGGCGCTGGTAACCGGTCTGATGCTGGGCGTGGCGGGAAGTCTGATTCAGCGGCTGACCGGCAATCCTATGGCCAGCCCGGAAGTACTGGGCATCAGTTCCGGGGCCGCCTGCGGCGTAGTGGTCATGATGTTCTTTGTGCCGGGCGATGCGATGGCCTGGCTGCTGCCCGCCGGTGCGGTGGGGGCCGCGCTGACGCTGCTGGTGATTATGGCGGTAGCCAGCCGTGGCGGCTTCTCGCCGGAGCGGATGCTGCTGGCGGGTATGGCGCTTAACAGCGCCTTTGTCACCCTGCTGATGCTGCTGCTGGCCAGCGGCGATCCGCGCATGGGCGGGTTGCTGAGCTGGATCTCCGGCTCGACCTATAACATCAGCGGCAGTCAGGCAGTTCAGAGCGCAATCTGCGCGCTGGTGCTGGTGTCGCTGGCTCCGCTGGCGAGCCGCTGGCTGACGCTGCTGCCGCTGGGAAGTGCGACCGCGCGCTCGGCGGGTATGGCATTGACGCCTGCACGGCTGAGTCTGCTGCTGCTGGCGGCAGCACTAACCGCCAGCGCGACGCTGACTATCGGTCCGCTGAGTTTTGTCGGACTCATGGCACCGCATATGGCGCGCATGCTGGGATTCCGGCGGGCTTTGCCACAGCTGTTGCTGTCGGGATTGCTGGGAGGCGGATTGATGATGCTGGCTGACTGGTGCGGGCGGATGCTGGCGTTTCCGGATCAAATCCCTGCCGGACTGATGGCGACGTTTTTAGGTGCGCCTTACTTTATCTGGCTGCTGCGGCGTTCAGGTTAAAAAAAAGACCGGTGCAAGCCGGTCTGAGCTTATTAACAAAGTCTGGCCCGATTGGCTGTGAGACTGAGCCTGCGAAGGGAACACGGTCAGATCGGAAAGACGCAAAAGCCGTCATCCCTGACACGCTCGTCCCGCGCCGTCCCTGGCGCGGGACGCTTTCCTCCTCTGCCCGTGTTCCCTTCGTGTTGAGTTTTATGTTGCTGTGAGATTCGGGACCAGCTGCTGCCGGTCTTTGTCTTTAACGCTGCCGAAATTACAGCTTCGCGAAACAACGACGCGCGGCGTCGACCGTGCGCTGAATGTCCTCTTCGCTGTGCGCCAGCGACATAAAGCCTGCTTCATAAGCTGATGGCGCAAAGTAAACGCCTTCCTCTAGCATCAGATGGAAGAAAGTTTTAAAGCGCTCTACATCGCAGCGGGTCACATCGGCATAACAGGTCACGCTGTCAGCCTCGGTGAAGAACAGGCCAAACATCCCGCCAACATGGTTGATCACCAGCGGGATATTTTGCTGTTGTGCTGCCTCGCGCAGACCCTCAGCCAGCTGGCGGGTCAGGGCATTCAGCTTTTCGTGCGTACCAGGCTGCGCGATCTGCGTCAGGCAGGCAAAACCGGCGGCCATCGCGATCGGGTTACCGGAGAGCGTCCCCGCCTGATAGACCGGGCCGGTCGGGGCCAGCGCGGCCATCACGTCGCGACGTCCACCGAATGCGCCAACCGGCATCCCGCCACCGATAATTTTTCCAAGGCAGGTCAGGTCAGGACGCACATTGTAGTGAGCCTGTGCGCCGCCCAGCGCCACGCGGAAACCGGTCATCACTTCATCAATAATCAGCAGTGCGCCGAACTCATCACAGAGCGCGCGCAGGCCTGGCAGGAATTCTGGCTGCGGCAGAATGCAGTTCATGTTGCCGGCAACCGGCTCAACGATGATGGCCGCGATGGCATCAGGATATTGCTCAAAGGCACTGCGCACTGAGTCGAGGTCGTTAAAGGTGCAGGTCAGGGTGTGTTTAGCGAAATCAGCCGGTACGCCCGGCGAGTTTGGCTGACCCAGCGTCAGGGCACCAGAACCGGCTTTCACCAGCAGATGATCGGCGTGACCGTGATAGCAGCCTTCAAACTTGATAATTTTATCGCGGCCGGTAAAGCCACGTGCCAGGCGAATCGCGCTCATGGTCGCTTCGGTGCCGGAGTTGACCATCCGCACCATCTCCATGGAAGGCACCAGCTCACACACCAGCTGCGCCATGGTCACTTCCATTTCGGTCGGTGCGCCAAAGCTCAGGCCGCGCTGGGCCGCTTCGATCACGGCATTGCGGATCGCCGCATTGTTATGACCCAGCACCATCGGGCCCCATGAGCCGACATAGTCGATATAGGCTTTGCCATCGGCGTCATAGAGATACGCGCCATCAGCATGTTCAATAAACAGCGGAACGCCGCCCACACCGGTAAATGCGCGTACTGGCGAGTTTACCCCGCCCGGGATCAGGCGTTGTGCCTCGGCAAACAGTTGTTCGGACTTACTCATTTTCGGCTCCAGCGGTTCATAAAAATATTGCACCATTCTACGGAAGAGGGGCAGCAGACGAAAGGCGGATTCACTCGCCGCGCCCTTAACGGAGGTGAAAGCGGCACAGAGTGCGAAGGGCAGAGCTTGATTGCGCTGAGGTGCTGGCTGATAATAGCGGTATTAAGGTCGTTTTCTGACCTGGGCGTTTACCGGAGTAAAACATGAGTGATGAAGTAGTAGCACTGCCGTTGCAGTTTACCGACGCCGCAGCCACCAAGGTGAAGAACCTGATTGCCGACGAAGAGAACCCGGCGCTGAAACTTCGCGTCTATATTACCGGTGGCGGTTGCAGTGGTTTCCAGTACGGCTTCACCTTTGATGATCAGCTGAATGATGGCGACATGACGATCGAAAAGCAGGGCGTCTCGCTGGTGGTTGACCCGATGAGCCTGCAATATCTGGTGGGCGGTTCAGTGGATTATACCGAAGGTCTGGAAGGCTCACGCTTTATCGTGACCAATCCGAATGCCAAAACCACCTGTGGCTGTGGCTCTTCCTTCAGTATCTGATGACGAAGGCCGTCATCGCGACGGCCTCGTTTACCACTCTATTGTGACCAGCCGGTTACTCTGTTTCACACTTCCCTGCGACTGAATCTGACTATGGGTCACGCGTGGCTGCGCGCTTGCCTGTCTGCCGCAGTTGACCTGCGGCGCGGGCTGACCGTTAGCCGTGTTGATTTCACAGCGTGAATAGATGACAAGCCTGGCGCCTATAGAGCCATTAATCGATCCCGCAAATGCAGATCCGGCGAGCGATAGCCCTATGGCCAGCAGCAGTGCTCTGGTCATAGATGGTTCCTGGTGTTTTAAAAAAGCGCCGTGGCGCTAAAAGGACGGCAAGCATACGTGGCCGGCTCGTCTCTGGTATTGATTAACGGCAAAAAGTGCAGCAACTTTAATCATTTCGCCGATTTATTCATCGGGATGCAGGGCCACACAGAGTTGCTGCGCCGCCAGCAGCAGTCGTGGACCTGGCCGGCTCAGCCAGTCCTCGCTGATGGCAATCACCGGCACAGTGAGCTGTGGCCGCCAGAAGTCACGGATGTTCTCCGCCTGCTGGGCACTGCCCGCTGTTACAACGGCCTGAGGATGGCGCATCAGTACCTGCTCGCGGCTGACCTGTGGCCAGCTGACGCGGCTGTCGGCAAAAATATTCCTGCCACCACATAATGTAATAATCTCATTCTGTAGCGTGGCTCTGGCGGCGGTAAAAAGCGGCTGCTGTCCAAACTGCAAAAAAAGCGGAACCGCAGTCAGGTGAGTATAGCGCTGACGCAGTGCGGCTTCCTGCTGCCGTAACGCCTGGGCAGCTCTGCTTGCCTGTTCCGGGCTGGGACTCCAGCGGCCCAGATCGGCCAGCGCCGTGAACATCTCATCCAGCGTCTGCGGATCAATCCATTTAACCGGTACGCCGAGCTGTTGCAACTGATCGATCTGCCGCTGCGGATTACCGCCACGCCAGGCTAAGACCAGATCCGGTTTGAGCTGCAGAATGCGTTCGGCTTTAATGCCCTGCCAGTTGGCAACCTGCTCAATCTGTTTTGCCTGCGGCGGATAGTCAGACCATGCACTGACCGCAATCGGCGTAATCCCGGCAGCAAAGGCGAGTTCGGTAAGGTGGGGAGCAAGGGTGATAACACGGGGCGGGGAGGCAAGCAGGCTGCCGCTCAACAGCAGCAGCCAGCAGAAAAGCAGCGTTTTAGCCACGCGCCAGATGCGCCAGCAGGTTCTCCACTAACAGCGAAGATTGCTTCGCCGCTACGCTTAAGAACTCATCAAAGCTGAGGTGAGATTCCTTATCGGCCACATCGGAAATCGCACGGACCACCACAAACGGTACCTGGAACTGATGACAGACGTGACCGATGGCAGTCGCTTCCATCTCAACGGCAATCGCCTGCGGGAACAGGTTGCGAATGCGCGCCAGCGGTTCGGCACCATTGATAAAGGCATCGCCGCTTACCACCAGACCACGTACGGCATTCAGATCCAACTGCTTAATGCAGGCTTCTGCCGCAGCAATCAGCTTGCTGTCTGCCACAAACGCGGCCGGACAACCCGCCATCTGACCCGGCTCATAACCAAAAGCGGTGACATCAGCATCGTGATAACGCACTTCGTCTGACACCACGATATCGCCGACGCTGAGCGACGGCGCTAAACCGCCCGCCGAACCGGTGTTGATCACCACATCGGGTTTGCAGAGCTGCAGCAGCAGCGTGGTGCCCAGCGCCGCAGAGGTTTTACCAATGCCCGATTTCAGCAGTGCCACCTCAACGCCCTGCAGGGTGCCGGTATAGATTTCACAACCCGCCAGCGACAGCGTTTGACGGTTTTCAATTTTGTCGCGCAGCAGTGTGACTTCCTGCTCCATCGCGCCAATAATGCCTGCTTTCATAGTGAGTTCCGCTAATGTAAAGAATCAAAATTTAGGGCATAGTCTACCATGGCATCCAGGGGATTAATTCACGAAAAAGTCAGGGGTAATTCATGTCGGCGATCAATTTCAGGAAGAAGATCAGCTTCTCGCGCCCTTATACCAGTCGAAAAGATCCGGAAGGCGAATATTACATTACCCGCCATTTTGAGAGTGACCGTGGACGGATTATCAACTCCGCTGCCATCCGGCGACTGCAGCAGAAAACGCAGGTCTTTCCGCTGGAGCGCAATGCCGCCGTCCGTTCCCGACTGACACACTCGCTGGAGGTGCAGCAGACCGGACGCTACATCACCAAAGAGATCCTGCAAACCCTGAAGATGCAGGGCGGGCTGGCGCAGTATGGTCTGGATGAGCTTGAAGGCGCATTTGAAAGCCTGATCGAAATGGCGTGTCTGCTGCATGACGTGGGTAATCCGCCGTTTGGTCATTTTGGTGAGGCAGCCATTAACGACTGGTTTGAAGAGAACCTGGCTGCCGAACTGGTCGATCCGCTGGTGGCAGGCGTTGAAGGGGATGCGCAGCGTAAAGCCTTTGATGAGCTGAATGCCATGATACGCCAGGATCTCTGCCATTTTGAGGGCAACGCGCAGGCTATCCGTATGGTTCACACACTGCTGCAGCTCAATCTCAGCTACTCTCAGGTCGCCTGTATCCTCAAATATACTGCTCCTGCCTGGTGGCAGGGTGAAAAGCCCGCCGAATTTAGCGTGTTAATGAAGAAACCCGGTTTTTATCTCTCCGAGCAGGATTATATTGCCGACCTGCGTGCTGCCACCAATATGGAAGAACACCACCGCTTTCCGCTCACCTATATAATGGAAGCGGCGGATGATATCTCCTATTGTATTGCCGATTTGGACGACGCTGTAGAAAAAGATATCTTTAATGTTGAGAGTTTGTTTGAATTTCTCAATAAAGCCTGGGGGCCGGTAAAAAATAATGACGCCTTTAGCCGGACTATTGGCGAAGCATGGCGTGAAGCCTGCAGTAAAAAACGCCGCAGCCGCAGCGATCAATTTTTTATGTCATTACGCGTAAATGTTCAGAGCGTGCTGGTCAGTTACGCGGTGAAACGTTTTGTTGATAATCTTCCTGCAATATTCGAGGGAAGTTTTAACCATGCGCTGCTGGAAGATGAGGGTGAAGAGGGCCGTTTACTGCAACTGTTTAAGACCGTTGCGCGCCAGCAGGTGTTTAATCACTCCGAAGTTGAACAGCTGGAGCTGCAGGGTTACCGCGTGATTAAAGGGCTGCTGGAGATCTATCAGCCGCTGATGCGCCTTAATTATGAAGCCTTTACCACGCTGATGAATGAGGATTTTTTACGCCAGCACCCGATTGAAACGCGGCTTTTTCATAAGCTCTCCGGGAAACACCGCAAAGCCTATTTGCACAAGATGCGTAATCTGGTTGTGGAGCATAAATATCAGCGGCTGTTGTGGGAACGTTATTATCGCTTCCGGCTTATTCAGGATTATATTAGCGGCATGACCGATCTCTATGCCTGGGATGAGTACCGGCGGCTGATGGCAGTAGAATAATCCGCCGATTGTAAAGAGCGCGAATAAATTTTTACCTTTGGCTTAAACTTTTAAAGGAACTTCGCGCTAAAACATTTATCTCACCTTTCGACCACAGCAATGGTCTGAACAGTAATCTTATTGAGAAACGAAAAATGAAAAAAAAGACTTTAGTGTTAAGTGCGCTGGCGTTGAGCCTGAGCATGGCGCTCGCCCCTGTTACTGTTTCTGCTGCGCAAACGGCCTCTTCCGAAAGCCAGCAACTGCCAAGCCTGGCTCCCATGCTGGAGAAGGTGATGCCGTCTGTGGTCAGTATCAGCGTTGAGGGCACCACCACAGTAAAAACCCCACGCATGCCGCAGCAGTTTCAGCAATTCTTTGGCGACAATTCGCCTTTCTGTCAGGACGGTTCCCCGTTCCAGGGTTCACCCATGTGCCAGAACGGTGGCGGTGAAGGTGGTAATGGTGGCGCACCCGTCCCTGATACCCAGCAGGAAAAATTCCGTGCACTGGGATCGGGCGTGATTATCAACGCCGAAAAAGGCTACGTGGTGACCAACAACCACGTGGTGAATAATGCCACCAAAATTCAGGTGCAGCTCAGCGACGGTCGTCGCTATGACGCAAAAGTCATCGGTAAAGATCCCAGCTCTGACATTGCACTGATTCAGTTGCAGGAAGCTAAAAATCTGACCGCCGTGAAAATCGCTGACTCTGACAATCTGCGCGTCGGTGACTACACCGTGGCAATCGGTAACCCGTATGGACTGGGTGAAACCGTAACCTCCGGTATCGTTTCGGCACTGGGACGCAGCGGCCTGAATGTAGAAAATTACGAAAACTTTATCCAGACGGATGCGGCGATTAACCGGGGCAACTCCGGTGGTGCGCTGGTTAACCTCAACGGTGAACTGATTGGGATTAACACCGCTATTCTGGCGCCGGATGGCGGTAACATTGGTATCGGCTTTGCTATTCCGAGCAACATGGTGAAAAACCTGACGGCGCAGATGGTTGAGTTTGGACAGGTTAAACGCGGCGAGCTGGGTGTGCAGGGCACGGAACTGAACTCCGAACTGGCAAAAGCGATGAAAGTCGACGCACAGCGTGGTGCATTTGTCAGCCAGGTACTGCCAGACTCTGCTGCCGCAAAAGCGGGCATCAAAGCGGGTGACGTGATTGTCTCCATGAACGGCAAACCGCTGAGCAGCTTTGCTTCACTGCGTGCAGAAGTGGGTTCACTGCCGGTTGGCACCACCCTGAAACTGGGCCTGCTGCGTGACGGCAAACCGGTCGATGTTTCTGTTCAGTTGCAGCAGAGCAGCCAGGCGAAAGTGCAGTCTGCCACCATCTACAACGGCATTGAAGGGGCTGACCTTAGCAATGTTGAAACCGGTGATAAAGGCGTTCGCGTTGATAATGTGAAAGCGGGCAGTGCCGCAGCGCGTATCGGCCTGAAGAAGGGGGACGTGATTCAGGGCGTTAACCAGCAGCCGGTAACCAACCTCGGCGAGTTGCGCAAAGTCCTTGATACCAAGCCAGCCGTTCTGGCGCTGAATGTGAAGCGCGGCGATAGCAGCATCTACCTGCTGATGCAGTAACGGAACGACCACTGATGAAGAGGCGGACTGCGGTCCGCCTTTTTTATGTCCGGCATTTGCCCTGGCAGAGTGTGATGCTCACCGCAAATTCGGCAAATGACCGCCTGGCTCTGTGCAAATGCACAATGTTCTGCCTGCTTTCCATGCGTATTCTGTTTCTCCCCCTTTTTTTCAGGAGTAATGGATGGCTACCTATCACCTTGATGCCCGGCTGGCACAGGATATCGTGGCGCGCACCATGAAAATTATTGACAGCAATGTCAATGTGATGGATGCGCGCGGCCGCATTATCGGCAGCGGTGACCGGGAACGCATTGGGGAGTTGCACGAAGGTGCGCTGCTGGTGCTTTCACAGGGTCGCGTAGTCGACATTGATGAAGCGGTGGCTAAACATCTTCATGGCGTACGGCCCGGCATTAACCTGCCGCTGCGCATTGATGGTGACATCGTCGGGGTGATTGGCCTGACCGGCGAGCCGCTGGCATTGCGGCACTACGGCGAGCTGGTCTGCATGACCGCAGAGATGATGCTGGAGCAGGCGCGGCTTTTGCATATGCTGGCACAGGACAGCCGTCTGCGTGAAGAGCTGGTGCTGAATCTCATCCGCAGCGATACCCTGTCGCCACAGCTGACTGAATGGGCTCAGCGGCTCGGCATCGATCTCAATCAACCGCGTGTGGTGGCCGTTCTGGAGGTGGATAGCGGTCAGCTTGGCGTCGACAGCGCGATGTCAGAGTTACAACAGCTGCAAACGCTGCTGACCACACCGGAGCGCGATAATCTGATCGCCATTGTCTCACTGACCGAAATGGTGGTGCTGAAACCAGCCCTGAACGGGCATGGACGTTACGATCAGGATGATCATCGCCGCCGCGTCGAGCAGTTGCTGCAGCGGATGAAAGAGAGTGGCCATCTCCGGATGCGTATCGCGCTGGGTAACTTCTTTACCGGGCCGGGCAGCATTGCACGCTCTTACCGGACGGCGCGCACCACCATGATGGTGGGCAAGCAGCGTATGCCCGAAGTGCGCAGCTATTTTTATCAGGATCTGGTGCTGCCGGTGCTGCTCGACAGCCTGCGCGGCGGCTGGCAGGCCAATGAGCTCGCCCGGCCGCTGGCGAAGCTCAAGAGCATGGATAACAATGGTTTGCTGCGCCGCACGCTAATCGCCTGGTTCACCCATAACGTCCAGCCGAGCGCTACCGCACGTGCGCTGTTCATTCATCGCAATACGCTGGAGTACCGCCTGAACCGGATTTCTGAACTGACGGGACTGAATCTGGGTCATTTTGACGACAGGCTGTTGCTCTATGTGGCTTTGCAACTGGATGAGCAGGGGTAGGCGGCAGATTTGCGGCATAAAAAAGGCCAGCAAAGCTGGCCTCTCTTGTCTCTTATCGGACAGGAAATTAACGGCTGTTACGGGTTAATTTTTCCAGGTCCGATTCAATTTCCGAGATCTTGTGGGCGACCACGCTTTCCAGGTGACGCAGATCATCCAGAATTTTGCGTTTCAGATCCACTTCAACCTGATCGCGCTGGCAAATCTGGTCCAGTTCATCGATGACATAACGCAGATTCGGGCTGATTTCCTGAACTTCTTTGTAGCCCTGCGTCGCGTGATCGGCAACGACAGTTTTGCGCTGGCGCGGATATTTGAATTTAACGCTCTTCGCGAAAAACTCGCCTTTATCTTTGCGGAAGTAGATCTTCAGAATGTCGTTATTGGCTTCCTGACGCAGGCTGTAGCGGTCAATGTCGTCCGGGTTACTGATACCTAAGCTTTTCAGATTGTCATACATAGCGTTGTTTCCATCAAAAGTGAGAAGCGCGCAGACTTGTTCATGACGTCCGTCAACTGTAGACATAAATAAGCGGGATGAACATTGCGCGACAGGATTTAACTGGCGCGGATTATGACCTGGATAAAAACTAAACGCACCAGTTAATTCGCGGCGCGAAGCATGTTATTTGATAATGACTGTAAAGAAAAGATGACGGGCTGATCTCCAGCCCGTCAGTGAAATCAGTCGATGGTGCGCAGCAGTTCGTTGATACCGGTTTTGCCCAGCGTTTTCGCATCCACTTTCTTCACGATCACGGCACAATAGAGGCTGTAGCTGCCATCTTTGGACGGCAGGTTACCTGAAACCACGACGGAGCCGGCAGGCACACGACCATAATGTACTTCGCCTGTTTCACGGTCATAAATTTTGGTGCTCTGACCGATGTAAACACCCATTGAGATCACTGAGCCTTCTTCAACAATCACGCCTTCAACGATTTCAGAGCGTGCGCCAATGAAGCAGTTGTCTTCGATAATGGTCGGGTTGGCCTGCAGCGGTTCCAGCACGCCACCGATACCCACGCCGCCAGAAAGGTGAACGTTTTTACCAATCTGTGCACAGGAGCCGACGGTCGCCCAGGTGTCTACCATGGTGCCTTCATCCACAAATGCACCGATGTTGACGTAAGAAGGCATCAGCACCGTGTTGCGGGCGATATAGGCACCCTGACGCACAGCCGCAGGCGGCACGACGCGGAAGCCTGCTGCTTTGAAACGCGCTTCATCCCAGCCGGCAAATTTCATCGGCACTTTGTCGTAAAAGCGGGTTTCCGAACCTTCCATCACCTGGTTGTCATTGATGCGGAAAGAGAGCAGCACTGCTTTCTTCAGCCACTGATGCGTTACCCACTCGCCGTCGATCTTCTCAGAAACGCGCAGCTCACCGCTGTCCAGCAAAGAGATCACCTGGTTAATGGCATCACGGGTTTCGCTGTCAACGCTGGCAGGTGTGATGTCAGCGCGACGTTCGAAGGCGGATTCAATAACGCTCTGTAACTGTTGCATATTTTTTTCCTGATCTGTCATGTGCGATGCCGGGCAATAACCCGACACAAGTAAAGAGATTAATGTTTACAAATCGAGTCTGGTCACACTTTATCGTTTGGATTAAGGGCCTCTGTCAACCGTTGTTGCAACGCTTTGCGCATTTCTTCGTCCAGCGCCTGACGTTCACTGTTGGCCAGAATAAACAAATCTTCGACCCGCTCGCCAATGGTGCTGATGCGTGCGCCGTGCAGTGAGACACCGAGATCGGCAAAGACTTCACCCACGCGCGCCAGCAGGCCAGGCTGATCCAGCGCCACCAGTTCAAGGTAGCTGCGACGGTCGGTGTGCGTCGGCAGGAAATTGACCTCGGTATCCACGCTGAAATGCCGCAGTTTGGCCGACGGACGACGGGTTCGTGGCGCCACCCAGTCAGACTGGGTGATCGCCTGCTCCAGCGCCTGAATGATCATCGGATGGCGGTCCGGCGACAGCGGGCTGCCATCCGGTTCCAGCACAATAAAGGTATCCATGGCCATGCCGTCGCGGCTGGTAAAGATTTGCGCGTCGTGGACGCTGAGGTTGCGGCGGTCGAGTTCTCCGGCGACGGCGGCAAACAGGTGTGGGCGATCGGGACTCCAGATGAAAATTTCGGTTCCGCCGCGTGTGGCCTGCGGGCTGACCAGCACTAATGGTTTCTTCAGGTCGTGAACCAGTAAGTGGCGGGCATGCCAGGCAATCTGATTAGGCGTATGGCGCAGGAAATAATCTGCGCGGCAGCGATTCCAGATCTGGTGCAGACGCTCTTCATCGATGTTGTCCATCCGCAGCAGCGCCAGCGCCTGCAGGCGATGGTGACGCACCCGCTCACGCAGGTCCGGACTGTTTTCCATGCCGCGTCGCAACTGCTTCTCGGTGGCGAAAAAGAGCTCACGCAGCAGGCTCTGCTTCCAGCTATTCCACAGGCTTTCGTTGGTGGCGCAGATATCGGCGACGGTCAGGCAAACCAGATAGCGCAGCCGGTTCTCATTCTGCATCACCTCAGCGAACTGCTGGATCACCGTCGGGTCCTGAATATCGCGCCGTTGCGCCGTCACTGACATCAGCAGATGATGGCGAACCAGCCAGGCCACCAGCTGCGTTTCACGCGAGTTAAGGCCATGCATTTCAGCGAAATCGAGTGCATCCTGTGCGCCGAGAATAGAGTGGTCGCCGCCGCGCCCTTTGGCAATGTCATGCAGCAGTGCGGCCATCAGCAGCAGCTCCTGCTGCGGCAGGCGCGGCCATAACTCTACGCACAGCGGATGCTGCGGCCGGGTGGTTTCATTGGCAAAGCTTTCCAGCTTCTGCAACACGCGGATAGTGTGCTCATCCACGGTGTAGGCGTGGAACAGGTCGAACTGCATCTGCCCGACAATATGGCCCCACAGCGGCGTGTAAGCCCATAACACGCTGTGACGGTGCATCGGCACCAGTGCCCGGCTGACCGCGCCGGGATGACGCAGAATCGACATAAAGGTACGTCGCGCTTCCGGAATCTGGCACAGCGGCTGTTTAAGATGACGACGCGCATGGCGCAGATGACGGAGGGTAGTGGAGTAGATCCCCTTGATGCTGTCGTTACGCACCATGACATAGAACATACGCAGAATGGCCTGCGGTTCGCGGGTAAACAGCGTTTCGTCGCGCAGGTCGATCAAATTGCCACGCAGCTGGAAATCGTCATCGACAGGTCTCGGTTTTTCGCTGGTAGAGAGCGCCAGAATCGCCTCATCAAACAGCTGCAGCAGCATCTGATTCAGTTCGCCGATGCGCCGCGTGACGCGATAGAAATCTTTCATCATCCGCTCGACCGGCTCATTGCCTTCGCCCTGGTAATTCAGGCGCTGCGCCACGCTGAGCTGGCGATCGAACAGCAGGCGATTATCGTAGCGGGGCAGGGAGAGGTGCAGGGCAAAACGGATGCGCCAGAGAAATTCCTGGCATTCGTTGAGTTCGCTGCGTTCCGCGTCGGTGAGGAAACCAAAGCCAACCATCTCATCCAGCGTGGTGGCGCCAAAATGGCGTCGGGCAACCCATTGCAGCGTGTGGATGTCGCGCAGGCCACCCGGACTGCTCTTGATGTCCGGCTCAAGGTTATAGCTGGTGCCGTGGTAACGCTTGTGGCGTTCCTGCTGTTCTTCGATTTTGGCCGCAAAGAAGGTGGATGAGGGCCAGAAACCATCGCTGAAGATGTTTTTCTGCAGTTCCAGAAACAGCGCCACGTCGCCGGTCAGCATCCGTGATTCAATCAGGTTAGTGGCAACGGTCAGGTCAGACAGCCCCTCCAGCAGACACTCTTCCAAAGTGCGCACGCTATGGCCCACTTCCAGCTTGAGGTCCCACATCAGCGTCAGCAGATCGCTGGTACGCTGTGCAGCCTGTTCATTCAGCGGCTGGCGGCTGAGGATCAGGACATCAATATCAGAGAGCGGATGCAGTTCGGCACGGCCATAGCCGCCCACGGCGACCAGCGCGATAGAGGGCATCGCATCAAAGCCATAGAAGCGCCACAGGCGACGCAGCAGCCGATCGATAAACAGCGTGCGGGCATCTATCAGCGGCTCAACGGCTTCACCGGCATCAAATGCGGCAGCCAGATGCTGCTGAAACTGCTCCAGCCGCGGCTTCAGAATGTCGCGGGTCAACTGGTCGTCACCCCATTCGGCTGGCGAATCGACCAGACCGTTTTTTACCTCTTCCGACAGACTCATGCTCATGCAGCTCTTCTCTTTTTTAGCCAAAAAAAAGCCGGCTCATCGCCGGCTTGATCTGCGTGAAGAAAATTACCCTTCAGCAACGAGCACGGCAGGGATCGTGTCATCTTTACGCAGGGTTAAAATCTCACAGCCGTTTTCCGTCACCACAATAGTATGCTCATACTGTGCGGACAAGCTGCGATCTTTGGTTTTTACCGTCCAGCCATCTTTCATGGTGCGGATGCGGTAATCACCGGCATTGACCATCGGTTCTACCGTAAAGGTCATGCCCGCCTGCAGTACAACGCCGCTATCATCGGCATCGTAATGCAGCACCTGCGGCTCTTCGTGGAAGCCCTTGCCGATGCCGTGACCGCAATATTCGCGCACAACAGAGAAGTCGTTCGCTTCCACATACTTCTGGATAGCCCGGCCCAGTTCGCGCAGACGAATACCGGGCTTAATCAGACGCAGGGAAAGATAGAGGCTCTCCTGCGTGACGCGGCACAGGCGCTCACCCTGAATGGTCGGTTTACCAACGATAAACATCTTTGAGGTATCGCCGTGGTACTCATCTTTAATCACGGTGACATCAATATTGACGATATCGCCATCTTTTAACGGGCGGTCATCGCTGGGAATGCCGTGGCACACCACTTCGTTGACGGAGATGCAGACCGACTTCGGAAAGCCGTGATAGCCGAGGCAGGCAGAGACCGCCTGTTGCTTTTGAGTAATGTGCTCGTGGCAGATGCGGTCCAGCTCACCGGTGGTCACACCCGGTTTCACGTAAGGTTCGATCATCTCCAGCACCTCGGCGGCCAGTCGGCCTGCGACGCGCATTTTTTCGATTTCTTCAGGGGTTTTAATTGAAATTGCCATTAAATTAATCCGCATTTGTCGAAATTTTCGACAATAATAAGTTCTGTGCTGTCATGTTAGCAGCCAGCAAATGGGCTGCCAAATAGAGAACGCGCTGGCCTCTGTCAGCGATGATTTATTGGCGTCACTGGGCTGGTTGTGATATAAAGCGCGCCGACGATTCTCTGTATGGCCGTTTCGGTCAGCAGGAAACGCATAACTCTCATTATGTGTACTAAAACACACATGTATCGACACATACGCCGGGGTGCCTTGAAAGAGGTCGGTCGTATGGGATACATGGAGGCCCAACCCCAATCAAACTTTAGAGGTTTTATCATGGCAACTGTTTCCATGCGCGACATGCTCCAGGCTGGTGTTCACTTCGGTCACCAGACCCGTTACTGGAACCCAAAAATGAAGCCATTCATCTTTGGTGCACGTAACAAGGTTCACATCATCAACCTGGAAAAAACTGTACCTATGTTCAACGAAGCTCTGGCTGAACTGAACAAGATCTCTTCCCGTAAAGGTAAGATCCTGATCGTAGGTACTAAGCGCGCTGCTGCTGAAGCGGTAAAAGAGTCTGCACTGAGCTGCGACCAGTTCTTCGTAAACCACCGCTGGTTGGGTGGCATGCTGACTAACTGGAAAACCGTGCGTCAGTCAATCAAGCGTCTGAAAGATCTGGAGATTCAGTCTCAGGATGGTACTTTCGACAAACTGACCAAAAAAGAAGCGCTGATGCGTGCGCGTGAGCTGGCCAAGCTGGAAAACAGCCTGGGCGGTATCAAAGACATGGGCGGTCTGCCAGACGCGCTGTTTGTTGTTGATGCTGACCACGAACACATCGCAATCAAAGAAGCAAACAACCTGGGTATCCCGGTATTTGCTATCGTTGATACCAACTCAGATCCAGATGGCGTTGATTTCGTTATCCCAGGTAACGACGATGCGATCCGTGCTGTAAACCTGTACCTGACTGCCGTTGCGACCACCGTTCGCGAAGGCCGCTCTCAGGACCTGGCTGAGCAAGCTGAAGAAGCGTCTTTAGAAAACGCTTAATTAAGGTTTGCTCTGCATAAGAGCCCTTAGCATTCAGATGTGATCTGTAAGGGGCCTATAGTGGCCCCTTTATTTATCTAAGTCTGTTACGCCCCTAACCGGACGGCGGGACAGAGTAAATTTTCCGCAAATAAGTGTCTGCATGTACGTATGTACACAGGCACGAACCGAGGATTCTGGAATGGCTGACATTACCGCTGCATTGGTAAAAGAACTGCGCGAGCGTACTGGCGCTGGCATGATGGATTGCAAAAAAGCGCTGACTGAAGCGAACGGCGACATTGAGCTGGCGATTGAGAACATGCGTAAGTCTGGCGCAATCAAAGCAGCGAAAAAAGCAGGCAACGTTGCTGCTGATGGCGTAATCAAAACCAAAATCGTTGGCGACTACGGTGTGATTCTGGAAGTTAACTGCCAGACTGACTTCGTAGCAAAAGATGGCGGTTTCCAGGCGTTCGCAGACAAAGTTCTGGATGCGGCTGCCGCTGATCGTGTTACTGACGTTGAAGTCCTGAAAGCGCAGTTCGAAGAAGAGCGCGTTGCACTGGTTGCTAAAATCGGTGAGAACATCAACATCCGTCGCGTTGCAATCCTGGAAGGCGCAGAGCTGGGCAGCTACCTGCACGGCGCGCGTATCGGCGTTCTGGTTTCAGCGAAAGGCGCTAACGAAGATCTGATCAAACAGATCGCGATGCACGTTGCAGCGAGCAAGCCTGAATTCGTTAAGCCAGAAGACGTTTCTGCTGACGTGGTAGATAAAGAGTACCAGGTTCAGCTGGACATCGCGATGCAGTCTGGCAAGCCAAAAGAGATCGCAGAGAAGATGGTTGAAGGCCGTATGAAGAAATTCACCGGCGAAGTCTCTCTGACGGGTCAGGCTTTCGTTATCGACCCAAGCAAAACCGTTGGCCAGGCTCTGAAAGAGCAGGGCGCTGACGTGATCAACTTCATCCGCTTCGAAGTGGGTGAAGGCATCGAGAAAGTTGAATCAGACTTCGCTGCAGAAGTTGCAGCAATGTCCAAACAGTCTTAATGCTCTGAAAGAACCGCCAGATGGCGGTTCTTTTTTGTCTATGAATCGCAACAGACACGTTTTCAGTTTCATCCCAATAGCATTTTCTTTGCGGTAAGCGGATGATCGATCAGAATTTACTTCTCCTTTACACCCAATCTTCCAGGAAGAACTGACCATGGCGACCAACGCAAAACCTGTTTATCAACGTATCCTGCTTAAACTCAGCGGCGAAGCTCTGCAAGGCGCTGAAGGTTTTGGTATCGACGCGAGTGTGCTTGACCGCATGGCACAAGAGGTAAAAGAGCTGGTTGAGCTGGGCATCCAGGTTGGCGTGGTAATTGGCGGAGGGAACCTGTTCCGCGGCGCGAGCCTGCAGCAGGCAGGTATGAACCGCGTCGTAGGTGACCACATGGGTATGCTGGCGACCGTGATGAACGGCCTGGCGATGCGTGATGCACTGCACCGCGCCTATGTGAATGCACGCCTGATGTCAGCGATTCCACTGAATGGCGTCTGTGACAACTACAGCTGGGCAGAAGCGATCAGCCTGCTGCGTAACAACCGCGTCGTCATCTTCTCCGCCGGTACCGGCAATCCGTTCTTTACCACCGACTCTGCGGCGTGTCTGCGCGGCATTGAGATTGAAGCGGACGTGGTACTGAAGGCGACCAAAGTTGACGGCGTTTACTCTGCCGATCCGGTGAAAAGCCCGGACGCGACGCTGTATGATCAACTGACCTATGCCGAAGTCCTGGATAAAGAGCTGAAAGTGATGGATCTGGCGGCCTTTACCCTGGCACGTGACCACAAATTACCTATCCGCGTTTTCAACATGAATAAACCTGGCGCACTGCGTCGCGTAGTGATGGGTGAAAAAGAAGGCACCCTGATTACGCATTAATACCCGAGGCGAGATAAAATAAGGTATATTCTGTCAGCGCGATGAGAACGCATCGCGCACCAGTCAGGATTATCGATGATTATCGATCCCGCTTCCGGTTATGCCGGAACTGGCCAGGTCAAACCGAATCCAAGGGTTTCAACGTGATTAACGACATCAAAAAAGATGCTGACACGCGCATGGAAAAATGCGTTGAAGCATTCAAAACTACCATCAGCAAAGTGCGTACCGGTCGTGCGTCACCTTCGCTGCTCGACGGCATCGTCGTCGAATATTACGGCACGCCGACGCCACTGCGTCAGCTGGCTTCTGTCACTGTGGAAGATTCACGCACGCTGAAAATCAACGTGTTTGATCGTTCACTAAGCCAGGCAGTCGAAAAAGCGATCATGAAGTCCGATCTCGGTCTGAACCCAAGTTCAGCCGGTACTGACATCCGTGTTCCGCTGCCAGCGCTGACAGAAGAGCGTCGTAAAGATCTGATTAAAATCGTGCGCGGCGAAGCCGAGCAGGGCCGTGTGTCGGTACGTAACGTCCGTCGCGATGCCAACGATAAAATCAAAGCGCTGCTGAAAGATAAAGAAATCAGCGAAGACGACGAACGTCGTGCGCAGGACGAAGTGCAAAAAATGACCGATGCGTACATCAAGAAAGTTGATGCTGCACTGTCAGAAAAAGAAACGGAGCTGATGGATTTCTGATTCCATCACTGCCGGACAAAACGCCGTACAGAGAGGTATTCGTATGAATGCGACATCTGGCGGCGTTTTACATTGTGCCTGCGGGCACGCTGACTTCACACGGATAGCCTCATGAAGCGATTAACTCTGCTGGGATCCACCGGCTCGATCGGCACCAGTACGCTGGCGGTGGTTCGCGCCAACCCAGAGCTTTATCAGATTACGGCGCTGGTTGCCGGCCATAACGTGGCGCTGATGGCCGAACAGTGTGCGGCCTTTACGCCACGTTACGCCTGCATGGCAGACGAAACTTCTGCCGCTGCGCTGCGTGAGCGACTGAGAGCAATCAGGGTCAATACTGAAGTGCTCTCCGGCGTTCAGGCAGCCTGTGAGCTGGCCGCGCTGGATGAG
>Ga0153975_1000121_pt1 | contig 21433 bp, 29 predicted proteins | sample TSGA059MetaG_FD_104694 | JGI IMG/M metagenome (GOLD analysis project Ga0153975, IMG submission 104694) | Attine ant fungus gardens microbial communities from Georgia, USA - TSGA059 MetaG | ecosystem: Host-associated > Fungi > Mycelium > Unclassified | place: USA: Georgia, Yuchi Wildlife... | reverse complement strand
TGGTCCTTAAGCTTCCCAATGAATTCTGGGAGGAAATGTAATGAGATTACTGATCAACAGAGCTGATGGGATAATGTGACACTCACCAAAGATTTGGATGATTTGTACCATACTAGCATTTTCCATTGTTTCAAATCCTGAATAGAGTGGATATGAAGAGATATTGTGAGTGTAGGACATATATCAGATAGACAAGAGTGTGCTCCTGGCTCGTGAATGCAAGTGTGGGAGCAGTCACAAGTGCCTCATCCGTTTTCTTTCAGCTGACATAATCTCCAGTTACAATTGGTTAACTCGCTGTACCCTAAGAAGTTGGATCATTTCCTTTGAAGGGAGACTCATGCCTTTCGGTGAATATTTTTTCGCTACTGTCCGATTGCTCTGATATACTCAATTCAGGTTCCTATCTATGAAAGGAGGGAAAGTATAAATATTCGTGTCAGTCAGTATTTATCATTTCCCCATAAACACTGTCAGTCTTTTGACAACCAAGTAAGATTCCCTACATGCTACTTTCTCTCTAAAAGGAACAGTATCAATCATATCCCTTAGCTATTACAGCCAACCTCATAGCAGCTATTACTACTTAGATAGACGAACAACTATCCCTACCCTTTGTTAATACCTTGAGAGTATACCCTACTCCTGATAGACCCTGTCTATTTGCCTTTTTGTCTTGAGATATAATCCACATTTAACAATGTGTCACCCCTACACCCAGAATTTTCCTAACCCAATGAATAGCTCTTTCACTTGGAAGAAATGTTGTTTGAAAATACATGATCATAGGTGTCCAATGGCTATACAATCCTAATAGCAGAAAATTTGTGGGTATGAATTCCTATAAATGAGATAGTTCGTATGTATAGAAGGAGATAGGTCACAAAATGCACATGATGGCAAATCCCAAGCTCAATGGTATGCTCCATCAGCTCCTTGAGGTATGTGGGGAGAAACTGTGCTCGACACATCGGATCGACTCTCTTGATGCTCATCATCCTGAATATCCCTTACTTGTTGCTGGCGCCGATGTCGTCTTCCTGTGGCAAAACGTAGGTATCTTGAAAACCGATTGTTTTGGTACATAGACGGTCCATATCGTCGTGAACCAGACGTCGGATGATGTTGATGACGATTATCAGTTAATTCAGGACGGAGGCCATTGATATCAATTTCCTGGCTTTCGTTCTCATCATCATAGGAGATCATGTTCGCTAGCGCTAGGAAATCTCCGATAACTATTAGCCTTGTGATTTCAAAGTTGGCGGACCAGCACACCTTGTCTACATATTGGGCATGAGCTTGATAGCTCAAGGAGCCACTGGTCAACGCATTCTGGGTGAAAGCGATGCTTGCCCTCGCAAGGCAATATCCTGATATCGTCACCCTCCTCGAAATCAACAATACATATTGGACATGTCCCCCTGCCCATAGCCTCAGGGCTTAGGTCATCCCGAACGCGGATACCATATTGAGATTCAAATCCATGTGAACGCGTGAGAGTTGTAGGCGAGGGGGTAGAAGGACCCTCACCACGATCATCACCATGATCGCTGCGAGACGTACTTGGTTTGGGACTACTCATCGACGCGACTGGTCTATCTTCCATCCCAGGAGAGGGGACCCCACCTGCATTACTTTCTTTGGTCTGAGCGACAGATGCAGTGCATTCCTTCATAGTTGTCCCGTCGATAATTTCCCATTGTGTGAGCTCTTGAGCTTCAACGTCTTTCGCCTGATTTCCACTGGTACCATCTTGGGCCTCTCCACCACTACCACCTCCCCCAAACTTAACGATCGGAAAGGTATCCAAAATAGCGCGGGTGAGACCTCGAGCACGACTTTGAATTGGACCATCTGATCCTATCCGAGTCCGCGGGCCGTAGCGTTCAGGATGCCGTAACGCCCGTATGGCCTGGAGACAAATTATTGACGATAAAGAGTGAGCAAAGGTCATACCCCTGAAATTATCACGACACAGAAGAGAGCAGAAACACAGCCCGTGATGGCGTAGAGAACGATCCTAGGTTTAAAGTAGATTGCAACCAATAACCAACTATAATTTAAACTTACATAGCCAGGGCGGTGTTGCTTGAACCTGATGAGCGACTTCCATTGCCACTCCCAGTGCCGACGCTACCGTTAGACGGTCCATCTGAATCACCTGTAGCGTTGTATGCACGAAGATCCGCATATAAAAATCCTGGCTCAGTGGCATAGCCTGTTCGTATTGAATCTTGAATGGCTTGCGCCGTGTTGTTCAACCTTGATGAATCGTACTTCGTAATACTGGCATTCGCGGGTATCAGTTGACCGAATTGATAGTCGATGAGGTGAGCACTGGTCTTGCTCTGGGTCGAAAATATGTCGAAAACTTGATCGAATGTTGAAGGATCAGTATATTCAGGATTGATGACACATGCAAGTGAATGTAGCGAGTATAGTAACTAACAAGGTGTCAGCGCTTGCACAAAGTCACTGGGCCGGGTATTGAACTGACAGCCGCAATGGCACCTTTGTCGCGTGCCAGGGTGAAAATATCAATCTCCATTGAGGCGTCAGTCGAATTGGCATCACAAGAGACCATTGCAATCCATGGAGCAGACGCTACAACTAGCTCAAGTCAAATCAGGGAACGTTCGAGATGGCGTACTTGGTGGAGTCGTTTCGTTGACAAATTCTTCCGTGAAGTGTATTAAGATACCCTACAGTGTTGAATCATTAGGGGTCAATGCAGGTGAACAGTCAGGGGTGGCGCACTTTGCTAATTCCATCGCTTCCATTGCCGGCGAGCTGGTATGACACATTCTCCACATAGTTCCTAGAGCTTTGAGAGAGATGAAGATATCCTCAGAAGGAAGACTGACCCGTTTGAATACCACTGAAGACGAAGCTTGGAAATGTCGGTAATGTTTAGTCCGCCCGCGATGGCGGCCTGGGATGAATTGGTTGGAGATGCTGGAACGTATGCTAGCGCACATGCCGTGATAAGAACGAGGAAGAGAAGGGGTACCATGAGGGGAGCAAAGAAAGTTCTGGCCAAGTCCGAAACAAAGAGTAAAGGAGAGAGCGGTACCCTGCAAGACTACACGTGCTATACTGATTACTACATAGTCCCCTTTACACAAAGCTCCCTAATCGCTCCACAATATTACCACCTCCCGTACGGTCGTATACTAGTCTTCCGCGTACGTATGTCTGCTCAACAACTCCCCGCAGCCTTTGACCTACATAAGGTGTAATTTTGTTCTTGAAGTTCAGCCCCTCCTTCGTGACCTGAACGGGAATAGTAAACGAACTGTAAATAGACGTCATTTAGTGGCTTCACCTCAAATTCTGCTTCACTATCCCAAAGGACAAGATCACCATCATAACCAACTTTCAGCTGTCCCTTGTGATCTCCAATACCAGCATGCTCAGCTGTGCGACGGCTAGTCCAGTCCAGTATTTTACCAAGTGTTACACCACGCTTCTGTCCTTCTGTCCAGAGGAGGCTTAGACCGAGGCCAAGCGTGCTGATCCCACCCCATGCCTTCATAATGTTTCCCTCCTCTATTATTTTCAATTCGGCAACACACGGGCTGTGGTCAGACACCACAAAGTCAATTGTCCCATCTTCCAAAGCCTCCCACAGTAGGTTCCTGTTGTCCTCATCTCGAATCGGCGGACAGCACTTGAACTCAGGTCGGCCATCAGGGAGATCATTTGAAGTCAGACAAAGATAGTGAAAGCAAGTCTCAACCGTAATCTTAATACCTTTTGCCCTTGCCTCCCGTATCAAAGGAAGGGCATTGGCTGCAGAGAGGTGGACGATGTGGCATCGCAGTTCGGGATACTTTTGATGTCGCTCTATTATAAGTTGGATAGCATCAACCTCCAACTTCTGTGGTCGAGATTTGAGGAACGTCGAATAATGCGTTGGATTTCCGCCATCATATACTTTTCCAAGTTCAGCGTGGAAGAGAAGAACAGTCTTCCGACCCTTTCTAAGGTCATCAAATTTGTTTACAAGCTCTTCACTGATAAACTGTTTACCTGAAGTGCTTGCATGGCCAGATCCACATCTTGCTCACCAACGCAGGGGAACTCCTGATCAACCGAGGTGATTTCAAGATAGTCATGCATAAGATGTCACTCACATCAACGCCACTTTCTATGAGGAAACATTTGAAACCTTTTACACCAGCATCGATGAGTTGGCCAAGATGATTCTTATCACAAACTGTCGTTAGCGAATCCGTCAGGCCGCTCGATGATGAGTGTCACCTGATTTCCAGGGATCACTCCTCCCCAGAAGCCGACATCGACATGACATTGTCGATGAGCTGCTTTTCGCTTTATTGCAAGGTTATCTACTGTCGTCGTGGGTGGTATCGAGTTGAGAGGCATATCGATGACTGTTGTAACGCCGCCTGACGCCGCAGCACGCGTCCCTGTCCAGAAGCCCTCCCAGTCAGTTCGCCCGGGCTCGTTGAGATGAACATGAGCACTAGGTAACAACTCATAGATCAAACTGTATGTTAACATTGATCGGGCTTGAGAGCACGTACTCAACGAGTCCCGGGAGAATGATTTTATCTCCGGCATCGACCCAAGTGATCTCACTGTTTGATGGCAAATACAGTGTCAAATCACTTCGGGAGTGTTTCCCAAGTCGAACGTCCGTGATCTTTCCTGTTAATATGTCGACGACAATCGTTGCTGGCTGGGGAATGTCTGTCTCGGGAAGAAGGACATGTTGACCAGAGCAGACGAGAAACTGCGACATAGACGTAGGAAGGTAAAATTGGACCCATCAATTGTAGACGAGGTCTTCCCATGATGATCATCTTAGTAATCTGTCCAAACTCTTGCGAACAGTATGAAGACCAGAGATAAAGCTAAAGTAATGATGATGTCGATGAAATTAGACTTGGCAGGTCGATGAATATGGAAGACGAGTATGACTGAGTGCTAGCTATCTCTTGTTCACCTTTTATTCCATACCATACAACATGTACCTACAGGATTCGTGAAGGTAAATTCAACCAAGAAATCGGAGTCGCCAACGTACCCCAAAATGATCCAGAAATTTTTCTCTCAAATATGACTTATGTACATCATACATAGATACCAATTTAAAGTGGCCTTGTGGGTCTTCGATGCCGATCATGAAGTCTTCGATAGATTCACATTACCAGTGCGCGACCGGTGACTGGACTTCATTATACAAAGAGCCGTCTATTCAACGAGACACTCAACACCTTCAATGATAGACTTCAGGAACCAAATCTAGCTAACCGAGCCTGCCTAATCTCATCCAAGCTTAGATGCCTGCTTGATGAACCTATATTTCCTGAAGAATCGGAAAACTGAGAAGGCCAAGTTTCAATCTCATCCTCGTCTACATCCATGCCCTTTGACGTTCTCTGACTACTAATCACTGGGGTGCGTTGAGCCGTTGGTTCCGGTAATCTTGATTGGAGAGGTTGTTGATGCCGTCCCGAAGGGACATTCTCAAGCGAGGCTCGGAGAGCGGCCTGTAATTCTGCATCTTCATCATCGTAGTTTTGATATGCTGATAGAGAATTTTCAGCTGCAGGCATCGATGTATCGTCATTTCTTGAGGCAGATTGAAAGCTTGGAATTTGCGTTGGTTGGGAACTGCTCTTCTGACGCTCATCCCACTGCCGGGCCATGTCCTCACTTTCCGCAATTGCTTTTCTAAGTTGCTCAGCTTCTTCTTCTTCTTCCCGTCTCAATCGTGCCTGTCTCCGCTCGTCTTGTTGTTCAGGATTAACTGACCATAATTCCCTCTGTGCAAGTTCCTGCTGTTCCCGCATACGTCGTAATAGCACTCGATTTCGTTCCGTACTCGCTGCTACAGGATCAGGATCGACAGAATCATCCCCATGATATTGCCGGAAAGGACGACTGTTCGCGTCGCCTAAGGCGGACCTGCTCGCTACATTGGGGTAGGTCTGCGAGGATGAATCGGCAGAGCTGCCAATCATATCATCATAATATGACGAACCATACCCCTCCCGACTTGTCAAGGAGGCCTGAAGTGCAGCCTGGAGTTCATAATCCTCGTCTTCAACCCCCTCTGGATACCCGCTGTCTTCTGAGCTTTCCCGCTGGTTCCCGCTTCCCGATGCTCCTGTTGTTGATCGGGATGAAACCTGGACGTGTTTTGTCACAGAGAGATCAGGTAGAGTGGTTGATTGGGGCTCCGAAAGTGTAGCCGCAATCTCATCCGCTTCTGTGCGAGAAAGGGCAAGAGGTTGGGATACATTTGACTGCGTAACTGCAAAAACCGAATAGCCTTTAAACGGGCATAAGTATTATCGAGACATACATTTTTGTAACGCACCTTCTGTCTCCGCTTGCTGTAATACCATTCCTAGATAAAGCTTTCCAACCCACTCCGGCGCAGATAAAAAAGAATTAAGATTGAACCAATGTCCCTTGCCAGCGTCATTGTCTATGTTTGCCAAAGCAGGCCCGAAACGTCGCAAAGTGAACCAATGCTCCCCCATATTAAGAATGAAGGCGAATTGAGTGCTGCGGGGACTCTCAACGCCCGTCGAGTCATTTTCATGGAGCAAAGACCCACTGTGGATGATCCTGATAAGGGCGCATGGCATTACTACGCCACCGTATAAGACTAAAAATGATGATACAGAGATGTGAATCTCGTGGTCATAAAAACGCTGAGCACTCACTTGAGCCCCCAAACTTCTAAGGCTTCTTCTATGACTTGAACGGAGAAGAAGCCTAGTGACTGTAAGAAATAACAAGTGACATATCAGTGTGTTGCAAATGCCTGTATCGTCCATATTCTTGCTGCCACCTCGCCGGTTGTCTGTGTCGTATTGCGCCTCCAGCCGGTCTAGTTTCCGCGCAATCTCCGAAAGATCTGGTGCTGTGAACTGACAGACGAAGGAAGAAAGATTGTATTAGTATATAACAGTGGTTCTCCGTGCTGACATACGTATGGTCCTTCTAGAACTCGGTTATTACAGACTGGGTCTCAAGGACAAAGGACGTACGAAGGAGAGAATTGAGCGCATGTTGTGCGCAAAGCATTGATCCATCCTGCTGCTTTTCATGATAGATTAGTGACGCAAGGCTTTCAAGTCCAGCCATCAAGAGCTGCCTGAAATTTGTTCGGATATCTGGACGATAAGAGCCAGGCATCGTCACGCTTCGATGGATTATCTCTATTTAGAAAATTGACGTAAGTTACCAGTAAACTAAGTTACCACTGCGTATTCTAGAAAGAATTCGAAGTAGGAACTATGCACGTCTTCTGTAATACAACATTCTAACACTATCCAAATGCCATCTATCTTTTCGAAACCTGACATCAAATGATACGATTTGATAGATTTCTCCAATTACACCTGGTTTTCGGTGGAAATCAACCCCTCGACAGTTGCATGAAATGCAATGATGCGTATTGATGTGAGCTTGATAAGAAGTATCATCAGATGGCTAGAAGCATACCCTTCAATCCGAAATTCTCTTCCCAACCTTGATCTCTGTTCGTAAATCTGAATACCACTTTTTCAGTCTTCCGTCTCATGTCATAGCCTGCGTTACTGCAAGCTGCCCGTTCCAGGCTTGTTTTGATCCTTCGAGAGTGTGGAATAGGAAGAGTAACGAGGCAGAAGCATCAAAGCTTCCATCAATGTTTGCAGATGGTCCTGAAAGTAAGAGTCACAGGATGGGGAAGTCGTGGCCCGTGCGTATTTTGACGATGACATGGAAAACAAAGACGAAGATAGCATAGGGATTGCATTTCCCCTTTGGTCTAGATCTCTCATCACCGTATGGGACATTCGACCCAAAAAATGACCAGATTTGGAAGGTTGCCTTCCAAACATGCAATGACCTGGTGGAAGAGTATTCATAGAATCACGATACTGCCCAATTTCATTGTGTCTACTTTGATGATCAAGTGCATATTTCCACATTAAACCTGGCTGTTTCACCTCAGTACTCACCCGACGGAAAACTCTTCGTATGTTGGTTTCGCGATGACTCGCGTCCGGGTCTGGGACACGCGAACCGGCCAACTCGTTGGCAAGTTTCAATGCACAAAACTGCCCTCTCACCTACTCAATATTCCCCTGGCGAAAGACTCATCACTCTTTGGTGTGGGAAGGAAGACACAATAGGTCTCTATGATGTCTATACTAGCCATCTGTACGCTCAGATTTTGGGTCCCGAAATATACATCGTGTTCATACGAGATGGAACAAGCACGGCATGTTATTCTCTTGGCTCGAAAATATGGCACGTTAGCAGATTACCCAGGCAAGCACTGGCATTCCGCTCATGGATATGAGCTTATACCATAAGGCATGACAAATGGATGGGTAATGGGTCGGGACAATGTGCCGCTGTTTTGGGTCCCAGTTGAGCACAAGAACAATCTGTACATGCCATCGTCTAGAGCGGTATTTGGGATACCCCGAAAGAAGGCAACAAGTGTGGACCTCTCTAACTCAGGGCTTGGTGGAAAAAAGGCGCAATGCTTTGATAAAGAGTGGTTAAGAGAACTTCGGCGACAGGAGAAGGAGGCAGAAAGCCTGCTGGAAAAGTGCGTCTTGTCCTCAGCCATGGTAGACGAATTCACGGAGCTCGTTGTTCTATTTGAGTTTCTGATTGTCCGGATTATTCCCTGTACCAAAGCCTGTATCGAAGTAATCAGAATGAATTATTAGGTATCCCTGATGGGAAGGAAGCAAGGTGCATATGGGTAAGCGTGGTCATGTAGTGTGCAAACAAAAAGATAAATTACAAGCATCTACATTGAAGGACATCTCTGGCGCTTGAAATTTGTCCACGGAAAGACCTGCGTACATTAATAACGAGTCTTCTGGAACGATAAAGGGGATTGACCAACAAGTAGAAGCTTACAATGGTACAATGGCGGAGAGAGATTTCCTTCTACTTCACACGACCGAACAAGCCTCATTCTAATTTTCCCATTCATCAGAAGTCTTAGGATTCGGTGGACCTCATTTTGTCTAATAAGTGAAAGAAGACTTCAAAGCTGAGAAATTGTGCTTATTATATGCCGACATCCTGGGACAGCTGTACTCTCGAGTTCATGTGATGATTCAGCTACCTTCGAGAAGCTGTGGCATGGGGTACAAGAGAAGTATATAAGTCACTACACCTCATATCCTGCCTGAGAATTTGCAAAAATGCTCGCTCCACTGGTGGCTTTGCTGTTCAGTGCATTACAGGCGTCCTCAATAGCTCCGAAAGGTCCATGGGACAAATTCAACTTTGCACCAAAAGACAGGACCAGTCGGCCAGCTAGCATTCACTCTACACAAGGAAACGTTCAGAATGCCCAAGCTCTCATTGGATCCGGGACAGCGACATTAACTGGCAACGGTAGTTTTGTCGTCGTCGACTTTGGTCAAGAGGTAACGTAGCATTATGGAGTAAAAGATCGTTTGATTAACAATGATGGCAGGTTGGAGGACAGGCTTTCCTACACGTCGATGATTCAACTGCAGATTCCAGACTCTCCCTTTCATTTACCGAATCTACACAATTTATTAGTCCCAGCAACTCGGACGACTCTTGTCGCAGCTCCTCCTCAATGAATGGAGATGGGGTACAGTCTCTCCCAGGACCCCTTTCACAGGGACAATTTCAGCAGACCATCGGCGAACAGCGTGGCGGTTTCCGATTTCTGACAATCGTCAGTAATTCCGAGGCTCCTGTCAGCATCTCGAATGTTGGTGTACATAACACGTTCATGCCGCATTGGGATGACTTGACAGCCTATGCGGGTTACTTCTTTACACGAGACCCCAATTTTCACGATCCCGACTTTTTGACGAAATTGTGGTATGCCGGGGCGTATACAGTTCAGACGAACACGATTGATGTGCATCAAGCTCGACAGCAACCTTGTCCGCGTCCAAACGGTAAGAACCTTCCTTCCATGCATTGTATCAGAGTTGATGCGGGGACTTTCAGGGTGGGCTAATAATGCTACTGGAGGTCCAGTCGAAGGACCTGTCTTGGTCGACGGCGCGAAGCGTGACCGGTGAGTTATTCTGACATGCTTGATCGCAAAACTGTTGACAAAGCACCTATAGAAATATCTGGCCAGGTTAGTTGTTCAGTATGAAGTTGGAACTTCTCATAAACCTACATAGGTGATATGGGAATTTCGAGCCACACAGAACTAGTTGCTCTTAACGATATCCTGTCGAGTAAAAATGCACTCCTCGTGATGTTCTCGACGCAAGACCCTGCGACCGGAGCTCTCCAATATTCCGGACCTCCAATTAATGCCAGAGGTAGTGACACCTACATTTCTTGGTCTCTGATCGGAGCGCATAATGTTTGGCTGTACACTGGAGATCTGGAATTTGTTCAAACAGTTTGGACAAACTACACCAAAGCCCTAGCTTTTTTGGAAGCCCAGGTTGATGAGACAGGGTTGATGAACGTTCCACAATCATTTTCCAATGACTGGGGAAGGGACGGGGGACAAGGCCACAACATCGCAGCGAATGTCCTGCTTTACAGAGTGAGCAACTGTAAAACCTCTGGGTTGGCTGGTGATAACTTTTTGACAGTCTCTGATTGTAGCGTCCGAGCTTGCAAACCATGTGGGAGATGAAGATATGTCTGCTACCTATTCAGCCAATGCAGTGTTGTTGAAGAAGGCGATCAACGATGTACTGTGGGACGATGAAGTCGGGATGTATCGTGACAACGAGCTCAGTTCACTGCACCCGCAGGATGGGAACTCAATGGCTATTTTGTTTAATATTACCCAATCACAGGAGCAGAATAAGGCAGTCAGTAAGGGCTTGACGCAGTTCTGGACAGATATTGGACCCTTAAGCCCTGAGCTAAACGACACGATCATTCCTTTCGTGGGCGGATTTGAAGTAGTTTACTAATATCTTCACCCGATGGTAATGATTGATTTTCACTAGGTTCAAGCCCATTTCATCGCAGGAGAAGGCGAGCGCGCGATTGATCTACTTCACAGAGGTGAGCTGGGTCAACGCTACCAAAGTCAAGTTACTGACCAGTCGGCGTGCCTCAATTAGAGGTGAGAACTTCGTAATGCACATACAAAAACTTATGTTCGTAAAAGTGGGGATATATGTTATACACCAACTTATCTGTTCAATCGACTCTTTTGGAGGGTTTCACGGCTAACGGCTCGCTTGGGTGAGCTTGCCTGGATATCAGCCACTTCTTGTGACTAGATGCTGAGTACAGAATTTCAGGTATCGCTCTGCTGCAGGCTACAACTTTGATCACTCGTACACCAGTCACAGTCATGGGTGGTCCACAGGTCCGACGCCGGCTTTGACGTTCCACGTCTTGGGGATCGGTATCACGTCACCTCAAGGAAAAACGTGGACAATAGCACCTGTTTTGAGTGGGCTAGAATCTGCAGAAGGGGGTCTGGAAACTGGGCTCGGTTGGTTTGGGGTAAAATGGAACATCGAGAGGAATATTTTGACGCTTGAAATTTCGACGCCGAGAGCAACATCAGGAACTGTGACATTGCCAGGTACCGGGGGAATAACAGTCAATGACAGATTGGAGTCTGGTGGAACCATAGAATTGAGAGGAGGAAACCATGTTCTAACGAGACGCCTGTTTTAAGACTTAATGATTTGTATGCCACGTGATGTGACTAAGGTATTTACCCTGCACCTGCTCCTTTCTTTCCAATGGTTTGTCGGATTGCTTCCGTCACTCTAGTTTGTCTACTCTTTCTGTCGGGTTTGATCCTTGCAGATGGACAAAAACCTTTTGACTGTCTCGTTACTGCATCCGGCGCGGAATTTGATTTGACTAGACTTGCGCACGAGTATGATCTCAATCGAACAAGAGAAATGCCTCCGACGACGATGATTGATCAGCTCAGGTTCAATCTCTGCGCTGACCTCAAACATGTGGAGGGCGTAGAAGACCGGGACCAGGTCAGCATCCTCAATCACCTCGAACCCACGCCTATTGTTCATACCACGTCCAGTGCATAAAAGGCACTCGTGCTTGTCTTACTACGATGAACCGGAAGCCAGGAGAATCTGATCGAATAATTTCGGTAGTCACTCTCGTTGAGTCGCTGTCGACCTATAAAGTAACAGCAAGTCTATCGGGTAGGTTTCTCACATTCCGATCCTCGTCTAGTGCGTATGTGCTGAAAAACCTTTCCCATCGTAGACCCCAAGTCCCTGGGCATTGTATTTGAAGGCCCGAGATATCCGGATCCAGCTGATTCGACATTAGCTACCCAGAAGCTCAATCTCACAATTTACTGCGATCCGAGTTCTACCTCTGGTCCAAAATTCCTCTCTTATGATGACTTGATGTTGAATCTTGAATGGACCTCTCCTGGTGGTTGCCCGAAGACCACCGATTCTGAACCTCCGAAGGATGACGAGGGAAATAAAGGCGGCAATGACAGTGGTTCTGAGGAAGAGAGCGTCGGCAGTGGGCTTGGATGGTTCTTCCTTGTGTAAGCACGACATGCTCTGGCAGGAAAATCATCCATTGATTTCACGTCTTTGGACAACAGGATACTGCTGATTTTTGTCGCTTATTTTGGTTTGGGAGCCTATTACAACTATTCAACGTATGGTGCGAGAGGCATTGACCTAATTCCGTGAGTGGTTTGCATCCTGTTCGACACTTCTCTGAACTTCTTCTCAGGCACCGAGACTTTTGGCAAGAAATGCCGTACATGCTCAAGGATGTCATTTCCCACTTATGTTCCTCCACGCATCCACGACGGTCCTCGAGAGGTGGTTATGTTGCCGTATGAGCATGATGCATGGATGCATTCTCTTTCAGTACTTTCAGCATGATGAGTACTTGTTTAATGAAGCGACGCATATGGGATACCTCGAGAACTTCTCGCCTGCCTATGCTCAGGCTTTTCTTGTTTAGACTTTACGATAATTTGTAGGTAATAATATAATACTTTGCACTCTGTCGAGCTACACCTGGGACAGGGGATCCTCGGTGCCGCGATATGTTTTGCATAATCCAGCGTTTGAGAGAATGCATTCTACTTCAGAAAGGTACTATGTCCTAGTATATCAATCAAAGGGTCACATTTTACAGATCTCGTTTCTCTCTGTGCTATTGATCAGCTCTTGATTTATAGTACCCATACCCTTCAATAGCTCTTTACATATAGACTTTGAGGAGCTATCATGAATAAAAATCCAGCTCACATCTTGTGTATATATATTTGTCTCCTTTCCAAAATAGACTACGTAGAATGATTGTAACTTTTGCCTCCCTTCCCTTGCTGCAAGGCCGCACAGATAGCGATGTATGATTCTGACGAGTCTGATTTTACTTTTGCTGCGGATGGGTCCCGCTTGTTTTCTGAATCATCGCTGATGGCGTCTGAGTCTGCTTCTTCGCACATTGAATCTACACACCAAGATCTATCACTCCCGGATCTCAGTGCTAAAGCTCACGAGGAGAAGTTACAGAATGACATTTTCATACTCAAAAAGCTCAATGCTGTCTTCTCCACATTCAATGAAGCACTGGATGCAACAGGTAGCATCAATGGTGTATGGATTTTCATCAGCTCATAGCAAGGTGTCTAGGCTCATCCCATGATAGAAAATAGTTAAACAGCTGGCCGAGACAGATGCCCTACTCAATAAATATGTCAAAATTCTTCATAAATCTGAAGGCGTTTCTCGCTTGCTTTTTGATGAGGATTGGCAGGGAGCCGAAGCAGTGAGCCTTGACGCTACGTGGCTCTTCCCTCTTTTTCTTACGATGGGTTGGATAGGATGAAGATCAGCTTAAGCGAGAACAAGCAGAGGCTACTGCGCATGCACGGCGTGAGGAAGAGGAGCGGAAATTAGCCTTGCAGCGGGAAAGGGAAAGAGTAGAACGAGAAGAACGTGAACAGAGAGAGAGAGAAGACAAAGAGCGGCAGAAGCAGGAACAGGAAAAACGGGAGAGAGATTCTGCCCGTGGAGGCTCGAGAGGGATATCACGAAGAGGGATGGCAACTCGTGGGACAACGAGAGCGACATCAGCAATTCGTCCAGGTAATTTGTCTTTCCGATTACCACTCAGCTAACTCACATACACCTGATATAGGTGCCACAAGACCAGGTTCTGTGAGTGGCTTACCACTGCGCAGGCCTACAGGAAGAAGAGGAACTCCTCCAGGACGGGGAATAGGAAAGACATAGGCTGACGCGACTCGTGACGGTGCTCATGTCACACGTCATATTTTCTTGATCGCTCATAACTGAAAGATTTCATGTACTCTAGCAGACTGTAGCTTCCACATATTTCTCCACAGAATGTCTAGGAAACGCACTAGAGATACAAAAGCTTTGGACCATTCTGCTTCTGAAAATCCTGACTTCTACGATGACGCTGATGACATCTCTTTCGCTCTAACGGGCAAGAAACGCAAATTATCCAAACAGCCAGAAAATTTGGCAGACGATGACTCAGAAGATTTTTCGCGTTTCATAGAAGAATCAATAGCCAAGCGCGACGTCAAAGAAGGTACTCAGGTAGTAAAAGGCATTAAGGGAAAGCAAAAATTCGCAAAAGGAGAAGTCGGTGGAGGTAGTTTCCAGAGCATGGGTACGGCCAGATGATATTTGCAAACTACACTCAGTTGACATAGTGGTGTCCACAGGTCTCCATCCATCGCTTCTGAGATCATTGACTCTACAGGGATACCGAGTACCGACACCAATCCAACGACTCACCATACCAGCATTGCTCACTAATCCTCCACGAGATCTCGTTGGAATGGCTCGTACAGGTTCTGGTAAATCACTTGCCTATATGATTCCCCTAGTTCAACGTCTTAGTGGACGTCACTCAACCGCTTTTGGTGCACGGGCCCTCATTCTCCTACCCACTCGTGAACTGGCTTTACAGATCCTCAAGGTTGGGAAGGAAATGTCAAGAGGGTGGAACTCAGGTCATGGGGATCACGCAGGCGATAAAAAGGGAGAAAATTCGAAAGGCCAGAATCTAAGATGGGGCTTAATTGTTGGTGGTGAGGGCATGGATGAGCAGTTTGAGATGATCACGAATAACCCGGATGTGTGAGCACTCTCAGCCTCCTTCTTGTGCAGATCTCATAGTTGTCCTGCAGCATTATTGCAACACCGGGGAGACTCCTGCATCTCATCGTTGAAATGAACTTGGATATGAAATGTGTCCAATACGTTGTTTTCGATGAAGCCGACCGACTCTTCGAGATGGGTTTTGAGACCGCCCTCACAGAGATCATACACCGACTCCCTACATCTCGTCAAACCCTTCTTTTTTCTGCAACACTTCCTAAATCTCTCGTGGAATTTGCAAAAGCCGGCCTTGAGAATCCTAAACTGGTGCGGCTGGATGCAGAGAGTAGGATAAGCTCTGATCTCAAAATGGCGTTTTTTTCTATTAAACAAGCTGAGAAGGATGCTTGTCTTTTAGGTCTACTAAGAGACGTTATTCAAGTTCCTTTGGCCAAGAAAAACGCAACAGAGGAGCGCGAATCAAAGGACAAAAAACAGAAAGGAAAGGAAAAGTATTCTGAGCAGACCATTGCTCCTCACCAAACTCTCATTTTTACTGCCACGAAACATCATGTCGAGTATCTGACCAGTCTTTTGTCGACCACAGGATACTCTGTCTCACACATCTATGGCTCCCTCGACCAACAGGCACGAACATACCAAATGGACAAGTTCCGGAAGGGTGTAACTAGTGTGCTTGTTGTGACAGATGTCGCTGCTCGCGGGATCGACATTCCAATTCTCGAGAACGTCATCAATTATGACTTTCCGCATGGCGCTCGTGTCTTCGTACATCGCGTTGGACGAACGGCTCGCGCTGGACGTCAAGGCTGGGCGTGGTCATTCGTCACGCATGCTGAACTTCCCTACCTCTGTGACCTCCAACTATTCCTTGCAAGGCCTCTAACAAGCACTATCACAGACGACAGTGACCAAACTTTTACACAAAACCTTGTGCTAGGTACCTTCGAGCGCGAGAAGATTGACGAGGATATGGAGTACCTTAGGTCTCTAGATAACGTAAATCATTCACTTCCAACTCTCCGTGATGTGATGAAACGCGGTCATATCATGTATGAACGCAGTAAAGGGAAAGCGAGCCTACAAAGCTATAAACGTGCAAAGGAAATGACAAAAGATCCTAACTGGCAGCTCGCGGGCTCTGATACTGGCATGCACCCTGTATTACTGCGTGGGTCGAATGCTGCCGAAAAGAGGAAGTTGGAGGATGCGAAGAAAGTTTTGTTGAAGGCTGTTAATGCTTTTACGCCATCAGAGACAGTGCTTGAAGTTGGAAATAAGACTGGCTCGGCGAATGTTGCCCTGATGAAACAAAGAAGGGAAGCATTGCAGAAGTCAGCTACGAGGGCGATTAATCCTAATTATTCTGTCCGTGATGAGGACGAAGACGAGAAAACGGGAACGGTAAACGAGTTGGAGATGGCCGACGAAGAGGATATCGCGGTAAGAAAGGTAATTTTGACAAAGTCTTCCCCTGAAACTTTCCTTCAGGCCGTTTTCAACATCCAAAAGAGGAAGAATTTCCGCGATGAAGAATTTTACATGTCACATTTTCAAAAGGACGCTTCAACAGAAAAAGGGTAAAACATCCCTTGTCATCACTAGAGTGCTTGGACACTCATGGTGCCGCAGATATTCTTTACAGGACGGGGCATCGTCGTTTTCGCAGCAAGCACGAGGTGTGGCCTTTGACCTTGCAGGGGATGAGACTGTCCAGGAGAAAAAGGCACGTCAATCCAATTGGGACAAGAAGAAAAAGAAGTTTGTCAAGGGTGATGGAATTGGTGCCGATAACGTGAAGCTGATCAAGACGGAGAACGGTGTCCGGTTACCGGCGAGCTACCGTAGTGGTCGTTTCGAGGAGTGGAAGGCTAAAAGCAGGATAAGCCTCCCCAGAACTGGCGAAATTGAGCCTGACAGACCCAGGCTACAAAATAGAGGGCAAAATGGTCGTAAGTTCCGACACAACAAAGTTAGTGCACCGAAACAGCTAGACAAGCTCGGGAAGAACTATGAGAGAAAAGTACGACAACTCAAAAAGAAACACGAAGGAGATAGCAAAGATGCTGCCAGGCCCTCGACTACGAGCCCAAAGAAAGAAAGGAATCAAAGGAAACCGAGTCGCTATGGTGGCAAGTCTCTCAACAAGGTCAAGTCAGAGCTCAAGACCTCTGATCAGATAAGGAGGCAGAGGAAGGTCATGGAAAGGAGGAAAGCTAGAAATGCCCGCCCTACTAAGAAATACAAAAGGTGATTGTTTGAGGAGGAAAAGTGGTATTAGTCAAGAGCCAACGTAATCCCATTCATGAAGGCGAATACTCCCATTTTGCCCCACTCCCAGTTACTACCCTGATATCTTTATTGCCTTCTAACAAGTCGACTCCGACGCTTCGCAATGCATTCACACACCATTCAGGATAACCTACATTACCAAAGTACTCCGCAAAGAATCTGCGCAAATAATTGGGGAAGGTGCCTGCCATGATAGCTGTCCTTGCCATACCCATAATTTGTGCTTGGAAAGTAATATTGTGCAGGGTTACTGCTGTGTGATTGTGAACATGTTGAAGAATTTTCAGTGATTGAAGGCATGCTCAGACATACCGTGGGCGGCTGAAGTTTCGTGCGTTATGGTATGGTGCAAAATTGCACGGGATGTCTTTCCTGAACATGTTGGGCAAGGACAAGTTTCATCAATTGGACTGAAATCTCTGGCATGCTTGCTCAGCTCTGATGAAGACAAGAGTATTAGTGATTGAAATGCTAAGGACGAGTTGAGATGTTTCACTGAGGTTGAGTGGGCCTTGATGTGTTAATGCCACACCAAAACGTGCTGTTCGTGTCGGAAAGACACAATCGGCCTTTTGATTGAAAATTAGCAAGGAGATCAAATACAAGAGTTCTAGCTTACCATGTCGACTCCAAGGGCCACACAGACAAGTAGATCTATGACGTGCAGATTCTGAATAGGATTTGAGCCTTGGGCGGAATTTTAGACGAACCCTCTGCAAAGCCAATTCCCATTGAGTACCGTGGTCCTGAAGTTGAGTATGTTATTTGAGTCACGAAAATCGTGGACGAGAAACATACTATCTTCAGGCAATTTGTCCGTACACTGTTTGATGCTGCACGAGGATCAGTTCGTAAACAATTGGGTTTACCATATTAACTCTTAACCTACACTCTCCAAAAAGTATCTGGCCATAATCATTAGCAAATGTCTAGGTATGGATGATGAGGGGCCACCTTTCTCTTCCCCCCCGCTGAGACCTCCTATGGCATAGCCAGCAACGTTGTTTTTTCGTTCTATCATTGCGTCAAGACAGCGATCCCTCAATCTCGGATCAAGACCTCCTTGTACAATTGCGAAGAGATTCTGGCTTTCTGTCTTCCCAGAATCGTTATGGAAGGCTATACAACGGTCGAGCCACCGGACAGATCTTTCCATCGCCTCTTCAACACGAGGCCCAATAGTCAAGCTCGAAACTAGAAAACTGGCTGGGCTTTTGGACGAGCACAAGACTGGTATAGACTGACCTACATCGTCAAGCTGCATGATTATATCTGCGCCAATAACATGTTGTATTGATATACTTTCTTCTGGCTTTGGGAGATTGGATGAGTACCTTAGGTTCGAGATCCGTTCACTGGACGTACGGTGAGCATCGTCGGTTCTCCGGTGAATGGACTAGCGAAGAGAGCACCCTCTTCCGTGATAGTAGTGAATTTACTCAGCGAAACGAGTTGGAAACCACCGCTATCCTGTGAAGTAACATTTCGAACGATTCTATATAAAAGAGAAAAATCGTACCGTCAAGAGATTTCGCTCCCATCCTTGGAACTTGTGGGCTCCACCAGCTTTATTTAATACTTCCAACCCAGGCCTAAGATTCAGATGGTAGGTGTTGTTCAGAATCAAAGTGACTCCAAGTGATTCGACCTGTTCGGGTGTCAATCCCTTGATCGCTGCCTGGGTGGCCACTGGCATAAATGTCGGTAGCATTGTCACGCCGTCTAAGTACGACAGAGCTTGGTGGGTCCCGGAAGGCACTTGAGGAAGATTCACAGCTCACGAGCGAGTTTCATGCGTGAGACACGCGCCTTGGTCGTTGGGCAATTAGCGATGACCTCAAACTGCATTGGTATCCTTAATTGACGAAGAGCCAGGTTGAGTACAAAATTTCCGGGGTAATAATAAATCAGTGTGAGCCGAATATGGTAGTTGCTGATGGTTTTGCCCAGAATAGGTCGATCAAAATACACTGACCCTGTAGTACAGCTCACAAAATAGGCAAACAAGTCATGCGAAGTGCAAATATGCGTTGCTTTCTCGATTGAAAAGTGGTATCTTTCCCAGCACGTTTAGTTTTATACTGAGATTCATTGTTGAATTGGATCAGAGCGTCACACAGAGTGACAGGACACGTCGCGTATTATTTTATATTATATTATCACTTGTCCACGCTATCTCATTACGGCTGCACACCAACCTGCGAGATCTTGGCTTTATAGCTCAGAGTCATGCGAACGCCAGCTCTAATTGCCGTTCTTGCTTCCACGCTACACCTTGCTTCTGCCTTCTACCTGCCCGGTGCCGCTCCTACTAATTACCGTACAGGAGAGCGAGTCGAAGTTCTTGTGAACGCATTGACGCCTATGCTCACCGGGAAAGACGATCTGAAGCTTGTCAGTATGGATGCTAATTGTATATTATAATGTTATGGCAGGACACTAACCGTCTACTATAGAAATCTCTCATTAACTGTATGTACCTTTGAGTCTGTGGCTGCCGACTAATACAAAATCAGATGATTATTACAATCCTAAATTCCATTTTTGCCAACCCAAGGATGGACCTAAAGCTCAGCCAGAGTCCCTAGGATCAATATTATTTGGTGACCGCCTCTTTAACTCGCCGTATGAAGTATGCCGCGAAATCTCTCACATACACGCAATTTAATTCATTTCTTAAAAGATTGAAATATTGAAGGATAATCATACATGCAAGATTCTTTGCACTCAGGATGTCACTCCTGACGAGGCCAAGTTCATCAATGACAGAATTAGGGAAGATTATGCGCTCAATTGGCTCGTTGACGGTCTCCCAGCTGCTGAGATGAAGGTCGACCGAAACGAAGACATCTTTTTTGACATGGGCTTCAATCTGGGAAACAACGAGAATCAATTCAGCGATCAGCCTGCATTAAATAATCACTATGACATTGTGTTCAGGTGTGACCAAGTACCTCACCCGTCCGCTTAAATGAATAACGTGGTCTAGATACCATATGCCTACACCAGATACCTACCGTATCGTCGGTGTTCTGGTATGGCCCTCTAGGCAAGTCATTCTGCTGACAATATTCTTCAGTGAGAGCTCTAAAACATCTCTAGCATTGACGGTTCCCCAGCAGACGAACCAAATTGCGACTCCGAGAATGCTGGGCCCCTAATTCTAAATGAAGAAAATGATCAGAGGGTCCGGTATACCTATAGGGTCACCTGGGACGTGCGTTATCTAGTTCTCTTGTTTTCACCTGTAGCTGACCGGTGAATCTCAGCAATCTGACACTCCATGGGTATGTGGGTACGTACAGCCTTCGACGTTTTGATTTCACGATTCGTTGTCGCAGGCAACAAGATGGGATAACTACCTGCACATCTTCGACCCCCGAATCCATTGGTTCAGTCTGATCAATTCTATAGTCATTGTCGTTTTCCTATGTGTTATGGTCGGGATGATTCTTCTCCGAACCGTATCGCGTGACGTATGTTTCTCTTGCCTTTGCTCTATTGTAATTAATCTATCTCCTCTAGATTTCGCGGTATAATTCAATTGATGCTAGCGTATGAATACGTCCTGTCCATCGACTTTCCAATACACTCAACACCCATAATAGGAGGATGTACAAGAAGATTGGGGTTGGAAGCTTGTCCACGGAGAAGTCTTTCGCACTCCAGCTAAGCCGATGGTGTTATCCATCATGGTCGGCAATGGTTCTCAGCTTATTGCCATGGTTGGAACCACACTTGGCGAGTACTGAGCCATACTCTCTATCTAAGAGTTTAATTAATGAATGTACAGTCTTTGCTCTTTTGGGATTCCTTTCACCTTCTAACCGTGGCTCCCTTGCCACTGTCATGATAGTTTGCTGGTCATTCTTCGGATGGTTGGTCACCTATATTTGAAATCTGATACAAGGCTGATGAACACAACGCAAAGTATTGGGGGTTACTGCTCGAGCCGAACGTATGCTTCACTTGGAGGGACAAACAAAAAGAAGAATGCATTTCTTACAGCCACAGTGTTCCCGACGTAAGCTTGGCAGCGTGATACGCGCATTCCTGGAGTCAGA
>Ga0153975_1000120_pt1 | contig 21445 bp, 20 predicted proteins | sample TSGA059MetaG_FD_104694 | JGI IMG/M metagenome (GOLD analysis project Ga0153975, IMG submission 104694) | Attine ant fungus gardens microbial communities from Georgia, USA - TSGA059 MetaG | ecosystem: Host-associated > Fungi > Mycelium > Unclassified | place: USA: Georgia, Yuchi Wildlife... | reverse complement strand
TCTTAGGGTTGTGCACCTGCAACCATGGCATACCCAATATAATGTCTGTTTTTCCCAAGTCACATACATCTATCCTCATTCTTTCCATATGACTTTTGTAATATACATTTACCTCCACCTGGTGTGTAATCACTCCTCTGCTATTATTTGTTCCATCCACATTTCTTATTGCCACTGGCCTTTCCAACTTCTGCAGCTTGAATCTATTCTTTGCTGCTATCTTTCTATCTATAAACATCCCTGTTGTACCACTATCCAAGAGCACTTTTACTGTTACTCCTTCATGTGTATCCACCTTCTCTACCCCAATGTTCAGCCATACCTCTCTTAACATTTTGAATGTTCTTCTGATATCTCTTTGCTTGTCCTCCTCTTTTACTGCACCTTTTGGAACTCCTGTCCACATACTGCTCTGTTGTGCCTTTTCCTCTATAGGGTGTGCCACCACTCTCCAGTTCTACTATGGTTTCTTCTTTCCTGTCCTACATTCTGAACACAGGATTCCACTCCTTTCTCACTCTAGCACTCTTCCTCCTATTGCATCCCTTCTTCTACATTTCACACACTGTACCCTTGTTATCTCTCCCTTTCTTGTTTCTTCCTCTCTTCAGTTTCATGCTTCCTGGCAAAGGTCATACCACATATTTTTTACTTGTCTCTCAAGGAGAAATCCTTGTTCTTGATTTTTATAGGTTTGAACCCCCTTACTTTTGCACCCCCCACACTCTACATAGGTTGCCACTATCTCCTCTGTGATCCATCCCCTTTCAAGTAAAAGTACCTCTTCTAGGGGTATGCTCCCTTTGCTACAGTATTCCTGTATCTTTTTCTATATGGTATACACCAGCCTCCTCTCTTGCTGTGTCTTTTGTGGACACACCACATGCACTGCTTGTTCCTTCCTCCTTCTCTTCCTTTCTACTTCTATGTTTGGGCATTTCCATTTATGGTACCCAACTCCCCAATATCTAAAACACTTTACTTCCTTCTCTTTTTCCTACTGTCTCACTTTTACTTTGTTTCCTACTCCACACTGTATCACTCTTGTGACCAACATCTCATATTTATTTTGGGGTTTTTTTCCTCTCTTTTTCTCCTCCTCTTTCTTTGTTCTGTAGCTATGGGCCAGGTGCTCAAACTTCCTACAATTCCAATACTCTTTTTTTTTCCTTCCCTCTAACTGTGCCCTTAGTGAAGTGAGGGCTCACTTTTCTTTGAGCATGTTGCTCAATAGGTTGTAGTATTGTTGTTAAGACATGGTGTTAATGTCCCAAGGTCAAAGTGAAAAGGATTTTGATCTTACTTAAGTTATGTCTGCTGGGGTGCAAGATCTTCACCTTATTGACTACTGCTCTAGTACTAGAGTTACACTATCACCTCTAAGAAGAGGATCCCTACTCTAAGCAGCTTTTTAAGAATACACTGCTATTCCTCTGCATGTATAGATCACAATGGACCCCTAGCACAAGGTTGATAAAGTGAAGGAGTACAAGTAGTCTACTGAACACTACCCAATTGCAAGGTCAGGTCTTGGATATGATACCTAAGTTTGGTACCATACTACCACTGGTAGTCCCTAACTGACTACCAAGTCCCCTTTATAGCTAGGGCCTGCTATCCAAGAGGATCAGTAATTGAGCTGATCACCAATCAAGGATAATAAAAAGGTAGAGTTTAGATAGAGTTTGAAGTGAACAATACCTGAAGTGTGATATCAAGTTCTTCTGTTGTGCAACTCAAGTTGAGTTGACTCAGTAGCTAAGTCTTTGAGGGTTACAAAGAGAACTTGATGGGGTTCTTGCTCAATTATATCAGCTACTTATACAAGTATGCTATTTGCCCTTGTTTATACTGATGGTATTCTACAATCCACCAAGAGGCTAGTGGTTTGATTCTCTTGTCTGTTGTTCTATAAATATATTATTGTGGCAACTCATAACATCCTGCCCTTGGTTTTTATGGGACTGTATCCCTCTACCCTCACATCCTCCACAATCTACATAGGTCACCACTACCTCCTCTGTAATCTATCCTCTATCAAGTAGGAGAGCACCTTCTAGGGGCATGCTTCACTCATCACAATACTCCTGTACCTTTTCCCATATGGGACATACTGACCTTCTCTCTTGCTGTGCCTTTTGTAGACTGGCCACACATGCTGCCTTCTCCTTTCTTTCCCTCCTTCTTTCTACTTCTATGTTTGGACACTCCTATTTGTGGTGCCCAACTCCCCAGCATCTGAAGCACTTTACTCCTTTCTCTTTTCTCTCCTGCTATCTCACCTCTACTTCACCTCTTACTCCACATTGCATCACTCAACTTGCCAATACTTTAAACTTGTTCTTGAGGATCAGTTTCCCCTCCTCTTCTCCAATATTGTTCCTGCAGTTATAGACCAGGTGTTATCAATAGACAGTGAATGTCCTTAGTGATCACCCTAGGTGGATGTTCAAGAAAAACTCAATAGAGTTCTTCATTGGATTGGACTCCTATTTATACTACTGTTACAGTGGCTGTACTATTAGTCTATAATCACATGTTCTTCCAGAATGTTCTGTGATCACTTGACCTTGTCATGTGATCTTAGTTCCCACACTATTTATATCTCAACCCCATTGTATATCTTGAGGTTTTGGATCAAGTGTTCAAATGCATGGGAAACTATTCCCTTTTTGGGGCTCTTATAACACCAGGTGCCTGAACTTTCTACAACTGAAACACTTTCTCTTCTCTTTCTTCCAATTCTGCCCTTAGTTTGGCAAGGGTCTACTGTTGATTGAGCATGTTGCTCATAAGTTGGTTATATTGTTCAAGAGACATAGTGTTGTGTCCCTTAAAGTGGAATAGGATTTTTGAATCTTGCTAATTACAACTACATCTGTTGGGGTACAAGATCTTCATCCAACCAGACTCCTACTGCCTTACTGACTACTGCCCTAGTACTAGAGTTACACTATCACCTCTAAGAAGAGGATCCCTACTCTAAGCAGCTTTTTAAGGATACACTGCTATTCCTCTGCATGTATAGATCACAATGGACCTCCAGTACAAGATTGATAAAGTAGAAGTGTACAAGTAATCTACTAAGCATCATCCAATTGCTAGGTCAGGTCTTGAACACAATACTTGGGTTTGGTACCTAGTCTCCACCAGCAGTCTCTAACTGACTACCAAGTCCCCTTTACAGCTAGGGCCCACTATCCAAGAGGATCAGTAATTGAGCTGATCATCAATTGAGGATGATAAGAAAGTAAAGTTTAGGCAGGTTTGAAGTAAACAGTGCCTAGAGTATAGAATTGAGTTCTTCTGTCAGTGACTGACTCAAGAACCTTGAGTTAGGGGTTAACTCAAGGTAATGCTTCAGGGTTAGAAGAGAACTTGATAGAGTTCTTACTTAATTGCAGTTTACTATATATACAAGTACAGTGTTTATTCTTGTTTAAACTACAAGCTGTCCATTGGCTACTGGTTCAACTCCAGTCTATATCCATTCTATTTATAGATCATTGTCATAGTCAAGGCGACTTATGACAAGTAGTTTCAAGACAAGTAGTTTTAAGACATCTCAGTCTAAGTCCTTATAAGGACAGGCTTGGGCTAGGTATCCTGCTTGCTTACAGTACAAGCACAATCCCATGATCATGTGGCACTGCTGCTCAGATAGAGTTAGATGACCATTGGAGCCCAAAATATTATTTGATGGTATTGGGGTGTTTTTGAGATGGGACAATAAGGGGGTAAAAGTGATTGGTAGTCTTGATCTGTCCCTAAATAGTCTGTTGGAGCTTGTTAATCCCTCTGAAAGGGCCAGGACCCTTTCCAGGTCTGGTCTTGGAGCCCTTGGTGTGTAATTTTGTAAGGTACAGGCTATTCATAACTTATTCTTTTCTTCTTAATAACACTTCCAGAAGCTGTTGTCAATTCTTAGCACAGCCCTCTTCAGGCCTTTGAAGGACAACAAATCTTCATGACTGAACCTCAGTTCATTCCTAATACAGTTGGGGAGTGCATCCTTGACCACCTTCCTCAAGGAACAGTTGTTCTAGCAAATACAGTTCTAAAATTTTGCAAATTGGATGAAATAGTTAACAGCCTTTCCATTGTTAGGGAAAGGGATCACCATGATGGTATCCTCATTGTTGTCCTCTGGAGAATAGAAACCAAAGACATTGGAGGGCTTTTGGATAAAGGCTGACCAATCTTCAAGGAAGTCAAAGTTTTGATAGAGGTCTGGCTTATTGATGAAAGGTTCAAAGTAGTCCAGCACAACCCCTCTAAGGTAGGAGATAGCAAAAAATATTTTATCAGTATCTTCACTGAATTCCCCTTCACAAGCATGAAAATATATCTGGCATTGAAAAATGAATGCATGCAATTCATCAGGGCTGCCCCTACTAAAAGGGTCTGGTTCCTTCACACTGCAATACCTCTTTTTCTGGGGAGGGTTTGCTTGCCTGGCAAGTGCTAACAGTAGTGCCTGAAGGTTGATGTCCTGGGTATTGGAGGGGGGGTGCTTGGGTGGGAGTTGGGGGAGAATCTCAGTTTTCTTCCTCCATGTTGGCTGGAAGGTTGATGTCTTCTGCTGGTGGGTCCCTCTCTACCTCCTCATTGGGCTCCTGGGAGGAGAGCCTCTGGTTTCGGGCATGAGTAGCAGGAAAGGGGCGCTCGACTGGTGTCATGGTAGATTCTCTGGAAGGGGCCATGCAGAGTCCATCTCGTCGAACTCGACGCTCTAGGCGAGGGTCTGGGACAGGTGTACTGGACATCGATGGTAGGTCTTGAGAACTGAGCACAGGGGGATGAGCTTCGTTATATGCCAATGACTTGTTTCCTCCCCAACAAACATCTTATTGACCCGGGGGCAAAAGCGTGGGAACCCAGGAGATAGTTACCATCCATGACCAAGAACGACGCTGTACGACAGTACTCTCTTCAGCAGAGCCTATGATCTCCAGTCCCAGCCTATGCCCAACCCTCTCACCCCTCTCGCGTAAGTATAGACAACCACACAAATATTTCCTTCCAGAATACTGAGCATGGTGACCGCAATTCCCAGACGGCGTAACATGCTCTCCGGTTATCAGGCCCATCTCCCTATTGCAGGTGATCCGGAAAGCACAGACCTCTCCAATGTCTCTAAAGTCAACCGCAAGAAGAGATTAGTTTGTCCGGACCACGAGAAAATTGACCCTGGCCATCGTCAGTGGTTCTATCGTAGTCATGCCACTCAACTCGGACACGAGGGGAATGCTTGAGTTGGTGTGATGCTGTCAGGCGCGTTTGCGGAAAGTTTCACTCAGGTTCATTTTTCTATGCGTACTGCAATGCAAGACTTCCTACAGTAGGACACCCTCTAACGGGAACAGTCACTCCTTGGCCATGAGAAGGATGTTGCACTCTCACCGGTACCCATCACTCAGCATCCTTTGCCAGACAGAAAGCGAGGTTGTTGGGAGTACCCCGGACCCAGTTGCCTGTGGATGGTCTACTGCTACATCATCACGATCTGGGATCTGGGCTCCGACTTTTCTCAGGCGTCAATGTGGTGGATTATGATGCCGTTATTATCTATCACCTCACCTTGTCTCATTTTATGTTCTCGCAGTCCAGAGCAGCAACGTGCATGGCAAGAGAAGATGGGCCTTATCCTCACCCTGATGGCAGGTGTCGGTTTCACTGAGGCTGTGTATGGGACACTCGCAACAAGGTTTCGTGGTGCCCCCAGCTCGTGCTGCAGTGTTTTGAGTATGCCCATTGTCATTCGCAGCTATAGTTATGACTTGACCAACTTTAGCCCCCCTGCCTCAATGGGATTTGATGGTAATACCAATCCCATTACGACGGTTAGAATCCTGCTGGAAACAGTACCTCTTCCATAAGGTCAACCAGCATTGCCTTGGCGTTGTCACCAGAGCCTCCGGTTCAACTATTACTGGCGCAAACAATTTTTATTGGTATATGTCCTTCAATATACATAACCGTATAGCAAGGAGTGGCGCCAACTCGACCGGTTATGAACTCAAGGCCAACTGGCACATCTCAGCAAAGGCTTATTCACTATTAGTTAGATGATGAGACCGTCTGGCCAGGTTTACTATATCTGGGATGGTGTCAAGGATACTGATCAAAATTGGCAATCTTCGAGTTGTATGTATTCGTGCTTGATTTCATATTGCTCAGCCCAATGCTCCCTTGCTAGTTCTGTTCTGTTCTCTATTTTGACCTTTTACAATGGATAGGTCAACTATCCGTCTCTGTTCAAAGAAATGGTTCTTGCGCCTGGGACCTATAGTACTGAGGAACTGACGATGTTAACCATGGATGAACGTAATGTTGGTCATTGCTTGCAGAATCTCGTCATGATGAGTTTTATCGATACGAACACACTTGGCTGCATTGCTTCCCAAGTCGTTCTCCATCTCTCTCTCATCTTATTGGTCTTGTTGTCATTCGTTTCGTCATGGCCGTCATGCTCCAATGGTTTTTTTCGTGGAGATTGGGAAAATTTCCTGCGAGAGACCTACGAATAGAATATGCAACGTCCCACCAAAATCGAAAACTGCTTGAGTAATATATACCGCCCCACTCCGAGCCAATACCGTCCCAACGTTGACCTGCGAAAAAATGGAAAATCATAAGTCACTCTTTCCTGTTACTTCCAGGTTCACACCTTCAAAAGATCGAATGGACGACCAACCACAGCATATGGCATAAGTTAGATTCCTTGTCTAACGCCAATTGGAAGCACTCAACCATGTATGTGTCTTCACACCTTCAGACTTGCCCAGCTACAAGTTTCAAGAAGCACAGTGTCCTTACCTGATAGTGCTTTTGCTGATAATTTCTTCTCCTTCTCTCTCATCAATGTCGTTCCCTCAGTCTCCTTCAGAATATGAGCTCTTCAATTTCCCCCTCGCTCACGCAATATGTTTGGTCATTGTTTAATGCAAATCGTTGAGGGTCTTCGCACCGCTCTTATATCTTCGATAACGACAGATAGCCACAAGCTGATTCTAGTCATTGCTGATGGTATGGTTAAGGGCACCGGAAATACATTAACAACTCCTGAAATCTGTTTGGTCCATGATGACTTTGTTGTTGCCTCTCAAGGCATTGGACTTCAGTCTTACGTCGCCATCGTGGATGGTCAAAAGCATCATAACATGGCTAAAGTTTACTCCAGATTTACGATTATGATGACGCTACCGTCGAATTCTCGGAGTAGCAACGCGTGCCCATCGTCCTTGTCGCTAGATGTGGCAACCCTCTTGAAGCTGACGATGCGAAACTAGGCAATCGTGACAAGCGCAACAACCAAATTGAGCTGATGGCATTGTTGCAGAAGGTGATGTTCGATGACAGGATAACGACTTTCAAGTACGAATTTTTCAACTCGATTTGGATGGTAACTGGCGTTAGTCCAGATCGATACAAGTTGGTTTTATGTTTATGTGTGGATGCTGTTACCAAGGTTTCCCAGATTCCTCATTGAGGATGGACGGCTGTATGGTGCTTGACGAGCAAATTATTGGTCTTTGCGGCGGAACTAGAATTGCGAACATAGCGGAGACCTTTGTGGCAATTATTTTCACGACTAAAGCTTTCGAGTCCACGTTTGATGGTGTTGCTTGCTTTCAGTATGTATTATATCAAAGGGCAATGTTAGTATTGACATTGTGGAGCGCTACTCTGAGAACGTTGTCAGTACCCTTCACAAGAAAAATTGTCTCGGTGAAGATTGATATCTCACTACTCTCATGCTGAAGACACTCCTCAAGTGTAGGAACGTGTTTTTCCCTCAAGCTGTTTGTAAAATCATCGTTCACGATACCTTGCGCGCTCTTCTTTCTCAGTGGCGTTGTTGGATTGAACCATTTACAGCCTCACAGAACCTGTGTTGGTTCGAGACTTATGTGGTACTTCCTGCTCTTATTACTCTGGTGCGCGGCTAACATAGAGTAGCACAGGTTTACTAGGGACACAAAACCTTGGGTTCGCGCTCATGGCGATGTTGTTTGCAGTATGTGCCTCGCAATGTCTCAAAAGAAATGTACAGGTTGAGTCTGCGCCCTCCTCGTCTCAGCCCATGTTTTTCTCGTTTACCACCGACAATAAACTCATTTTGGGCATGACGCATATGAGAAAGCGAAGTTAATAACGCTGTACAGTATCGTGATAATGTCCCTCTCGCAGTCTTCAGCCTCATCATAACGATGTTGAGAGCATGTCGATCATCACAGAGGTAGAGAGGCTGGATGTTGGAGAGATGTTTTGCAGAGGGGCAGCTTTCGTGACTCCTTTGGCATGTAGATCATTTGGGTACATAGCAACGCATTTTGGAAATTGAAGTGGAGATGACTTAGACCTAGATAGGAACTCTGCAGCCACTGCTGGTGTCAATGTATGCCAAGAACAGACTTGAAGCAGATTTTCCGCTGGCGACTTTGGAATAGGCTACGGAAAAATGTATGAGAATAAATCAAATCTATCTCTATATCTACTGACCGAAGTCGACGTTTGAGCTTGCTCATGTTTAACGATTTTTTTCATGCCTTGATCGATCCTATAAATGGTTTTTCTACCCATGACTGTTGCTCCACAAAGACTACGATGTATGAGACGCAATATCCATGATCCATGAGCTGTTGATGGTGTAGATTTCCATTCTTGCATTGCTGTTAACTATGTAAATATAACTAGTGTATCATGTGTCCACTCAAGCAGATTCCTCGAGTTATTGTCATCGAAGAATTATCTCCCTGTTTTGTTGGTATCAATTGTCTTGCTCACAACTCGCTAGTCATGTGGTAGAAAATGAACCATAGTTATTATACCGTCTACATTAACTGGGGTGAACAACACCAAATGTTCTATCCATCATCGTGCCTCTTCAAACACTTCTTCACCCGGGGAGGTGGCTCCTCTATCATCTCGCGAAATATCTGCTTCACTGTCCCTATCTGACTCTGAATGACAGAACCTGAGGGTTTCGATTGTCATGGAATCTATACTTTCGTCTAAAGGACAGTCTGCTTCTAGCAAATTGAGTATCAACTGTGACACCTGGCAACACATGAATTAACAGTGATGATAGAGGTGCAGGGAAGAAGGATTTTAGCTTACAATGAATGGATAAATGAAGTATGGAAAGCTAGTACTCAGGATCAGTAAGGGAAAAATAGCAACAATAACAACATACTAGGTTAGGAGACTCAAAAGAAAATAAGGTGCATATTGGAAGAAAAAAGCAGCTTCCAGGCATGAGACAACTTTGAAAAGGATGAGTCCTACCCCACTGGTTTCATAGTCTATGCTTACCCAAGATACTGAATAGATCATCAATCAGATCAATAATGTCTAGTTTGGACTCACGGTATGTATAACAATATTCCATCGCGGTAAAACGCATACAATAAACGAGTCGAGGTTTGCATGTGAGAAATATGACTGCGTATTCCCTCACCAAAAGCCCTTTGTGTTTTGTATGTCATGGTGAACCTTATAATGATCAAGAGGACTTCGATTGCTGTCGTTGTTGCCCTGATAATTCTATTTTGTATGAGAATAAATATGCAAGTCAGTAAAATGAAATATGATAAAACACATACGCGAAGGCACTATCAAGACGGATTTGTATATTAAGAAGATGCGTTGGTTTCAGCCAGCAACTATGGAGAGGGGTTAACAGTCCAAAAACTGATTGGACATATACATAAACTATCATCAGAGACATTGCAGTCTGAGAAATACGATCAGTTGGTGGGTTAAATATCGTACTTTATTTCAAGCCTACCAGAATCTCAACTAATGTCGACCATCAGTCATCCCTATCGATCAGAAGTCAAATTCTACAAAACATACCTGCTGTCATGAAGTACACAATTAATGTGACTGAGATCCAAAAAAATCAATATAATGAATCCATTGGCATATATTTCTAGCTCTCTCACCAATAAAATCCTTGCGCCAAATCGCTCGAAGGCGTAGGACCAACAGACTCTTCACTACCGATGTATTCAACACCGTGATGAATCTATTGATATCAGGTACTCTTGTCCTTAAGAGTCATGATGAAACTTACTCAATACCGAGTGAAAACCCAAATGTACACCTAGCAAAAGGGTATGTCAGAGCGAGCAGCAGATACATTCAACCTGTACCACTAAGACGTCCTAGTCAATGAAGATTTCAAAGTTGAGTGAAGAGTAACATCTTACTGATCTTGATGCCCAGGTTTTATTGTCAGCTGGTGAAGTTGTTATCAATGTGCATTTGATTTATAATTTCTTCGTACTATATGAACTCAATCTGAAAATTTTGATGAGTCGTCTCATTCAGTAAAGTAAGAATCACACTTACATCATGCCTGTCCAGTTAAATATCAGGACAGAGAAATAGATGATGTGCCGTTTTGACCACTGCCTCCTGAGGTTTCATATGTCAGTGGCAACAGCCGGTCATCAAATGAGAATCATGCCTGTGGAGGTACTGGACCTAGGCAAAAGAGATATGTGGAATCATTGTTAACCAATGGAAAGACTCACCTGTGAAGGAATGTGATAAATAAAATCATATAACATCAAAGTAGCAACAATGACTTGAAAAGACTTCAGCTGTTGCCTCGAGAACGATGAGATTAAGAACAGCATACTTTGGCCATAACGTCTATTTGACAGGAGCTTCAGATCATCAACGTAAAATTCGGGTGGTATTCCGTACTGATCAGCCATATGGGATATGCAGGAGGGAACTCGATGTAAAAAAATGGTTCCATTATATATCAACTGGTGTCATTAGACAAACATTCTATTCGGTTGTGCGGAGACCGAGAAATCTGATGAAGATCAAACATCTGATATCCAGTATCATGGATCAGTGCATTGTAGCTGTGGTGAACTGTGATGAAACTTGATCTCAGATGAGCCGTTCCAGCATCTCAACTTTCAACGATGGGTGATGGAAAATTATGATGACTGGAAGAACTCGGCCGTGGCTTGCATTATGCTCCAGACTTTACCATCCAATTGACAGCCGGTAACAGCCGGTAACAGACAGGTTCTGCAATGTTTCAAGCTGATCAAAGTGCTATTCAAGATATTGGTTCTATGTCAATCAGTGGATAATTGGCAATGTCCATCATTCTTGTCTTCGAGAAGCAAGATGATTTTTGATATTCAGTCAAGCCCCCACTTCTTTTCGTACATCTCGATGACACATTTTCAGGCTTCTCCTTGAAGCGTCTGCCCGTGCTCCTACCTTCAATTCGGACCACGACACCGCCACGAGGCGCTTTTCGGTGTTTTTTCTCACCACTTGTCTGCGCCTCAGACCTCAGTAGCCAGAGCGCTGTTCTGTTTTGACCTTTATGAGACAGTGACGAAGCCAGAGTTTGGACAGAGATTGACCTTCTCACCAGTCTTGATCACCCAACATCGTCTCTCTCTCCCCCTGTATTATCTGTTAGCACCCTCGATACACAAGGAACCTCGCTATACCTCCCAGTAAAGATAGAGACGACGGACACGTAGAGACGTGTCTCTGCCCAAGCCCTTCTAGACTGTGGTGCCACTGGCAGCTTTGTCAACTTCAAGTTTGTACAGACTCACCACCTACACACACAAAAACTCTCCCGACCCATCACCATCTTTAATGTCAATAACAGCCCAAATGAAGCGGGGAACATAACATGCGAAGCTTGATTGATACAAATCCTCCTCACGGCCAAGGAGTGACTGTTCTACTGTGAGAAGTTCTGCATCGCTGTATGCATAGAAGAAAATCAATTAGATGAACCGAAATGAAACCTTCCAGAGACGCATTCGAAGGCATCAGGCCCACTCAGGAATTCTCCTCCTGTTCACTCTGAGTGACATGGCTTCGATAGGACCACTGACAATGGCCAGGAACAATGTTCTCAGGGTCCAGAAGAAACAAATTCTTCTTGCAGCCGACTTCAGAGTTATTGTTATTTGAGAGCTCTGGTCTTTCCAGATGACCTGCACAAGGGAGATGGACATGGTAAACGGAGAGCATGTTACACTGTCTGGGAGCGTCAAGCTAGAAATCGCGGTCACCACGCTCGGTATACTGGAAGAAAACATTTGTGTGGCTGTCTGCACCTACGAAAGAGGGACTAGAGGGTTGGGCATAGGCTGGGATTGGAGATTGGAGATTGTGAGCTCTGCTGAAGAGAGTGATCGTACAGTGCCGTTCTAGGTCATGAATTATCTCCTGGGTTCCCACGCTTTTGACTCTAAGATGTTCGGGAGAAGCTGAGTCGTTGGCATATAATAGGAAGCATTTGAAGAGCACTGAGTATTTCGAATCAGTGAGCATTACTCAAGTGGAACTCTAAGTGTTTCGTTTGGCTTTGTATACTTTCTTGTGGCATTTCGTGGACTCATATCTCATGGATGACTTACTAAGAAGCAGTTTACATGAAATCCCTTCGTCTTCCCACAGGAGAACTCGACCAGCCATCTAGCCTTTCAAATTACTGATGCAGGCAAGTCCATTCCCCCATCCTTGATCCTCTTGCTCATCTTTTCACAGACCACAGCTTTCCCAACAAGTAACTCACTTCCCTCGCCAGCTCTCTTGGCTGTCTCTCCCGAAGTCATCAAAGCTACGGAAAACCCGTGGGCATCTGGTGCACAGGTATGATCGCTTCCATACGCATATATGAACGAAACACAAGCTCATTGCTCTTTCTCTGCACAACCATCATCGCCTACATTCTCCTCTATGGCTACCCCCATTTTCATGCTGACAACACGACCACCCTCGCCCAGCAAAATGCCGACTCCAAAATCCTATCTCAGATTCCATTCTAGAATCCTGTTTTTCCGATAAAACCAAGTCCTTTATCTGTCTTACTGCCCTCGATCTGCTTCTTCGCAAACCAGTGAGTACATACAACAAACTACCAAGCTTATATACTAAGGAAAAATTCTAGAAGGTTTTGAACCTTTAGCTGGATCACAACGTCGGCTTGATATTCCAACAGCTTCATCGTCCTACTGCCCACGAGGCTTCACGCGACCCTTGTTTACCCTACCACCACCGATCCACCATCCCACGTCGATCTCTCCCCTACTCTCACAAGTGGAGTCCTAGGGCAAAGTGGCACAGCCCCTTAACTGGCATAAGGGGTGCCAACAACTTTAGTTACCTTGCTGCTACTGCTGCTGCGAGTTGCTCGAGCATGCAAAGGAGTGGTGAACGGAACGACCAAGATCACAGCCCATGCATCGTCACTCAAGAGCCGTTGAAGGAGGAGGAGGAGGAGGAGAAGGAGAAGGGTGATGTGACACCATGCCTCGTTTCTGTGAATATATGCATTGAGAACCGTTGCTTCCTTGGACAAATGCAGTCAGACAAGAACTAGACGATTCTCTGGCGCCTCTTCATAATCGGAAAAAAAGCAACTTTCGTCACATCATACTTGCACTTTTAAAAAACTCAAATAAAAAAATGAGAACAGTCACTGGAGGATGAGTGGGATTTAAAAATGTCCATCAATGAGTAATGTGTCGTGTCATCCATTGTTCTCGAGAACCGAGATGTCCACCGTGATTCAACCCAAGTCATTGTCTCTCTCTCCTGACCCTATGACAACCATGGACTGACTATCTTTCCAGAATAACTTTACGGCGGTATAGTTTCAAAAAGGCAGGTATTACGGAAACACACGGGATCAAAATTGAACAGGTGTACTAACAAAGTTCAGACACCCGATCAAGCGTCACTAAACTATTTTACCCGATCAAAATCCATCTATCCCTAAAGTATCAGGAAATCTGGCTTTCTTTGAAGGAGGAACTCCAGTTCTCTGTGTCAATGATAACCCTCAAGTGATATCATTTCCATTGTCTGCAATGGTACCTTCTCAAAAGCAAAACTATGACAGTCAGAGGAGACATTCTTAGATGAAGCTGGGTTGACTTTTTTTATTCAAAAAAAAAACAGATGTTCAAGCTCTTGGTGATGAAGCTGAAGAACAGATAATTGCTGCACAGGAGCAAAATTCTCCAAGAATATTTCGTAACTTGGACTCTCCTGTTTGTGATAGAATTTCGAGTTGAAACATCTCCAGACGTTATCATGATCATATCTCGTTCAACTGCTATCAATAAATCCTCTACCTATGACTGCTGCTCCACAAAGACCACGATGTATGAGACACAATATCCATGGTTCATGAACTGTCGATGATTTAAATTTCCATTCTTATTTTATTCTCAACTATTCCTCGAGTTATGATCATCCATAACTATGTCGTGTATCTTGCATGATCTCCTTATTTTGTTGGTATTAATTATCTCGCTCAATTCACCACAAATCGATGATCATGTAGTGGAATACAAACAGACAAAACAAGGGTCCGTACACAATATACATCCAACATTATCTACTGGGATAAACCATGGGAAATATCTGCTTCAGTGTCCCCATTGGAATCAGAATGACGGAACCTGAGAGATTCCATTGTCATGGAATCTATACTTTCGTCCAAAGGACAATTTGCTTCGAGTAAATTGAGTATCAACCGTGACACCTGAACAACACGCAAATCAGCGGTGATGATATAAACACAAGGAATAAATAATTTAGCTTACAATGAAGGGATAAATGAAGTATGGAGTGCTAATAATTAGGGTCAGTAAGGGGAAGAGTAGAAACAATAAAAACATACTAGGATAGGATAGCCAAAATTAAATCAGGAAGGTCAGGAGCAGCAGCGTGCAGACTTATGAAGACTTTGAAAAGAATGAGTTCCAGCCCACTAATTCTATGGTCTAGGCTTACCCAAGAAACTGAATAGCTAGACTATCAGCTAGATTAATAATATCTAGTTTTCGACTCACGGTATGAATAACAACGTTCCATCACGGTAAAATACATACAATAAACGAGTCGAGGTTTTCATGTGAGAAATGCGGCTACGTATTCCATCACCAAATACCCTCTGTGTTTTGTATGTCACGGTGAACCTGATAAATGTCAAGAGGACTTCAATTGCGGTTGCTGTTGCCCTGATAATGCTTTTTTGTATGAGAATAAGTATGCAAGTCAGCAAAGTGAAATATGCTAGGACACATACTCAGAGGCGCTACCAACTTGGTTGTATATATTATCAAGATGCGTTGGATTCCCCCAGCAACCATGGCGAGGTCCTGGCACTCCGGAAATTGAGCTGTAATATGTGCCAATTATGTCGCAGACATCAAAGTCTGAAAAATACGATCAGTTGGTGGATTAAGTATCGTATTCTCTTTAACGCCTACCAGGATTTCGGCTAATGTCGACCATCAAATCATCTCTATTCATCGGAAATCAAAATTTGTAGAACATACCTGCTGTCATGAGATATAAAATAAGTGTGACTAGAATTGAAAAATGTCAATACCACAACTCCGTTGGCACATGTTTCTAATCCTCTCACCAATCAAATTCTTGTTCCAAATCGCCCGAAGGCGCAGGACCAGCAGAATCTTCACTACTAATAAAGTCAACAATGTGAAGAAGCTATTGACATCAGCTACTCTAGTCCTTAACAGTCATGATGAAACTCACTCGATAGCTAGTGAATTAACAAATAGACACCTATTAAAGGGGTGGGTCAGAGCGAGCAGCAAATACATTTGACCGATACCACTAAGACATCCTAGTCAATGAATATATCAAAGCTGAATTAAGAGTAATGTCTCACTAATCTTGATGTCCAGGCTTTATCGTCAACTGGTAAAGTTGTTATCAATATTTTAATTTATGTCAGAAAATTTATTCATACTATATGAACGTATTCTAAAAAGTTGGATTAGTTGTCTTATCCAATAAATTTAGAGAGTCACACTTACATCATGGATGTCCAGTTGATTATCAAGGTAGAAAAATAAATGACATGCAGTTTTGACCACTTCCTCCTGAGATTTCATATGTCAGTAGCAATAGTTGGCCATTGAATGGGAAACATGCCTATGGAGGTACTGAATCTAGGAGAGAACAAATATATGGAGTGATTATTTACAAATGGAAAGACTCACCTGTTGAGGGATATGATAGATAAAATCATATAGCATCAAAGTAGCAATTATGACTTGAAAATGCTCCAGCTGTTGCTTTAAGTAAAATAGAATGAGGAATAGCATACCTTGGCCATAATATGAATGTGACAGGATTTTCAGGTCATCAACGTAATCTTCTGGTGATAGTCCATACTGATCAGTCATTTGAGTGGAATATACAGAAGGGAGGTATTTTGTATGAAACCTGATAACCATGGTTCGACTATGTATCATCAAATGGTGTGATTAGACAAGTATTCTATTTTGTTGTGTGCAGACCAAAAAATCTGATGAACATTCAACTTCTGATATCGTCAAACCAGTATCATGGATTGAAGCTGTGATGAAACTTGATCTCAATTGAAACTGATGAGCCATTCTAGCATCTCAACTTTCACGATGGGTGGTGGAAAAATATGATAATTGAAGAAATTCGGCTGTGGCTCACATTATTCTCCAGGCTTTGCCATTCAATGAACACAGCTGGTGATAGACAGGTTCTGCAAAGTGTCAAGCTGCAGGAAATTCTATTCAAGCTATAGGTTCTATGTCAATCAGTGGATACTCGGCGGTGTAATGTTCATCATTATTGTCTTTGAGAAGCAAGATGTCTGATAAGTCACATCTTTGATATTCATTGAAGCCTCCACTTCTTTTCTTTACATGCCGAGGCTTCTCCTGTTACCCCTTGAAGCGTCTACGTAGCTACTGAAAAATCGATTGAGATATGATTGGTGAGAAATCATGTCATGGTGGCTGTGTTATGCGAAACGCTTTTCTACATCGATCGGACAGTGACGGCTTTTTGTCTTGTCAACGCTACGTTGTGCTTAAAGGGGAACAAAGTAAGCGTCGGGACAGAGATCGCCCTCCTCACCGGTCTTGACTATCCCAACATCGTCTGCTCTTCTCGTCTGCCAACTTACCCTCTCCCCAGGTGAAGTTTCAGGAGGGCTTTGAGCCTCGCACAAAATACTGCTTTTTCTTTGAGCTCGCCACCGGCAAAGAGTTCTTTGACTGCGTCCTCGCAAAGGGCAAGTTTACTGACCACGACACCATCGTCTGCTCCGTCCTCAATTCCGTCGACTACTTCCTCCACCACGGCATCGTACACTTTCCTTTCTCATCCTTTTCCCTTCACCTACTTGACAGATCCAAGAACATCCTCTGCCGCTCCAGTGACCCTGACAGTGACATTATCATCGTCGACTTTGGCATGCAAGTCCATTTCCCACCCTCGATCCTCTTGTTCATCTTTTCACAGAGAAAACCTCGTCCATTCCCCCGGTAAGTAACTTCCACATGTATACACACGCGAAACACAAGCTCATTGCTCTCCTTCTCTGCACATCACCTATGTTCTCCTCTGCAGCTATTCTCCTTTTCGTGCCGACAACACCACCGTCCTTGCCCAGCAAAATGCTGACCCCAAAATAGAATTTCAGGGTCCGTACTGGAACCTCACTTCCAGTGAAGCCAAATACTTTATCCGATGTCTCGCCGCCCTCGATCCGCTCCATCGTCCTACTATCCAGGAGGTTTTACGCAACCCTTGGCTTACCAACACTGACACCACCAACCCCATTGACATGCCATCCCATATTGATATATCCCCGACCCTCAGATAAAATTTGAGTCCTAAAGCAAACTGGCACAGCGCCTTTGACCGGTATAAGGCAAGTCTAGATGCCATCAACGATTCATGGACCCTGTATATTGTGTCTCACACATCTTTGTTGAGCAGCAGCCATGGATAAAAAACCATTGATAGAATTGGATGAGATAAGAAAGCCTGATAACAGTGTCAACAAAGATGATTAGGATCATGATAACTTTTGGAGTTGTTCAAATTCTGTTACAAACGGGAGAGTGTGAGTTACAAAATGTTTTTTTTTAGTTTAACAAAAAAGGCTAACCCACCTTCGTCTAAGAATATCTCCTCTGAACTGGCATTATTTTGCTTTTGGGAAGGTGCCATTTGCAGACAATGGAAGTGACATTGGTTAAGAATTGTCGTTGACACAGAGTCGGAGTTCCTCCTTCAAAGAAAGCATACTTTAGGGATAGATGGACTTTGATCGGGTAAAGTAGTTCCGTGCCCAGTGACACTTGATCGGGTGTTTGAACTTTGTTAGTACCCCTGTTCAGATTGCCTTTTTGAAACTATACCGCCGAATAGTTGGTTACCTCATGTGCAACTTTGGGAAGATAGTTAGCCATAGGGTCGAGAGAGAGAGAACAAGACTGGTGTGATGGGCTGGACATCTCAGTTCTCGAGAACATTGGTATATGAGGATGACACGACATATTATTGGGTATTTTTATATCTCAATCACCCTCCAGTAACTGGGTGACTTCCCATAAGCAGTCTGAGAAAATCTGAGGTCACAGATTTTCTCAGACTGCTCCATGCTGAGATGCTGAGCATGTTAAGACTCTAGACCACAAGGGTGAATATATGCTTCAACTTTAAGCCTATGTCAACACTTGATATCTCTTCACCCCTTTGCAAAGGGTCCAGTCAAGGTTTTTAGAAGAGTTATATTGAAAGGATGAATATTGAGACTATTAGTCATACTCTCACAAGTTAGTCCAAAGACTGGAGAGAATGAGGGGTTCCAAGAGAAGTAGGTTTTCAGATGAACCACAGAAAGAGAGAACTTGCCATTCCCTTCTCTTTCTGGATTGTATTTATCCTAACTAGTAACATCACAGGAACTACTATCCTAAGTACTAGTGAGTAACAGTGAGTAACTAGTTGAGTCAGAGTCTATAAATGGGTTAGTCCAAGATTTCCCCATTTATCCTAAAGTCCATAACTATTATAAGATTTGTCCATAATTACCCCAAGGTTTATCCAACATTTCTCCTGCAGTCCAATGTTTATAATTAGTCTAATCAAGTCCAAAGTCCAACCTAATCTTGATGTGCTGACACATCATCCATTGCATCATCTCTGTCTTTCTCATCTCTTATTGCCATCATCTCTTCTACCATCTATTTATTATCAGTCCAGGGCTGATAATAGTTGTAATCCCAATGTAATTCCATAACAGAGCATAAATTTCAAATTTCAAGGCATCCTAGACTTTCCTAGATATTGCCATCTAAAAAGAATGTAAAACCCTCTCTTAGACTTTTTCAGATACCAATTTTCCTTTTTTAGAGTACTATACCATATATAGGTATCCTCTTCATTACACCATAGACAAATAACTGTCAAATGAAGTCACAAGGTTTGATGTCAAGTGATCTATTAGATTAATCAGCTATGCCAGTTATATGCATGACACTTGTTACACTGATCTAATTTTTTTAAAAATCAATAATTTATGCACTGACTTGATTCTCAATACTGTTTACCTATACCACAGATCCTGATAACCCTTACATATATACACCTAGATACTCTCTCATTGACACACAGTATCTTCAGTACATTGAAATATTGAAATATGAATGGGGGAAGGTACAAATAGATAATGAACACAAACTACTTATTCTACTTATATACCTGTCTAGAACAATAGAACATGAAATAATAAAGAATCACATGCATTGTGCAGGCTCACATGAGACCCAAATTCCAACATGAGAGTCTTTTCCAGTCTGAGATAGCAGCAATAGAGGAGACTTCAGGGTCAGCTTGATATGGAAAAACTTGGGTGGTCAAAGCAACAACAGTAGAGTACTTTATGAGAGAATGAGAGGCAGTACTGCAGAACCAAATAGAAGATTTAAGACTGAGACTCAAACAAGCAGAACTCCAGTACAATGATAATTCTCACTATTTTTATTTATTTATTTAATTTTTAATCAATGATTTTTTAATACAAAGTCTGCAGTAGTCTACTGATGTAAGGACTTAGACTGAGGCGTCTTAGAACTACTCCTAGTCTAAGTTGACAAGGAGAACTCAATGGAGTTCTCATTAATTGTGGTACACTATTTATACATGTTCTGTGTTTACTTCTATTTATAAACTCCCATGCATCTCTCTTTGGTTGTTCCATCTTGTGTGTCCACCGATTTCCTAATTAAAAGAAAAGAAAAGAAAAAGAAAATAAATAATGACTTAGCTGTTTTGGCTATGTCATGACACCACCCCCCTCTCAAGATTCCTTGTCCCGAGGATTTTCATAGTTCATAGTATGGGTCGCAAATATTTCCTATTTTGTCATCATCTTCTTCTGTCCATTCCTTGAGCCCTGAATTTTCCTGCTCGATTTCTCCTTCTTCCTCTTTTATTGTTTCCATAGTTCTTTGCCCTCTCGTTTGTCTTTCTTTCCACTTCCTCCAGTTTCTTTCTAATCTTGCCCAGTATTCTTCATCATACCTCTTGTCTGACCATCCAAATAGTTTTCTTGCTGTGAATCTTCCTGGTAATTCCCCTTTCCGGAATGTCCCTTCTTCCTTTTTCTGTCTTCTGACATCTTCCATGTCTCTTCTATATTCCTTTTTGTACTCCTCTATTGCTTCCTTTGCATTCTCCAGGTTCTCCTTTCCTTTCCAGGTATCTGATTCTGCTGTGAATCCCTTCCACTGTACTAAGTACTTGTTTCTTTCTCATATCCTTTGCTTATTCAGGATTCTTTCTACTTCCCACTCCTCCTCTCCTTTGATTACCACTGGAGCTGGTTGCTCCTTTTCCTGCCCCTCTACCTGCCCTATGTATCTTCATATTCTACTAATGTTAACCACTGGGTGTATTTTTACTGTACTAGGTAGTTCTAATTCCACCACATTTGATGATACAATCTTCTTTATTCTATAAGGGCCTACAAATCTTTCTGTCAGTTTCTCAGTTCTCCTCCTGGTCATCTGATATTTCAGATCCTTAGTACTTAGCATTACTAAGTCTCCTACTTTATACTCATCAACCTCTGCTCTCTTTTTATCTGCATACTTCTTCATTTCTTCCTACACTTTCCCTAGTGCTGCTTTCACTTCCTCCTGAATTTCCTTCATTTTTTTTACAAACTTTTCTGCCCCCTTGTATTTCCCTTTCCTTCTTGTCTTAAACTCCATTCTGGGATCTTGTCCATAGTTTGCCCTAAAGGGTAACATTTTGGTACTCGAGTGTACTTTATTGTTGTAAGCAAATTCTGCTGTTCCTAACCAATCAGGCCACTGTTCTTGCCTATGGTCGATAAACATTCTTAAGTACTGCTCCAGTTCCTGATTAACCCTCTCTATCTGTCCATTGGTTTGAGGGTAGAATGCTGTTGACAATCTACTCTCAATCCCCAACATCCTGTTCAACTCCCTCATTAATCCTGCCACAAACTGGGGTCCCCTGTGTCACAGTTGTACTATGGACCAGTAGTCACATACTGTATGGTTTACCACTACACCAAAAGGGTGACATTAGCAAGGCT
>Ga0153975_1000112_pt1 | contig 22036 bp, 16 predicted proteins | sample TSGA059MetaG_FD_104694 | JGI IMG/M metagenome (GOLD analysis project Ga0153975, IMG submission 104694) | Attine ant fungus gardens microbial communities from Georgia, USA - TSGA059 MetaG | ecosystem: Host-associated > Fungi > Mycelium > Unclassified | place: USA: Georgia, Yuchi Wildlife... | reverse complement strand
TGCTCTTCACTTGTCAACTCAAGATTTGAAGTACTCGAGTTCCACAATCCAGGCGGACCTTGACAGGTTTCAGCGACAGAAAGTTGCAGACCTTCGGGAAATGGCAATTAATATGGCGCGAAGTCATCGTGAATGGTGTAAGGAAGTATGCTGGCTCTGCTATATCTAGGTGCACAGAATCAAGCCGATTGATGTTTCATTTGACAGAATTTGGAAGCTTGGGAGGAAGCAAAGAAGGATATCGATGCCATTCCAGATCACCCGAACAAATTACCTTCCCAGCCTGTGGTGAGCAACAACACAAGGTCCCAAGACAAGATACATAGTGCTGGTCCTTCAGGGACAAACCGCAGGGACTCAACAGCCACTGTCAATGGTCGTTAGCCAAATTTGTGTTCCATGCCTCCTGCGCAGATTCTGCCTTCCCCATTTGTCCGAGTCAATCTCTCAGTTCCTAGATATCTTTGATCTTTTGGTAGTGGAGACGGGAAGCAGTTCTTCGATTGATTTTGGGCTTTTCAGCATGGATATGTTTGATGGACGGGATCTGGGTGGTAAATGGATTACTTGTCTGTTGGGTCTTTTTGTGACTAGGAAAATACATCGTTTGTACACGTCCACCTTGCAGATGGATTTTTTCCCTTCCATAGACTGGGTATGAAGAAAGGGAGCAACAAAGCCTTTATGCTGATTCTGTAAGGGAATGATAAGCTTGGTCCAATCTTGGTAGTGTCATTCAATCTATCTCTTATGCTCTTCATTTTCCTGCTAGCCTATATTCTCGTGTCTTGAGGCGCCCAGTGTGTTTGTATGTCTTGTTCTGTATGTTGGTACTTGTCTGGCAGCCTTAGTTTTATAACAAGAATAGAACTATCAAGACACTTAGTCTCAGTCTGATGCATACAGAACTATATTGATGTACCTGCCAAGGTTAAGATACTCAGTTTAAAATACATCAGCAAGACATACATTAATGTTAAAATCAATCAATCACCTCAGTCTGATGTGTACAGATGTCTGCCTTCAGCACAACTCACTACTCCCACAGACTGTGGAGGAAGGGAATGTAGCTTACTGGCTCCAACACAATGCACTGCTTCCACAGACACCTGGAGGAAGGGAGCATAGCTCACTGACTTCAACACAACACATCAATCGAGGAAGATTTTGACACTGCATTGTGGGAAAGGTGTGCCATGTGTTGCGTTTTTGCCATGCTGTCATGGATGACACAGCATCATTGGCAGAACAAACAACAATATTTAATTGGATCATGGTTATTGTCTTTGATACTCTATTCAAGGTTAGTCCGGCTCTCATAAGTCCTTTCCGCTCCTATTGTCACTGGAATCTCGATGCTATCCAGCAGCTTCTGGCTTGATGAGAAGACGGTATACGTAGTAGACAGCTGCATAACCTAGAAAGGGTTTTGCTGGGCTGACTGCCGCAAATGAAGTTGATCATCGTCTTTTGTTATTCAAAATAGACTCGTGGTAAAAAGGCTTTCGAAAAATGAGAAGGCATTTCTTGCTGCGCTCCTTCCTCTCTTGGGAACTCTCCCTCATTTCTTTTTGTCTTTGAAATTATCGGGGCGCTCATCTTTATTTTTATCTATGTTGCCTAGCTTTCTGCATTCTTATTGGGCCGTCAAATCTACAGGGGTATCTACCTATCCAGGTCCTCGCGAGGCATCTGATTGCATCTGTATCTCCAGTCGTCTGCTTCGTCTAATCTAGCTAGCCCAAGTGGCGTTCTAGGCCTTGTTCCGAACACTTGAAAGTATGGAGTGGGAATATCAAAATACCTAGTCGAAGATATCCCTCAACAGGCCCTAGGTTCTCCTGTCATGTCCTGCCTCATATTAGATACATACGGGGATCGCTTTATTCTCAAGTACGCTCAAGACTCGATAGATAGGAAATCAACATGCTAACACTGTCGATATTTTTATGGGTATTCATTCATCAGAAAGACAAATGATATCACCGCAATTCGTTCCAGCAATTCGTTTCAGGAGAGTCCTGGACCTGCTGCAAAGCTGCAATTTCAGGCGCAAAATTTGAATCTGATCTCGTTCCGTGTCAGAATGTCCTCGGTAGCTCGGATGTACTGAACTCTAGCGTCAGTGAATGTACCACCCGATCACCGCGACATATCTTCACTGAGGGCCCTATACTTGTTTGGCATTCTTGCCAACGTTCGAATCACCCTCGTGACTTGCCTCGCTGTAACCTGTAATCAAGGAAGAAATGTATCGGATTGCTCTAAGCGTTCTGCAAGATGAATTACATAACGTAGCTAGTATCCCCGAAGCTGTCAATTGAACAATTGAACTGTCGCTCAGTTTCGTTCCTTTATTCATGTGGTGTTAGGGATGTGCGTTCCCAGCTACATGATAGTCTCGGACTGTTTGAGCTACCCCTATCACATTTGAGTATCAGAGTCATGACCCACATTTGAGGATCCAATGAGGATGAACTTACATACAGTCCGAAGCTCGAGTTCCTTTGGATAGGTCAAACGCCTGGATTACATGTCAGGTTCTTGAGCGCCCACCGGCAAAGCTCCTGTCTTTGATGGCCCGATTTGGCAGAGGGCATACAGTTGCTAGTATCAGCAAGGAGCAGTATATGACCAGGAGACTAGTCTCCTTCTTTCACGGAAGAACAAAAATTATCACCGCTGACTCGTCGGATTTTCCATTTCATGTATTGGTGGTGTTGACATTTTTTTACCGTCACCTAACATTTTTCAACGCACGCGGGCCTCGTAGTTGACTGAAAATAATTTTAATAGGTTTACAATCTTCAAGGTTTACTGCCGCCGTGAATTTTACCATTGTCCACTGTACAACCCAAGACAATGAGTTTTCATCATAATTCTAGGCAATAGAACCGCAATTTTTTTCTAAAATCATCCATTTATAACGCGGGGCTCGGTGGCAGTCCGCGAAATAGAACCGCAATTCTACTCAGCAATCGCCATACACCAAATAATCAATCCACAAGAAGGCTGTAAACAGTTGATATGCCCCGAGGACAAACTCAGACCATTTTGTTGAGAGAATTTTCTATGCTATATTCCCACAAACTAAAATCAGAAAAATAGAAAGTCTCTTGAGATCTTCAAATAGTTATATTACTCGAGTGAAAAAAACGGAGCCCCTGCGGCAAGGACCCTCCTGAAATCTTAACATTAACTTTCTGCCAACCAGGAAGATACCAGAGGGGTATCCTTGACAGTCTAGGCTCAGGGTACCCCTTCATGGAATCCACAAGACAAGAGGGCGGTTCCTATCCAATAGGCACAGACGGAGCGCAAAAATCATCCTGAGTGCTGTTCCTGTGTTCCCAATTGGCTGGCTGGAATTGAATCAGTCGTGATGCAGGCAAAGCATTTCCTCAAGGTTGAATGTTGGGGTTGCTGATGAAGAAAAATAAATTAATGACAATAGAATTTCTTGACAGTTGCAATGGGTATGTCGAGGTGCTGTAAATCCGGGACGGAACAAACTCTTAGTGCCCAGAATCATATGGTACTTCGAAGCATAACAGGTGTCATGAGATTCAGCCCTACGGACTCAAGTGGTGTTATCGTTGGACCCTGTCGTGGAGATGTCGGCATTTTCTTGCTGCCTAATCTTCTGAATCTTGGCGCTCACCTATGTAAAAAGTCAATGGACGGATATTGTACGGTGACGGGTAGATGAAATACGATTTACGTTTCGGATGTGTATGGCGGTTTGCTCGAATCCATGTTCTTTGCTACGCTTGTACATTTCAAGCGCCTGAACTAGTTGACCGGCTGGAATGAAAAAAGAAACCCACACACGATGAAGGTGAGGATATATTAATATTAGACAAAGGACTATCGCGGGTTTGAATACAAGGGAAACAAAGAAAAAGAACTGACTGGCTTCCAAAACAGCGGCATAGTTGAAGGCTGATTCAGAATCCATTGCATGAAGATAAGCCATACTGGTGAGTGCCGTCAAATCAGAATGGCAAGATGGAATGTGGGTCAACCTACTAGAGGTGGTGTAAAGCAAGGTCCGGTCGAGGAACTATGATGATTATTAGGTGCTAAAGACGACAGATACCTGACATCGACATACCAGGTGATTCAATGTAAGCATTTGCAAGATCTGATCGGAATCAGTGTATGTAAAAAAATGAAAAAAACGCTCGGTATACACATATGTGGATTTGAACTCCATGGCTCGAATGCAATCGACTCTTTCCATGCGGATATCGCGTCGTCATATTCCTCTGTCATCTCTCATGATATATAGGTGGCACTCTGAAGAAGCAGGAAAACTGACTGAGATGGTAGTGAGTCAGGCCAAGCTTGAAGAGCAATTCAGCGGTTTTCTTGATTTCCAAACTGCGTTTCCAGAGTTCTTTCGCGCCTTGTACGTCACCTACCCCATATTTAGCGGCACCTTTCTCCATCCAACGAATAGCTTCCGCTTCTGTTGGGTCAGATATGTTCGAGTGCGGGGTTACAGAAGTGGCCCATCCTGTTTCCAGGGTTATTATGGAGATTTGATGAGGGCATGTGCCTACTTCTGGAAGATATCAATTGGCAATTCCTGAAACTGGGCTCAGTCCGGCGACCAAAAGTCAAATGGAACGCAGGTGTAGCAAGTTTCCGAGAGAGACAACGGATGAGTTCGCGGGACAACATAAATTCTTTTCCTCTAATAAGTCGGTGGTTCAACGATATGAGTCACGTGGACATGCGTCTCGAAATTTGACAGCATTCGAGAGCGCGTCTTCATTCTACACTTCGTCGTCCTCTCTGTTATCATAAAAATGTCTGCCCAGTCTATCCACGCGGACTCTAATGACTCTCGTGCTGCAGACACTTCCTGGACCGAACCAGCAGCCTCGTCATCAAGCCAGGCTCCAACAGCAAACGACCTCCTCATGGCTGCGTATGACCCAGCAAGGCTACACCCCTTGGCTGGTTTAGGAGACAAACTAGACTATCTACTTCTCGATGATGACAAAACAAACGAGCTTCCCGGCGCTGATACGGCGATTCCTTCAAGGGGGTGGAGTGATGACCTTTGTTATGGGACAGGTACTATGTATCTGGGTGGTGCGTCGTCAGATCTCTTTCAAGCTACTTAATTTGCGATTGCATCTTCTCGTTCTGGACTTCGCTTACTTCCTGTGCCATCCTCTCGTCATCCTGCTTGTCCCATTCTTAGCTTGCTTATTGTTTTTGTCTGTCACATGTTCATGCAGGTCTTGCCTCCGGTGCTGTGTGGGGGCTACGGGAGGGTGCTCGACGGCCGCTCGCTGTCTCAAATTCTAGGTTACGGATCAACAGCATTCTCAATTCTGTCACGCGAAGAGGTACTTTTATTGGTAATTCAGCTGGTGTCATGGGTGTGTGTACTTTCTCTCGAAGACCTCCCTTTCTGATTCGCCCGTTTCCTTTTAAAGCCCTTGTATATAATGCTATCAACTCCTCTATTGATTCAATGCGCGGAAAACACGATACTCTTGGCAGCATGTCTGCCGGGGCCCTGACGGGTGCACTTTACAAGTCTACAGGCAAGAAATTTTCATCTTAAAATGATCTTCTGAAAATCTTATCCCGAATTGCTTTTGTCAGCTGGAGTCAAACCGATGATTGTCGCTGCGACTATCGTTTCTGCAGCAGCAGGCACCTGGAGTACTGTAAAAAAGAATGTTTAATCTCACTAATGTAATTTATAATCTTAAGTCTTTCTTCGCTTCTTTCCTGGGACTTGTGAGTGATTTCAAAGGCAGATTTCCAAAAAGATTCCCATCACATTTGTTAGAGGGCGCTTGGATTTCACGTTTCTGGGTTGCCAGATTGGCCCCTGATATAGCCTACCGATCTGACTACCGATCTGACATTTTCAGAACCTTAGATGTGTTGACATCCCATGAAGGCTCCTACCCCTTTTAAGAATCCATATATCAATATATCCTCCCATTCATCCTGATGGTCATCTTCCAGTGCTAAACAGCAAAACAGGGGGTGCTATATCAGACTTCGATGACCCACACGTACGTTAGCTCCGGCGACGTACACAATCACAGTCATGACGGTTCGGTGTCCTTGAAGCTCAACATTAGGAGGACATCGCGACGTCAAGACTTTGATCTCGTATTCAAGGTTTATCACCATCAGTCCTGTCATCTTACCAGACGTATGACTGACCAACAATCGGTTTATGAGTTACATCGCTCCTTTCCGACAATAATTATGTTCATGAAGAACGATTGTCATGTGTCATCCACAATTAGTTTCATTCGACGTTGGGCCAGAAGAACATTCTCTCAAATAATATATGTATCTGGATCAATACCAAACTGCTGTTTTGTTCAGCAGTATGTGGGCAGCAGTAATTATTCTTCTCCACGGTCGTATCCCTCTTCCGTCTTATACGAACCCTCATCCTGTGCAAGTCTCAGCCCTCCTTCGAGTCAAAACGAATACTTTCCAAAACTCCCCACGCTCTCCAGACCTAGGCCCAAAATTCAGGTCGCATCGCTCCTCGTAGATCCTCAGACGAGGTGCGTATTATATGGGGTAGAATGTGCGAAGGTTGGATGACAAGATATTGTCTAGGTCATACCACCTTGAGGTTGTCCAGCATCCACAGAGAACAGCAGAATTTGGCCATTCGAGTCTTTCTCGACTGCCTATAACCCCGCCAATTATTGCGCGACTGACTGTGAGAGATCCTCGTGGCGATGCCTTCGTGCCGTACGTCGTTGGTTGTACTTTGTCATGTTATTGATATAAATTTCCGTTCTTGATTGCTTCTATTTTTTGTTATATCCACCATCTGTAGGGAGGCGGAACTGCCATTCCTGGTTGCTCATTTGTCATTGTTTTCGGAGGATGGGTCGACGCCATTGGATACGGGGTCAAATGTTGGACACCAGGCGGCATCGCCAATTTTGTATGGTAATCTCGTCTCCACGATAGATCAACTTGAAGATCTTCAAGGAAATTTGGGACTGTTTTTCTTGTTTCCTGATGTCAGTATTCGGTGGAGGGGACGGTATCAGCTTGGGGTTAGACTTGCAAGATTGTCAGGGTAAGTGAAGGTCAGGGTGATGCCCTGGACTCTTTTTTTTTCATATCCAATGCCATTCATGCTGGCCTTAGGAGCGATTCTTTCGGAGGAATACGGTTAGCAGAGCAAGCTGCTGTGTTGGCCGAAGCAAGAACGAGACCCTTTGATGTTTTGGCTTTGAGCCAGTATACAGTCGTTCGTATGTTGATTTTCGTATTTAAATGCTTTTATGACGATTGATTTTTTCCTCCTTGTGTGCTTTGGCTTCCGCTATCATTATTGTGGCTGAAGCACCCACCCGTTTGTCGCTATGTTTTATCCGACAAGGTGCCAGGATGTTAGCTTATATGCCTTCAATGATGGGTTCGTAGTCCTAGTGTAGATTTTTTTCGTTGTCGGTGTGATTTTCTGATTCCGTGTGTCAAATATTATGTTGGCGTCCTAATTGGACTCAATGATCACCGTCAGAGAAGCAGTAATGCAGCATGATGTCATGCAGTTTGATCAACACGTGTATCTCGGAATGTAGAGGAGCACGTCAGGTGCAGGGAAAGCCGACCCAAGAAATTTTCGGCGGAGTGACAGCCTCGTGGTTGCTTTTAACGAATTAGCCACAGGATTAGTAAGCCGAAGCCCGCAGCAAGAAGAGCGACCCCGTGTGATAGCCCTTTTCTAATCGTGCACGCCTCTAAAACGTGACAGCTTTTTCCTTCTTCTCTCCATTTACTTTTTCTAAACTCTTTGAAATTTTGACATGAGCGCAAACGACTACTATGGGAAACCTCAGGGAGGTGGTTACTATCCCCCGCCGCAAGGTATGTTGTTCGGTGGACTAGGACGAGAGTTCTCGGATCCGAGATTGAATATTCTTAATTGGATATCCTGTCTCTTGCCGGTTCACCGTTGGAGGGATGCTCCAAACTCCAGTGTAACTGACGAATTCATGCGATCTTTCAGGTCCTCCGCCCCCGGGGGGAAATTATTATCCTCAAGTACGTTTGCTCTAATAGCAACCGTGCCCGCAGTGTCCTCTTATCAACTGTAAATCTAGCAACCACCTCAGAGTTATTATCCTCCTCCGGGTGGGAACCCAGGATATGCTTCTCAACCCGGTCCACAACCGATATATGTGTGCGTAATGCTTATTCTGCAGCTAAGCTCGGTATGCAAAATCTTACGAGATGCTATCTCCGGTCTGTAGGCAGCAGGCACCTCAGAAGGATTCAGGCGGTGGCGGATGCATGGCTTGCCTGGCGGGTATGTGCTTGTGCTGCTGCGCAGAAGGTGTGTCTAGATGTGCTGTTAATGCCATGTGCTCAGTAGACTGATGGAACCTTGGTAGAACTCTGCGCATGTATTTTCTGAGAAAGAGAGAGGGTACTGTGTGAGCTCACAATGACGATGTCATGTATCTAACGCCTGTATCTGGATTCTCGAACTTTTACGTTGGCATTTATTACTTTTATGTAGCGCTGCTTGCTATATAATCTGTGTCGATTCTCCCACGATAGATTTATGCACTACAAGACCTCAGATAAGATCGTTGTGACGACTCGCGAGAATACAAATTGTGCTGCTGTGCCTGACATCAATATTATATTAACTATGGGAGCTTGGGAAGTTGGAGGATTGGCTTCCGAAAATATGTCGGTCTGACCGGAAGCTTCCGACATGTTCGTTGTAGTTTGATATCTCCATTTTCAGGGTTTTTGCGTAACGTGCAGGAGCTTGGGCCTCTATGTAGAAAGAATTGAGATTCTGATTTGAAAGGTCCAGCGTTGGCGATGGCGATGGCTAGCGTGACAGAATGTCACGTGAAGCAACCAATTTTATCTGGAAATTCCCCGTTCCATCCCGAAGGAGGGTCACGCGCGACAAAGTCACCCAGTTTTTCCTCCCCTTGCCAAAGAAAATGCTGTCAAGGCTGGCTGCACAAGCCTTCAGACCGGCCGGCCATCCTAGTCGAGCTCAATTGACTGTGCTGTCTGGCTCCCGCACGGCTTCGGTATGTATTTTATCGTGTCTACACGCCCGCGACTCATCGTTATGACATTACAGATCCGCTTTGCTTCAACAAAGGTTTCTGCTCTTGAGGTTTGTACATTATAACCAAAGAGGAAAACTACCTTTAATGTAGTCTCAAGACATTCGCAAGGTCGCGCGCATTGTTTGCGACCGTTTCGCTTTTTACCTTTGGCTCAGTAACCTGGTATACTCATTTCTACGGCACCCTCCCTTTCATTGGTGAAGTCCACGCCAGCCATCTCAGTGACGAAGGTCTCCATCCTGCTGCTTACCCATGGTCCCACAAGGGTATTTTTGACTCATTCGACCATGCCAGGTGTGTCCAATTTTAGCCATTTATTGTCTCTTATCAAAAAAATCCAATTTCAGCATCCGCCGGGGTTACCAGGTATACCGTGAGGTCTGTGCTGCATGCCACTCTCTTGATCGTATCGCTTGGCGAAACCTTGTCGGTGTCTCGCACACGGCAGATGAAACGCGTGCTATGGCTGAGGAGGTGGAATACACTGATGGACCGAACGATGAGGGCGAAATGTTCCAGCGTCCTGGAAAACTTTCGGATTATATGCCTCCACCTTATCCTAATGAAGAGGCTTCTCGTGCTGCAAATGGGGGTGCACTTCCTCCTGACCTGAGTCTGATCATCAAGGCTCGCCATGGCGGTGCTGTACGTTCTAGAGTCATATATGAGGTCGCTATCTTTTTTGAAAGATATGCTAGGACTATGTTTTCTCGCTTTTGACTGGTTATATGGACCCCCCTGCTGGTGTTGAAGTCCGTGAAGGTATGAATTACAACCCCTACTTCCCTGGCGGGGCCATTTCTATGGCTCGTGTTCTTTTCGATGGTCTCGTCGAATATGATGACGGTGCGTGTTGAGTGCTTCTTAAACACCAGTAGCGTCATTGATACTCTAAAGGCACTCCGGCGACCACATCGCAAATGGCCAAGGACGTTGTCACCTTCCTCAGCTGGGCTGCTGAGCCTGAACACGATCAGAGGAAGCAGTACGGTATCAAGGCCGTCATTCTTTTCTCTAGTCTTTTCTGGCTATCTCTCTATGTCAAACGCTTCAAATGGGGCGTCATCAAGAACAGGAAAATTAGTGAGTATCAATTTTCCGTCAGGTTTGACAGTAGCCAATGATTGTGTTTTGGTAATAGGTTATAACCCTCCTAAACAAAATCACTAGATAGTTGGAGTCGAGATGCTTTCTTAGATGACATACGCTTGAGGTTATACATCAACTGGGCTAAAATTACATCAAGAGTATCCATTCAAACCGACATGTCATCACTCAAAGGCGTGACAAAATGATGCATTGTATTTTGCATCAGTGTTCTTGAAAATGGTATAAGGTTCCAAATACATATGTAGATACTATGTTTTGATAATGGTGATGGACTCTAGAATCAGTGGATGTGATGTCCTCCATTGTTCTTGGTAATTCTCAGTTGGTAGTTGACTTCAACGCTCAGTATGATGGTTTTTAAATCAACTGAGCCTAATATCATGCGATATTTGAACATTACTGTAATATCACAGTGTAGTATTCAATCAAGTATCACTGGACTTTTTAGGTGCCTCTTTTTCTCTTACCACCATCATCCCCCTTGAGTTTTCCCTTGGGAGTTCCGCCAAATATCTATATAGTTACTAAATATTGCTGCAGGAACATGTGAAGTCATAAGGCTCATATGCTCCTTTTCAACAATAATCTGTTGATCCCAGTTTTCCATTCCTGGGTATGTTTCCTTACTTGGCTGTGTTGCTATCTTTCTTAGTTTTTTTTGTCCCCGGCCCCAGTGGCTCAATACATCCTTTGATTCATCCCGAACCACCTCTCTCGTCACGCATGAACACACTTACGCTAAGACTACTACCTCACACAATAAAAATATCACAATTTTCTCGATCTTTGTATACGTTACTAAGGATTAATACACAGCATAGCCTCCAAATCTAACTTTAATGATTCTGATTCCACCTACAGATGTCTCTATCGCCCAAGTAACATCAGCACAAAGGTCAGGGAAACGAGACCTATGATCAGTGCAATATCAATATGATGTCGTCCAGAACAATTCGCAGTCTACTCACAACCTTGCCGTCCTTGTTAGAATCGTTAATCGTGGTGATACTGCGCTCAGCATAGAAGGTCTACATGGCCAGTTAGTTTACTTCGCCTACCAGCTTTATCTGTAAGATACCTCATTTGTGGTGCTGATAGGCGCCACCTGAAAACTGTTGATTTCAAGGGTTGTACCGTGCTCATCAAGGACGTGGTTCCTCGTAAACGGACGCAAATTCAACCTGCAGGATCAATGTCAGAGAGGAGTGACTATCAGAGTGACATATTTATGTACGTAGCTAGCATTGAGGCAGCGTATACTTGTGTTTGAATGCCTGGGGTAAGTGGACCTGACGACCCGAGTGATTGATTACTCACAGTTTGAGATGATTTGATAGATTGACAAGAATACAAGGTCGTCCTCCAATTCCGACTAAATGAAGTGTTAACGCATCGACTCACAACACGTCCTTTTGTGACTTACAGTCATAACAACAACAAAATCTGTCAGACTGGGATAGGGTGTGAGATCCAAGTGTATAAACTGGCACTTTTTCACTTGCCTCGTCAAGATCCCAATGTTAACAGACCAGAAAATGAGCCTATTGATTATCTTGTCTGTCCTACAGGCAGATTAGATTTGCAGTCTGTGGAAGGGCAAGAGATGTACTTCAAAAGTCCGGATCGGCCACGATTGAGGAAGTAGCCCAAGGAAATGGCAACTAGAAGATCGGTAACAACACCGACAACAAGGGCCACAGTTGATGTATACTGCCAAGATAAATTAATAAGCCATAACTCATAGTAATTATCAGGAAAGTACTTTAATTGAGTGAGGAAACTTGGAGTAGCTCCCAGCTGCAAAGCTACACTCAAAAATGAGTTCACGGGGCATATGATGTAAGTATACCGCGTACCTTTGGCCAACAACAACTTTGGAGGATGAGGGTGAGAAGTAAAAAGAGGTTATAGGCATAAATCAACATACCCCACGTCATTCCTGCAGAGGTGACGATAAGGATAGTGTTATTCGTCTTGAGTGCATGCTACTTACCTGAATGAGCCACGGCAAACCCACTCTGATGGAGCTACGTCAAAGGCACCTCTGAGACAAGGAGACAACATACAATTATGACAGGGACAATTTTCTGCCGCCCGCTCACTGGGCATAGCCTCAGGACGTGAGAGTCAGCTGATAATGCCAAAACGACTCACATATATACACTCGCCATGCGAAAAATAAGTGGATGATCAAGATAAGAATGGCCTGGACCAGAAATATTTCATCATAATTTTCCGACTGGATCTAAGGACCTACTGTGATAGCTAAGGTCATCTGTCGAGAATGTCATTAACACGTAGGCAGCAACAGAAGAAGCAAATAGTTATCACTCACAGTAGCACTCCTGTTAAACGACAGGACAGCGAAAAAATAACTTGAGAAACAAGATGGACGAGATTACAGGCTCATACCATGGGGTAATATTTAGTCCAGGTATGTTGTCGAAGTTCTGAACCAGATAGAAGTAAATTGCATGACACTCGCAAATCGCATGCAAGACCTCAAGAATCCTGACAGGGACTGTCCATGAGAACTCCAAAGATATGGCAACAGGCCTACCAGACCCCCGCGACCTCAATCGGACATATCAGACGAAGATGTCATAAAAATTACAAATTTGCGTACTAGTGTCCGAAGAAATGCACCATCGTTTGGATAATGTTGATAGTAGTACCAAGTCTGTAGGGTGTTTGCTCCAAACAGGCTGTCCCGCCAAAGTTAATAAGAATAGGTAGCTCGAGAGGATGATAGACGATCACCAGACAGAGAACAAAACACCTATGAGCAAAGCACCAGCAGTAGGGCGAACGATAGATTGAACATTTGGTACTTGCACTTGGGACATTGGGTAGTTGCGATGGCGATTACTACCAAAGCGAAGGAACGTTTTAAATGGGTCACGGAAATTCTTCGTGATGGATGCCACACGGCGGACAGTCGTACAATGACCCAGCAAAGATTGGTGTCGTTCTGTCAACTACATTTCAATCAAGTCAACCGTGTATTTTTTGTGCCATCAACCCAACAACAATCATGTCAGTGTCCAAATTTTTCCTAGGAACATGATACCCAATCCTCCGGGTCATGGGTCCCCATCATGTAAACCTCTAATTGAAAATCTGTTCCCAAGATCAGTGCCTTGGACCTCTGGATCAACTGATGTTCAAGAGTATAAAAACGGTATTACTTTTGGGAAAAATGGATGGGAGACAGATGAAGTTTGCGTTACTGATTTTCAGGTGTCATTGTGTGGGAACAACATCAGGAAAAACTTTTCTTTTTAAATTCAACAATTTGTTACACGGTGCTTGCACGTAATCCATGGTAGATAATGGGTTACACTACTTAGATAGGACAGGACGGAGAATAAGAGAATGAAAGCTAGAAGGGCAATGGGAAAGACATGAGACGAATGTCAGAGACTGTTACTGATCTGGGAAACAAATCTATTATTATGTTGAAGGAAGTTGACTAAATCTGATAGTTTTTCACATCAGCAAAAGCTCAGAATACTGGTGTATATGACGCGGTGTCTGCCATATCATTTCACTGAACACTAGCTTATTAGTTTCATGAAATCCTGCATACAGTATCACTGGCTCAGTAGAATGTATCGCGCCTTTCTGTAGATAAAGTGTGTTATTTTCTTACTAGAAATTTAACCCAAGTACAAAGTACCCTGGGCTATAATTCTACCATTTCTACCATTGACTCAATTAATCTTCTCTAGCTTATCCTGCCAGTGGGTAGCATGTCTCGAAACCACTATTCGCCAGCTTTTTTTCTGAAAAATGAATGTAATCCTCTGCAATGATTATCTTGGGACACTGGGCCCAAGATCAATGTCAAGCAATGATTGGGACTGATAACGAAACTCAATCATGGCCATCTCCAGCTACTTCTGTTGTTTTACTCCAACTCGACACTATGCTTGCCCGCACATTTCAGTTGGCCCTTGGTCGACATGTCAGCCATATTGGCACTTCCATCTGTACTCGACGCAGCTGGTCATCAATTACACCGACACAAACAGGGGTTACGATTCACGCCCTCAAAATCAAATTTCCTTACGTTTGGCTTCGTGATTCCTGCCGATCATCTACATGCATAAACCCATCAACTCAACAGAAACTTCATCGCACATCCGACATTCCTTTTGATATAAAGCCCTCATCTATGTTTTCTTCTCCCATCAGACTAAACAACAGAGGTGAACTCGAGATTGACTGGTCCGATGGCCATCATTCTGTATTCTCTCGCGATTTCTTGGAGACATATTCCGGTGAGGGGAAATTCAATGCGTTCCACAAAGATGTGGTTCAAGAACCTTGGGATACTGATTCAATTCAACAATCGGACCTGTTCATCCCCTATGAGGCATTAGGGACTCCAGGAGTGTTAGCGAAAGGGATCGTGCAATTGGTTAAGTTTGGTCTGCTCTTTGTCACGGGTGTACCACATGAGAAGACAGGAAACGAAGAATGCGGGATAAGAAAGTTGGCAGAGATGTTTGGAGAAATCAGACCAACATTTTACGGATTGCTGTGGGACGTCATGAACAAGAAGGATAGTAAAAACATTGCATACACGAATTTGGATTTAGGACCGCACATGGACCTATTGTAAGTCGTTCATATATCTGATGAAAATTGCGATTCATGTCCGAGTGCTGTGCAGATACTTCCAGCATCCCCCGCGGTGGCAAATTCTGCACTGTCTACGAAATCGTGTACAGGGCGGTGAATCATATTTTGTCGACGGGCTCGCAGTTGCTGAGAAACTTCGACGGGCTCGCCCAGACTATTTCGGAATTCTTACAAAGACACCAGTTGCGTTCCATTATATCAATGACGGACACCACTTACATTATGAGCATCCCACAATCGAGCTCGCATCTCCAAGTTCATTCACTTCATCTATATCCAACTCTTGCCGACGCATTAGTCATATCAATTACAGTCCGCCTTTTCAGGCTCCTCTTCCTCTTGATACACCGACGGAGTTTTATCTCGCTTTGAAGGAATTCTCAAATCTCCTAGACAATTGCACAAACACTTACAGATATACACTTAAAGAAGGAGATACTGCCTTATTTGACAACAGACGGCTTTTACATGCCCGGACAGCCTTCTATGAGGACGGTCAGGAATTGAAGGAGGGAGAAACAAGCAGATGGTTGAAAGGATGTTACCTTGAGGCCGACACAATGATGGATCGTGGCAGGATGTTAAGAAAGAAACTAGATTGATCTGTTCAGGTGAAACTCAGCAAGTCTAATTTGAAAATTAGAGTCATTATTCCGCTCAAAAGTTGTCATTATTTGTATCTCATAATACTTCACCACAAGAACTGACTTGAGATACTCAAGCCCACATGACGCAGGAGACCAACTAAATGCCACGATTTGCATTTCCTGGGCCTCCCGTAGACTTCAATCATCGACACACATCCTACAAAGCTCATAACTTAGCCTGAGCTGACGGCTTCCTGACATGTGCAATTCCGCCGCCGAGAGCGATCTATTCATTTGATAAGCCCTCGAACGCATCTAAACTGCATCAAACAACCTACCTTTCCGGTGTTCACATTTTTAGTGATAAATGTCACCTCTGTCGTTCCCTCAGGTCCAGGTCCAACCTCCCAAATTTGCGTTTCAAGTTTATCCCCAGGTTTGACTGGGCTCGTGAATTTAACTCCGAAGAACCTTAGGCTGTTAGGAGCATTCCCTCCAACAGCTTTGATCACGGCCCTCGCTGCGAATCCAAACGTAGACAGACCGTGGAGAATGACACCACCGAATCCAGCACCTTGACCAATTTGAGGATCAATATGTAAAGGATTGTAGTCCCCACTTAGACGGAAGATGATGGCTTGTTCTAAAGTTGTGGAATCAGAGACGGTGAAGTCAGGTGTGGTGGCGCGGTCTTTGGGGATGGGCTTTGCATTGGGTGGACTAGCAATGACTTTGGTAAATTTTTCACCGGTAGCTTTAGCACCGAGGTTGAATGAGGAGCTCTGGAGGTTACTCAGAAGAACGTATCCTTAGAAAGTGAGACAAGAGAAGCGCACGTAGAGTTTAGTGTAGACTTCGCCATCTGGGCCGACGAGTTTGTTTTCTGCTGTAAGGATGATACCTGTCTCTAAGCAGCCGTTAGGCCTGAGATCAGGTTCACATAGGACCACCGAGGGAAGAGATACGCAACTATTTTCGTTGATACCGGTATACCGAGTCTTCCACGTCCAACCCGGCCCCGAAACGAGAGGAATATCCTTGATAATTTCGATGGATTGTGTTGCATGGACCTAGAATTGGATCATATCCAATGTTTTGGTCGCGTCTAATTTCAAGCGAAGAACGTACGACACGCTTGGGATCCAAAGGAGGCAGCCCAGGAATAGGCCTGCCTTTAATACGTTCAGCGAATAAATTGATATCTTGTCCATCCCCCTTCAGTTGGAGAACAACAGGGTATGTTGGGATTGGGGAGAAGCCAGGATCTAATTAGAACAATTAAGATAGCCCGAGTAGCTGAGGGGAAAAAATGATCCTCACCCAATTCTATGATGATAATCGTCAGAGCCAATTTCAGGTCAAGGTCAAAGTATGAACGCACCATAGATGAATTTGAATTCGTCATTCTTAGCACCAACACCAACCGCGTATGTGAGCAAGTCGCGTTTGTTCCACGCAACCTAGACATAATGAAAGTGACAAATCAACTTAGTCATGAGTTCAATACTTTACATCATAGCTATACGCACCGGTTTGTCTGGGAGCTCGAAGCCAACCACTTTGGAAAGATTAGTAGACATCTTATTGTCGTACTCGACTGAACAGAGGAGAAGTTATAGAATTTGAAGTAATCACAAGCCGGTGAGTAGCCGGCTATCATAGTCCATGAAGTCCGAGCTAACTCTACGGACGATATTAAGAGTTTCATTTTTTATCGAGCACCGTTTTTCAGTTCTTTTGTGTGCTGTACTCTGACTATTAGTCTTGACGTCACTATCCCATTGCTCGCTCATTGGCATGTCATTGCCCTTTGCCCTTGAAGGTCATATCAATCAACTACCTCAGTGGTGATGGGAATCTCTCTTGATAGCTTCCTTACAGCCATACGAGAATTTTGATTAGCCTGCATTGCATTGATAGCTAGCTTCTTTTCAGGCCAAACGGAGTATCCAGAGTCTTGTCCTGTCGAGAGGCCATGTCACACTTGGCTCAGGACAGGTGACAGCGATTTCAGGCAGACATTTGTAAAAAGGATTTGTACAATATATTAATAGACTACCGGGGTAACGATGTAACTCGTATCACTAGCTGCAACAAATGCACCCTAGTGAGACCTGCTTATCGTTGGGTAGACGCTCGAATCTTAGGAGGCCGAGAGAATCAAGAATATCAGTAAAATAGAGGATGTGTCTATGGAACTACTACATGTCAGTGAATAGGTAGGTATGTCTGACCTTCCATCTGCATGTCAATGATGCCAACGGGTAGTCTCTATTCTCCGCCAGTGACCAGTCAATTGGTATCCCAAGTGCTGAAGGAGGGATAAACGATGTTGTAACCCCCACAGCCGTCATACTGATATTTACCCAGTGTTTGTCTCACCCTGTGTCCAATCAGTCAGGCTTCTCCTTTTACCATCAACAGAACATCAAACCCATCTAAGCTATACATTCCTTGATTCAACCAGTCCTTTCCTAATCACCGACCAAACACTGAAAATAATCTCGTTTATACGATGCCAGCCTTCCAAGTGTACCTCATTCACACGATGTCCTTTCTATTCATGGCAGTCTCCTTCATCGCCAAAATGCTCGAAACAGTTACCCTGGTTTTTGGCCTTGATCATCCAGTCGTTTTGATAAGAAGGGCACAAGCAACAGCTATCATTATCTCATTCTCATTCTTTAAATATGATCTCATTCAGGCGCATGGACTCAAGACTATCACTCTCGTTTACATAAGCTTTTTCAATGCATTCTCAAGAACTCATACTCTCAATTTCATCACCACCCTGCGTGCCTTCTCTTGGATCCTGTTCATAGCTTCCGATACCAACTCCGTCTGGTTGGTCCAATTATGGGCTCAATCAATATGGTCTTTACTCGAGTATGGATCTATCTCGATCACTTTCATTGGAAGACATGGACTCTTGCTTATCGGGCACCTCTTGCGATTGCTATTACTCAATCTTTGGCATATCGGCCTTATCAACGTACAGGCGTTACAGCACGACGCTAGAACACGCTTTGACCAGGCAATCTCAGCTATCATCGGTCGTGCTCCTACTTATTTTCTTTGGCCGTTTTCTTGGACTCGGCAATTTTCTCGACCCATGGATACCTCAACAACTGTTACTATTGAATTTTCCGATGAAAAAAATCCCAGATAAAACACATTCCAGTTATCTAAGCTCTATTTTTCCAGAAGGTAGTTTTGCCGGCGCTGGAATAAATAATGCTAGTTTTGGCACTCATGGTAAACCACACGAGTTGTACGTTCAACATTCCAAGAAGGAGTATATCACCCTCAACTACGCCGATGTACTTCTTGCAAAGTCCAGCCCCTGTCTTTTTCCTACCATCCTAACTCGACCATCCATGTCCTTGAAATTCGCTGATACGGTCACCTGCCTGAATGTTGTTGATCTGGCAGTAGAAAGAGATGGCAGAGAGCAATTACATGACTCCTTTTCCATCTTTGATTCCAAGGGGTCGCTCATTCAAGGTCTTTCTATTGATAAAATCGGCCTAAGGTGCTTTGGGACAGTCTTTTGTAGGTGCAAGCCAGACGGTAAACCTTACGTGCTCCAGAACATGAAAAGAGGTTCAGAATATGACCGGAAAATTGCACTAGAATTTGTTCTTTTGGCAATCGTAAGTGTTATTCTCGAGTACGCTCTTATTGAAGTCCATAAAAAAGCCAACATGAAGTCCTTTGTAAGAAGCAATCGATACAACTGTTCTTGTAGCTCATCACAAACCGCAATACGATATCCTGGCTTTACATTTTGTTTGCCTCCTTGATGCCATCCATCGAGAAATCAAATTTAACAATGTTATGGCAGGGGACAGCACTCAAGACAAGTTCATAAACTTCCGAGTTGGCTATCACCTTTAACCACGATGTTTTTCCAACAGATAGACATTTGAGATTAATTTAACCAAGGAAATTCGGTGGCAACGACGACGACAGGATGTATATTGACTAGGAGAACTTTGCTTATATGATGATGAACATGACTTCCTTGTACCTTAAGGTTCTGACCCTACACTCACATAAACAGGTGTTGTCTGTCCAATGAAAACCCACCCTCTTTCTTTTTGCGCATTGAACGTGTATTGAACGTGTTTCATCGAGATAGCGTCCCTGCTCAGAAGTTTGGGATGGTCTAGATTTAATATAAAATATCCAGTCAATGTATTATGATGTTTGTAGAAACTGATATTGGGGGCTACTAGTCAGTTGAATGCCGGTGTGATGCCGGTGCCGCGTCAACGTAAACTGTCAACATAAACCTAACCCAAATATTTCGTCATCCTTGAACTGTTCACCCATCTACGGTTTTGCATTGAATCAGATGTGGATATTACGATCCCGGAAGACATGGACTACCATTTTCAGAGGACCTGTGTGCAGGAACCGTTGTTTCCATTCTTCACTACGACCACACTTCCAGTTCACCAATGTATTAAGAGAAGAAGCAGGTGACAAAGCTCCGTCACTCCATTCCAAGGTCCTGGAGAAGACACGACAAGAGGCTTTCACTGAGAAGGTAGGAAGTCCTGGTGCCATCAAGCAAGTTTTGGTACGTTTTCGTCTGGTCTCTTAAGCCCCTCTGATGGTTCTCTGCGATCAGTTCGTTACGTTTGGCTCGTTGCTAGCCATTAGTTACGCAGCCCAACGGACGGATTTTGAGACAGAATATTGGACGAGGAAACTTGGAAACCACAGCTGGAATTCGGCTCTGACAAACCTGGACCTTAAACGTGCTCAACGAGCCGAATTTGTCAAGGTGTGTTTTTTCATATCACTTCTATTCCCCTTTTGCTTAAAATCTATTCCATTCCAGGGAGTTCGCGATTGGTTCGCTGATGTCCAAGTCAACATATCAGACTTTCCTATGTTGATCAGAGCTTGGTCATTGGGAGGGCTTGTTGCGGTGCTTCAGCCTTGGGTGGATGCCTCAGAAGGGAAAAGACTGTGCTGGAAGATATGCATGTTGAATGCCGCCGTATGGGCTGCGTGGAAGGTCTCACGGTGGCAGTCTTTTATGGTTGTACGCTTCATGCACAATCCTCTGTCAGGTCTTTCATATACATTGCTCACGAGTATGTTCAGGTGAGTGCGGGCTTTCTACGAGGATGTCATGATTTGACTGATGCAAGCCTGTAGTCACCGGGGTCTCTTACATCTCGTAATGAATTGCCTGGCTCTTGAGGGTTTCGGTGAGTTTTTGAATGATCCCCTTCAACTGCAGACTCATACCACCAATGACAAAAGGCTCAGCCGCGTACCATTACCTTGTCAAAGAACAAGAAAATCAAAAACCACCTGTGTTTGAGTCAACTGCTTCCTTCCACTTCATGTCCTTCTTTATCTCTGGTGTGTTGTCATCATATGTCGCTTTGAGGACCTCAGCTCAATACAAACTCAAAAAGCCGGCCTGTTCTCTGGTTTGGTATCACATGTAGTCAGCACCAAATTTCGCTACCCTCGTGCAGTTGCCCAATTCGCTGCTCAAGCAAACAGTACGAAGAAGATTGATACTTGGGCATCGGCTGTTTCTGCTACCACGGGCACTGCCACTTCGACCGTGGCCAAAAGGTCAATACCAGATATTCTTCCCAGTCTGGGCGCTTCAGGAGCGATATATGCTTCGGTAGTGGTCACAGCTTTGGCGTTTCCGAATTCGCAGATCGCATTATTCATACCACCATCCTATCCAATCAACATCCAGTATGGAGTTGGAGGGTTAGTCCTAATGGACACAATAGGTATCCTTAGAGGATGGCGGTACGTCCATAGTTGTGGTGTCTTGTCTATGGGCATTGATTGAGCATTAAAGATTATTTGACCATTGGGCACATTTGGGTGGTGCTGCATTTGGGGCAGTTTATTACGCGTATGGACCTACGGTCTGGCAATCATTTAGACGTGCACTGGACGTCAACGTGCCTCGGGAAAGAGGACACTAACATTATCTCAATCTTGTTAATCTGCAATATTAAAATTAGTATGTCATTACCATAGCATTCATGTTGTCGATCGTCATTCTACTAGTTTTCATTTCAAATAGCAATTCATTGTTGGATCCCAACCAGGATCCAGATCATGGCTCGAGACTCGTTCTTACAGCGATTTTGACAGACATGTCGATTCACCAGCTAGCAATATTTTTATTACACCAATCAGGGTGGAAGTGGCTGTGGTCAGATCCTTGACTAGGCCTTTAAAGAATCGCAATTTTAATCTTTTGATTTGCCAACGGAGCTGTTTGAGTATGTGTTCCATTTAACATTTTGCAATATATTTTCGTCTTCGAAGAACATGACATAACATTTGTCGGCCATCAAATCAACTTGATAGTTCACGTTTAATACACTTCACTATGTTCTTCTACATATCCTTCCTCCGTCCTCCACCTACCCAATCACCTCCAACGAACCAAATCCACATCATACCTCAGATATCCAATGACCTCCGCACAGAGCCATACCAATTCGCATCAGACATCTATTATTCTTGGGTGGGGCCACTCCGGGATCCCATCTCTCCTGAGAAAACCATCCCCACGACAAC
>Ga0153975_1000111_pt1 | contig 22165 bp, 26 predicted proteins | sample TSGA059MetaG_FD_104694 | JGI IMG/M metagenome (GOLD analysis project Ga0153975, IMG submission 104694) | Attine ant fungus gardens microbial communities from Georgia, USA - TSGA059 MetaG | ecosystem: Host-associated > Fungi > Mycelium > Unclassified | place: USA: Georgia, Yuchi Wildlife... | reverse complement strand
GTGACAGAGGAGTTTGCTCGAGAGGTATTTTTCCGCGCTTGCTATATCTTTCACTGCACTAGGCATTGCTTCTATCTCTTCTCGTGTTGTCTGCCTTCTTGATCTGCGTATGTTGTTCTCAGGTGTTACTGAGGCAGCGTGGGAAGTAGGGGGACCAGCTCCAATACTCATGCTTCTTCTTCCGATAGACATTTCTTGGTGATTGGGAGTGAAGTCTTGGTGGGGTTGGTGTTGCTGGGGTGTTGCTGAGGGTACCAGGTGCGCCGTTTTAGTTGTTGCATGTTGACAGTACTAGTGCGACAAATTGGACAAAAAAAATCTCCCGTGGCCATGTTTCAATGACGACTACATGGGAGTCGAACCCTGCTCTCCCGCATCCATGTTTCAACCATGGCAGGCGGGTGTACTTATCCAATATACTATCAAAGAGCTGTCAGTGTTGCCAAAGGAAGCGTGATAATTCGATACAAAAAACAGATTAGCTTATCAAAAGAAAGTTCCCTAGACGGGAGCCCCGTTCTCCCGCGGCCATGTTTCAAGCATAACTAGGGCGGCGAGTCGAACCGTGCTCTCCCGTAGACAGGTTTCAAGCATGACACGCGGGTGTACTTGTCCGATATACTACCAGGGAGTTGTTAGAGTGGAAAAAGGAAGCGTGATAATTCCATACAAATTGGCTGAGCTTATCAAAAAAAAAAAAAAAAATGGCGAGGAAATCCTCTCCCACAGCCATGTTTCGAGCATGACTATGGTGGAGAGTCGAAACCTGCTCTCTCGCAGCCATGATTCAAGCATGACCAGGGGAGTCGAACCCTGCTCTCCCGCAGCCACGTTTCGAGCATGGCAGGCGGGTGTACTTGTCCAATATACTATCAAAGACTTGTCAGTGTTGACAAAGGAAGCGTGATAATTCGATACAAACACAAATTAGCTTATCAGAAAAAGTCGCTTAGGAAGGGGAACCCCGTTCTCCCACAGCCATGTTTCAAGCATGACTATGGTGGAGAGTCGAACCCTGATCTCCCGCGGACATGTTGCAAGCATGACAGGCGGATATACTACCATGGAGTTGTCAGAGTTGAAAAAGGATGTGTGATAATTCGGTACAAATTGGCTGAGCTTATCAAAAAAAAATTGGCGAGGAACTCCTCCCCCCCGCAGCCATGTTTCGAGCATAACTATGGTGGAGGGTCGAAACCTGCTCTCTCGCAGCCATGTTTCAAGCATGACTATGGTGAGGAGTCGAACCCTGCTCTCCCGCAGCCATGTTTCAGCCATGGCAGGCGGGTGTGCTTATCCAATATACTATCAAAGAGTTGTCAGTGTTGACAAAGGAAGCGTGATAATTCGATACAAAAAACAAATTCGCCTATCAAAAAATGTTCCTTAGACAAGGAACCCCGCTACTACCAGGGAGTTGTTAATCTCAACAAAGGAGGTTTGATAATTCGACACAAATTACCTGAGTTTATCAAAACAGTTTCTCATTGGGGGAACCCCGACTCTCCCGCAGCCATGTTTCAAGCACGACAGGCGGATGTACTTGTCCGATATACTACCAGGCAGTTGTTAGCGTCGAAAAAAGAAGTGTGATAATTCGATACAAATTACCTGAGCTTATCGAAAAGGTTTCTCAGGCGGGGAGCCACTCTCCTGCAGCCATGTTTCAAGCGTGACTATGGCGGGGAGTCGAACCCTGACCCTCCCCGCAGACATGTTTCAAGAATGACGGGGCGGGTGTACTTGTCCGATATATTACCAGGGAGTTGTTTGTGAAGTGTAATAATTCGATATAAATTACCTGAGCTATCAAAAAAGGTTATCAGGCGGTGAACCCCGCCCTCCCGCAGCCATGTTTCCAGCATGACTACGGCGGGGAGTCAAACTCTGACCCTCCCGCAGACATGTTTCAAGCATGACAGGCGGATGTACTTGTCCGATATACTACCAGGGAGTTGTTAAAGTTGAAAAAGGAAGTGTGGTAATTCGATACAAATTAGCTGAGTTTATCAAAAAAGTTTGGTGAAGAACCCTTCGCTCCCGCAGCCATGTTTCAAGCATGACTATGGTGGAGAGTCGAACCCTGCTCTCCCGCAGCCATGTTTCAAGCATGACAGGCGGATGTACTTGTCGGATATGCTACCGGGGAGTTGTTAGTTGTCGAAAAGGGAAGTGTGATGATTTCTATGCAAAATAGCTGAGCTTATCAAAAATGTTGCTTATGTAAGACTCGAATCCAGTGTGATTAATTTGAACAAAAAAATTAGCTGAGCTTATCACAAAAAACTTATCCAATATACTACCAGACAGCTCTCTACGTTGAGGTTGGACCTTAAGTATCATCTCTCAGCCTAAGGCTCCTGCCGAACGAGGCACTGCTGTCAGTCTGACTCTCGGCTGAAGTGGAACAATATCCTTCGCCCTCGATATCACACGGTCTAACCGTCTAATGACAGTCTGCATTCACTATAGAAGCATTTAACTTTCATTGTCTCGCCGACTATGTATAATTTCAGTAAAATCCCACCACCATGTATTGCAGCCAAAAGCAAGCAATTGACCGATTACAAGGTATTATCGTCAGTCAGTATGCTGTCGTGGTGACGTACTGGGGCACCTGCAATAGAAATGAGGGCTAGCTGGCGAGATATGACTCATATGAGATGCGTTCCTCTGGTTTACTCGAGTTATAACTCTGAACGATGAGTCCTTCAATCTACGCCAACGTCATGCACAGTCCTCTCTTCTCGTTGGATCTCATCACAAGTATCATCGCCTTCATCAAGTTCAGCCTGTTAGGATGCATGATCATTGGGGCGGTGAGTAGCCGAAGGGGGCTCTTTTTGATGATTCTGACATTAAACCAGTACTTACCAATCACGCTGGCAGTGTGTGGGCTATAAAGATAAGGTACGAAGAAGCAGGGAAGTTGGTACGATTTGTTCGAGACTTCTGACGCCATCGATCACGGCGCTTCATAGACAAGTTCAACTTTACATAAAGTTCATGCTACCTGCAAGTGGTCTTACAGATCGGCAGTCGACTCACTTGCTTGCTAACGGTGACAACGTGATGATAAACCAAGCGTGGCCTGGTATTATTGCGAAGCAAGAATAAAGAAACATGCGAGAAATTAGTGAGCAAGAATGATGATGTAGCCATGGAAGTTGAGTAGGTAATGCGAAGTGGGGTAAAACAACAGAATGACTGTTTCACATACAATGAGAATAATCGAGAGTAAGGATAATCCTAGAGATATATATCTATACTCTGGTGAGATATCAAAGGCAGATATTGAAAGTGGAAGAACGGACCTGGATCAATATTACGGGTGTCATTATGACAGGGACGGCAAAAAATGGAGCCCAGACGCAGTGGTTGCCATCTATTCCTTACTTTCACCTTCACACCTTTGAATAGCTGTCGTGTACGCTCCTAAGGAGATGGAATTCAAAACAGTACTACAAAGATACGCGGGAAGACATACCCGGAGTGTGGATCGATTCGGTAAGGAATCTTGTTGGTCGTAATCTTTATTTGAGTTTGTACCCGAGTACTCGGTTGTCCCGTACCAAGGGATGGAGTCGACTGACATCCTCTTCTGGGCGTCAAATTTGGATGAGCAAGACCACGAGAGACCTTACTGGAACGAAACTATAGAGGTGTTCCGGGAGAGGGGAAATGTGCGATGATGTCTGGCTATAACTATAGTCCTGAACGACTCGACGTAAGATTGAGAGCGCTGGATTGTCGGCGCGAGATGGAGGCTCACCCTATTAGCATACATATAACTCGAGGACGCGCCGTATGGATGATTGATCATGATGCCCCAGCATGAGCGGGCGGTGTGTTCGCTGGGGCGGTCAGAAGAGTTGCAAATAGATAAGGGGATCTGCGCATGGGGGCTGGGCTGCCACGAAGCTCGGAGCAGTGCCAAACCTGTGAAAATTGCGGTTGGGGATAATTTAAAATAATTCGATTTAGACCCGTCCAGCTATTTTTGCAACCGCGCTTATCACCACGCAACAGCTTACCGTTGATCGAGATTGTTGAGCCTGCAGCTGCAGCGCTGAGCATGAAATAGACTTGTAGTCGTCGTCGTACTCGTGATTCGTCAAGGTATGAGCTTGAGTTAAGGCTCCTTAAGCTTGCACCCCATTTCCTGCAATCGTCGAACTACAGTGAACACACTTGTCCACAAGAAAGAAGGTGCTCGAGCTGGACAAATTCAGAGATGACCTCAACTTCTGCCAGTAGCTGTTGAAACGTTGACGGTTAGCCTCTCTACAAACGATTTCGATTTCGATATCGCGGTACCCAGTCGTAGCATAATAAGATTGTAGAATATATATTGTAGACGAAATTCAAGTGGAATAAGCGCCAGAGTTTAAGAATAATAATGATTGCAACGTTGACTCGTGCATTGACCTGCTATTAGCTCTAACCGAATACACTCATTTCCTTCACACTCTCTTTACAAACTGCATGCACCGTCGGAAGTCCAGCAAGGAAGACGTGGACGACGGGGACACCTTCGTGCTCGTCCCACCGCCTGATGCACCAACAGTATCGACGCCTATACTTACAGCCCCGCCCAACCCGTCCCGGCATCGTAATCATTCCACTCCGAATGTAACCCCACCTCAACTTGGCCCAGGTTTAGTAGCACCTAGCCTTCAACCTCTAGCCAGGCGTCCACCTTCCATTTCTCTCAACTCACCCCCTACTTCACCCTTCCGCGTCTCCCATGCAAGGGTCAGAAGCATCTCCTCAGGTCCATTCATGCCTCCCGTGTCTTCCCCGCTAGCGAGTAACTTCCATGTCCCACTCCATCCATTTGAGCCGGGGCCATCATTGCAGGTAGAGTCTGCTGAGGGTATCAACGAAACCAGCATCAATGGTGCTAGTCATGGACACGGACGGAGGCATTCTCGTCTTCACTCCCGCAACCTATCCATCTTCTTTCCCCGTCAACATGCGACCATCTCTGAAGATACCATATCCGACGTCGAATCTGCCCCACTCTCCCCCATTAACCAATCCCAGTCAAAATCCGAGCTCATACCCGCATCTCAAAGCGAGCCGCTTCAAATCGGTCGTGAACTTTCCGCGTCTTTCTCGTTTGGCTCCTCAGCCTCGAGCACCATACCGACATCCAATTCAACTAGCGGAATTACAACGCGCAGGGGACATCACCACAAACATTCTCTCTCCCATAATTTCTTCTCTTTCCTCGACCCGTCAGCACCTCCTCCAGAAACACGACCCGAAGAGCTACACGCAGCTCCCACCCTAGCACCTATGTCCCCCTGGAGTCCAGTGAGTAACCTTCAAGGCGCCGGGGGCACCAGCCCTACCATGGTCGATCTTGCAACAGGTACCAGTTCTCGCTCACCCTCCCCAGCAACCTCTTCCTCATCCTATACTTATACCTATTCGTCCTATTTATTTTGGAATCTGAGCAAAGACGGCCTTGTCGCGTGGCTGGTGTGCGTGCTGCAATTCTGCTTGGGCGCTTTAGTCTGGGTGCGTGGACAGGCGACTGGTTCGTTGGCGTGTACCGGCCTTGGATATTGGGTCGTGTTTGATGCGTTTGGTATTGCGGTAGGCGGTCCGCTTGTGGGGAAATGCAAGGGCGGGTTTTTGTAAGTGTTGCCTTATTTTTCTGATGGTTTATTTTCTCGACGTATACATATCGTTCATTTTACGTTGCGTCATGCGCATGTATCCATTGTCCCTGCATATACTCGTCCTCTCAAACTGACCCCCACATCTCTCATCTCAGCCCAGCGCGCACACAAACGACCCTCCTATTCGCCCAATGCGTCTATCTCATGTTCGCAGGTGTCTACGTTGCCAAAGAAGCTATCGAACACATCATGCTCTCTTCAGGACACTCTCACTCCCATTCTCACTCTCCACCGCCCTTTATCGAAGACGCTTTGAACGCATCGGCCGGAGGTATCACGAGAGGCCTGGGTTTGCACGGCGCAGGCGAGATGGGGGCCGACGGGCACCATCATCATTGGGGAGATGAGGTGCCTGAGATGTTGGGGTCCGTGATGCTTTATTGGTTTTGATGCATGCGAGGCTAATGGATGTTATCGTTGTCTCTTTTGGGTTGATCTACGTGCCCGCGTCTCACACGCACCTGCGATTGCATGGTACTCCAGACTCCGCTATCCGCTTGGCCTTGTTATTCTCGTCCTCCTTTCACTCCTTGCAACTTCCGCTGTGTTCGAGCAACATGACGTGTTGGTGAGAGGTGCGTTGATTTCGTTTGTCCTTCTATGTTTACACATGAGTTGGTGCGCGATGATTATCCCTTTTTAAGGCTCTATCTGAACACTGATCTCATTCCCATTCTGATGCGCAACTCACTCCCTTTCCGTCCCTTGACTCCCTCTTTCGTTCATTTTGCTAACTTTCCCTTGACAGTAACGAACAAATACATCCATATACCATCTCCGCTGTCATTATTTCAGCAGTCCCGACTCTCTCACCTAGTCCCGATTAGAGGACAGGGGGCATGGGAGAGAATTTTACGGAACCCTTATGCTCTCCCCCCAATTCTGTTCTGTCTTGCGATCTTAGGTGGTGAGATGGTATTGAACGTGTGAGTCCTCAGCCCCAACAAGCTCGGCGCACATTAACTAACCCTTTCCCTTCCCTGCAGCTCGCACTACTCACCTTTTGACCTATCCCTCGCCATGCTCCAAGTCATCATCACCACGCACGTCGCATACGCAGCATGCGTCGTCCTAGGCGGCGTATTATTGCAGACTGCGCCTGTGTCGTCATTTGGGATGAGCGCCCATAATAATAATAAGGGTGTGGGCAAGGGGCAGGTAGTAAGAGGCGCGAGTACGAGGGGTTTAGAAGCTAATATGGAAACTTTCTGGCGCGTCGTGCGCGAGATCGAAAGACATGAACATGTCGTGAGTCTCCCTGCGCCGCATGTGTGGCAGGTGTGTCCTCTGGGACAAACGTCGTTCGGCCTGGGAGGTCAGGCTCAGGCTCAGAGACCATCTTCATCTTCATCTTCTCTGTCCCGTCCGACTCTTTCCCCCTCAGACGCCGTCTCGCTCTCCCCGAAGGACAACACGACGAAAGGAGTGAGTAGTAGGTCTACGTCGCCGCAGTTGATAATTACCCTCTCACCGCACGTTCTATCTTCCTTGCCTGATGAGGAGGTGCTGAAGCTTACGGCGTGGGCGTGTAAGCGGGTGAGGGAAGCATTTGCAGTTGATGGACAGAGGAGTCACAGTGGGCATGGAGTGGAGGTCGAGGTGTGTGTAGGTATTCTTAGAGGGTAAGCGTTGGCGAAAGGGTTAGATTCGCGATCATTATTTTGTCATAGAATCATCTGGGCCGCCTCGATAGGGCAATGATGAAGTGGATTGCTGTGATGGGTAGTATGTACGGAAATTGGTCATATCAATAAGGAGCACACAGGGCGTCATCATATCTAAATACTATAAGAGCCCAAGCTCTGTTTCCGCGGAACCAAAACGGATGACTAGGTTCGATTTCGAATTCGCCTGCAGAATGCACGACATATATGGTATAAAAGCCACTGTTAGCCCCGCCTCAGTATAGTAAGGCTTACTTATCCTTCCACTGGGAACCCATACTATTGGTTGGGAAGGTCAGGTGCCATCAGCCATCGCCATGAGCTATATTCAGAATCGTGAAGATCCATGATGTACCTATCATGCTTGATCATGATTGAGTCATTGAAGAACATTGCTAATCGTCGACAATGGATCAATCAATCACGGACCTTGCTTATGCTCAGTCAGCATCAGTCAGTTCCATGGTTCTACTGCTACATCTTACGCGCCACGTATCTCTGATGAGTCTCTGCAGGAAGTCGCCTATATAAGTATCGCTATAATATGGTCGCTCTACTCATCGAACCAAGTTTGCAGTAGTATACCACCACCATGTCTTCAGATGCCTCAACTTCCGCCCTCTTCACCCCTATCCGGGTAGGAAACATGAACTTGCAGCACCGCGTCGTTCTTGCGCCGCTTACCCGTTACCGCGCACACGCAGATCACGTCCCAGGCCCCCAAGCACCAACATACTACTCTCAGAGGGGCTCAGTCCCTGGCACCCTTCTCATCACCGAGGGCACATTTATCTCTCAGAACGCTGGAGGATATGACAATGTCCCTGGAATATATACTGACGCGCAGGTGGATGCGTGGAAGAATGTGTGTTGTAATTTCATGAATCGACTGCATGGCATCTGACGTGCGCCGTGGACTATAGGTAACAGATGCAGTTCACGAGAAGGGTTCTTTCATTTACCTACAACTCTCGGCACTTGGCCGCTCTGCATACCCGGCCGTTCTTGCCAAAGAGAATAATAGTCCGCATGTTTCGGTTTCACCCATTTCCCTCCCTGGAAGGCCAGAAGGAGAAGTGCCGCGCGCCCTTACCAAGGATGAAATCAAGGAGTACATTGCCGCCTACGTCACCGCTGCAAGAAATGCCATCCGAGCGGGCTTCGATGGCATTGAAGTTCACGGCGCGAATGGCTATCTCCCCGACCAGTTCATCCAAGATATGACCAACAAGCGCACGGACGAATATGGCGGGAGTGTCGAGAATCGCGCAAGATTTGTGCTCGAGGTTATAGATGCCGTCGTGGAGGCCATTGGTGCAGAAAGGACGAGCATCCGGTTTAGTCCTTGGAACTCTTTCCAAGGTGTGTTGAATTCCTTTTACCAGCGATATAATTTTTGACCGACTCCTGGCTTAGGTATGGGTATGGTAGATCCAAAGCCCCAGTTCTCCTACATCGTCGAGCGGCTCCGCAAGCACAAACTCGCATACATTCACCTCGTAGAGCCACAGTCCTCCGAGCACAACAGCGATTTCCTCCGTGAAATTTGGGAAGGGCACGAGGGAAGCACGTTCATTAGCTCAAACGGGCATGATCGGAAGAGCGCAATTGAGACAGCAGACAACAAGGGTGGACTTGTAGCATTTGGGAGGCTGTTCATGCCAAATGTGAGTAGTCTGTAGTTTGACTATACTTGGTGGAGGCTGAGTGCTCATTTGTTTAGCCCGACCTTCCATTCCGCCTCTTGAAGGACATCGCACTTACGCCAGGCAACCAGGCGACATGGTACCTGCGCGGCAACTTGACCCCTGAGGGCTACTCGGACTGGCCGTTTGCGCTGGAGAATGGTCAGCAACAGACGAGCAAGCTTTAACACTGAACCGATGAGATACTGTATCTTCCATAGACTATTGTTCATCGTGCGGGAACTAAATGATGATACTTACCCAAATCCGCAGATTCATATTCATGTCTTCCATCTATAACTAGATTTAACTATTAATAACTAATAGTAACGTTGTATTGCACGTCCATCAATGCGAGTAGATTTTACGCGTGTATAAATCCTGAAGTGGAGATCCTGCTTATAAGGAACCGCGAAAGTACATTGATACTGCGGGATCTTGTACGCAATTGGTCATAATTCCTTGCTGCATGGTAATAAGGACAGAGATATGAAGTTGTGTGGCAGGACCTATTGACATCAGGGCTTGGAAGTACGCTGGTCCACCACACGTACACCGCGTATCTGATCGACATTCTCGGATATCCTGCTCTTGTCCTGCTCCCCCTTCATAACCTGCTCCCTGTACCCTTATAAACTGGCTCGTATCCTCACAGCCAAGTTCTTCCCTTCATCCTCGTCGAGCTCCTCCCTCGATTCAAATTCCCTTTGATGCATTTCCCCCCTCGTCAAAGGTATCATTTCATCTTTCCCTTGTTCCTTCTCCTTCACTGTCCCTAACACACCTGCTCCTGCGCTCGAACTTGAATCAAACGACGGTGCGGGAATAATATGATAGTGAACCTATGTAGGAGGCACAGATCGGTCAGTTAATAATGAACGATGGACCGAGCACAATGACATACGTGTGGTACGGCTTGCGCATACTCCTGATTGCACACCACGTTGAGTGCGGTGTTACCCAACGCTTCAAAGTTCGCCGCACCATCATAGTAGCAAGCATTTTAGTTTCAAACGTCGTCCCCCAAGTTGAATCACTCGGATGCGCACCGCCTCACCTTTTGTTAATCCATTCGCCACCTTCGTCACCGCCTGCCCCACCGCACCGGCATATTCTGCGGGTAGCTCTGACACGCGCGAATAATGGACTTTGGGTATGACGAGGGTATGGCCTTCTCTCAAAGGCAAGATATCTATATGCGCAAGGGCGGGGGGTCAGTATTAGTGATTGGTGTTCCATACGGCAGCCTTGGATTGAAACAGGTGGCCCATCCCCCAAATTCCAACGAATCTCTCGGCGTAATTAAAGAGATAATTAAAATATAGTAATCACCTAGGATGGCTATGACTTTATCGTCCTCGTACAAGCGCGTCGAGGGCAGCTCACCCGCGATAACGCGGCAGAATGGGCAGTTGCTATCTGCGTCGTCCTTCCATTCTGTGGGCGTGGTGCGGTTTGTGTGTGCGCCGATGATGAACGATGTCATGAGATTGGAGGAACGGGAGTAGGAACCTTGACTCTGAGATCATAGATGAGGCTCGCTTGCCGAGTGGTGTTACCTCATGTGCGAACTTCGAGCGTCAATATTACTCCAAGTCAACGTTACAAAACCGCAGTGGAATCTGTTATCCAATAATTATATGGTCGACAACACTCAAATCTTGCAAGGTTAATATGTGGAAAAGGTTTGCCGCAACTATTCCTACTCCTACTATTGGTATACATCTATCACGCATATGCTGCCTCCGAGCCCTTCTCACTGAACCCGTAGTCCTCTCCCTTAACAAAAGCGCGAGTGCACTGTGCCATTGTGACGGATCTACCAGCGATGATCAGGTCAGTCTGAGTCGACAAACAACTAAACAACACAAGATACTAACGCGCGTGAGATGGGGTCGGTTTGGTAGAAATTGGAGATGGGCTTAAGGAAGGGCTTGCCAGAGACCTTGGCGGATGCAGTACTTTCCGCCACGGTCCGCAGACCAGCCAAAGCAACTTCAGGGGACGTCCGCTCTGAAACATCATAACGAACCAGAGTGGGCGAAATATCCCACATGCGATCACGCAAACTCAGGACGTCATCGTAGGGTAGTGGTGAACCGAGGACTTCAGAGAGCGCGCTAAGATATGATGTGAGCATATCAGAAACGAATTACAGAGCGGAAATAACTGCGTACCGGATGATCTTCCAATCCTCACGGGAAGCGCCAGGTGGAGGAACGGCTGCGCGAGCTAGTTGGGACCGACCCTCAGTGTTCACCCAAGTCGTAGACTTTTCAGTGTATGCTGCAGCAGGCAAGCAAACATCAGCCAGAGACGCGCCTAGGTCACCATGGTGGCCTTGGTAAACGACGAAAGCATTCGTGGGGATAGATTTGGGGTCGACTTCGTCCGCGTTGAGCAAGTAAATGAACTTGGGCTGGGTGCTAGCGGCCTTTTTGGAAGGAACAAACCCGACCTCGTATGCTGCAGGTCTAGAAGCAACCTGAAAAGCAATTAGTACGTCTGCACCACAAAGATTAGCAACCAGGGTTTACCCTATGCAGAACGGAGAAGCCATTCCACTCAGGGGTGACGAGCGAATCCTTGTTCTTCTCAACAAACTTGGCCAACGCATTGTAAGCAGCAGCACCGTCAGCTTGTTCCGCAAGGGCGCTGCCGACAATGATCAAGGGCCGCTTAGCTGCTTTGAACTTCGCTGCAAACGCTCCTTTTCCAGCAATGAAGTCAGCAAGGGCTTTAGAGTCTGATCCGAGGTAGTCATAGCCATAAGCCGTATCAGCACGCTCGCCAATGAGGCCAACCTCAAGACTTGTGTGTAGCCAGCTCTTGCGAATGCGAGAGTTAAGGACAGCAGCCTCGTGGCGTGGGTTAGTACCAACAAGCAGGATGACATCGGCTTCTTCAACGCCAGGGATGGTAGAGTTGAAGAGATAATTGGAGCGAACGTCAACACCATGCGGAGGTGGTATACTGCCATTGACCTGGTCGAGTGCAAGATTATCTGAACCCAAACGGTTAACTAGGTCTTTGAGTGCGACGAGGGACTCGGTGTCAGCGAGGTGTCCAGCAACGGCTTGAATCTCGTCGCCAGTGGCCCCTGAGGAGGCAAGACCATCTACAATTGCCTGTAGAGCTTCCTCCCATGAAGCTGCGACGAAACGGTCACCCTGCTTGATAAGAGGCGTTGTCAAGCGCTGGAACTTCAGACCGTCGTAAGCATAACGCGTCTTGTCGCTAATCCATTCCTCGTTGACATCGTCGTTGGTTCGAGGCTGAATGCGCATCACCTGTACGCCACGGGAGTCGATGCGAATATTTGAACCAACAGCATCCATAACGTCGATAGACTCGGTATTTTTTAACTCCCATGGTCTGGCGTGGAAAGCGTATGGTTTGCTTGTCAATGCACCGACGGGACAAAGGTCAACGATGTTGCCGGAAAGTTCAGAGTCCATGGTCTTCTCAACATACATGCCGATTTGCATGTCATTACCACGACCAGTTGTACCCAGTTCCTCGACACCGGCAACCTCGTTAGCGAACCGAACACACCGCGTGCATTGAATGCAACGGTTCATGGAGGTCTTGACAAGAGGCCCAAGGTCCTTGTTCTCTACTGCACGCTTACCAGTGATCTCGTGGAAACGCGTGCGATCAGAACCGTATCGCATGGACTGGTCCTGAAGGTCGCATTCGCCACCCTGGTCACAAATGGGGCAGTCGAGTGGATGATTGGCCAGAAGGAACTCCATGACACCCTCTCTGCGCACCCTGTGAGCAGGAGTATCGATATGCAGAGTATTCAACACTATCTCACCGAGCTTCATGGACCAGTGGGGTGTTTGTGAACACCTTGGAACCGGGCATGGCGGGCATAGCACTGAAAGTCAACGATAAACGCGTCAGCGAATAAAATGAGAAGATTGACATACCATGATGCTACTGGCTTTGGGGAACGCTCGACCTCGACCAGACACATACTAAAGTAAGTATTAACATACTGCCGCTCTGTTTCCGTGCACACTTTGTACTCACCGGCAATTACCAGCAATTGCGAGCCTTGAGGGAATTTTCAGCTCCTGCGCACTGTCAGTAGAAACGCGACGAACCTGTCATGGTAGCAAAACCTGCGAAGGAGTTATGTTGGTAACCACAGAAGTAACACGAATAGAAAAAGACGCACCGAGGAATATTAGCACCGGCAGCTTCACAAGCCTGAATCAACGCGGAGCCTGTGGGATGATAAGCTCTAAAAAGCACGGACAGAAGTATAAGGCAAGTACCTTGCGGAACGGTTACCTCCTTCCCGTCAACAGTGAGAGTAATGTCAGCTCGACGCGCGGATGTGGACGCTATTGACCTGCGGCCTACAAACGGTCAACACCGAATATGAAAAGGACATGGTAGTCGCACCTCCATGTGAAGAACCACAACAAATGACCTTCCCGAGTCGCCCCGTCGAGGTGGGCCGCGAGACCAAGCGTAACATATTAGTTATTGTCAGAGAGACCAAAAAATGTGCAAAGAGAGAAAAACCGAGCGAGTGCGCTGGTTGCACAGACGAGCGCTGTCGGTCAAAAAAGGCGGGAAATATCGATCCTCGCCGCGATACACAGCGGCCAACGAAATTGCGAGTATTGCACAATTCGAACGGAGTCTAAATTCTTCCCAGTGCCGAACAAGTTTCAACTTGCAATTCGACAGTCACATGTCACAATATGGCAGGTGACGGAGAGATTTGTCGAATCCATCTAACGCGTTGGAAGCAAATTTTAAAATCCTAAGTAATTATTGCAATGTAGTCATTGGCCTGCTTAAGTCTGACCAATTTTCAAATATTTTATGGTGAAAATAGTGTCGAAAACATAAATTGTCGAGGTGTGTCCCAGACTCCCAGTCATGATGCATGAAATGTTGAATCGAACCCAGATGTCACGGTCACAAGGGTGTGTCGAATTGACACGAAACAAGGATTACCATGGCATTGCAGGTACATATATTCATTGCAGGCAGTAATATACAAACTAGTAGTAAGTGCGAGACTATGGGCTACGCCCGCAGCCGTTGTCCAGAACAGCTAAATAAATGATTACTAGGTTACTCTCGATCAACCCCCTCCGAATCAAGGAACGTAAATAACAAGAAGGACATTCACGATCAGCTTCTCCAACTCCCCATTCGACACGAAGTACACCCTGTTCTTCGATATCGGACCGGGTACCCAGTCAGAAAGAATGAAGATTTCCGCCTCAGAAAGGGGGATGGCACCGCTCTCCTCAATTCTCATCCTGAGCTGATCAGACTTGATCATCTCCACCTGATCCTCGTCCAAGTCCCCGAAGTAGTTGAGTGAACTGCGGCTTGATTTTGTTGAGCGAGCAGGCGAGCCAAAGACGCTCGGGAAGCCCATCAAACTTGTCGGTGAATCCGGCACGTCATTTCCGCATTCTACGGTCCGATCGATGGGCCACACGAACCCCCCCGCTGCCCAATGCAGCTCGGGTGCAAGCTTGAACACCTTCAAGGCATGGTACAAAAGAGAATCGTTACCCTTAAGCTGGTCACCCACGTCAATAAAATCATCGCGCGCAGTAGGATCGTACTCACATGGGGGACTAGCGACTCGGCGAGGGCGTCGGACGGGTTGACGCCGTATTCCTGTGTTAAATAGAAAGCAACTTTTCGTCCACGAGATAGGCTGAGAACGGGGGAGAGAATATCAAGAAAGTTCTCGCTCGGCACGATCAGCGGATCGACAGCTGGGCCGTATGTCTTCAGGTGCACCGCATATGTGATACTCAGCCTACATCCTTGTTGGATGAGCTCGGCTTCGTACTCGCATTCTCCAAGGAACGCAGTCCATTGGACTTCCTCAGGTTTGCCACCACCTTCGAAGAACTTTTCTTCCACCCTTTCCGCATCTCGGACGATCAAAGTTCCCCCGCGATATTGCACTGGAAGAGTGACGACTATCGTCGCAACTCTTCCGTCGTTTCGTAACGTACGGGGCTGGGGCGCCATACGTGCGCCAGACACCATCACTTCTAGCTTATCTCTCAGGGCCGTGAGGTAATGCCCAACGGGTAGCGAAGGAAACAATGCATTGCGCACCGCATCAAGGATGGGATGGTTAGCGATTTCGAGGGTGGCAGTCAAGGGAAGGTTTGCGGGGTAAAAGAGGGCTTCACGGTCAGGGTATACATCATGTCCAGGTGTGGGATGGGGTTTGCATGCTGCGATTAGGACATCAAGCGCAGGAGGGGTGTCGTAATCGATGTTGATGGGGAAATCAAGCGAGTGCGTAATGCCACTCTGTTCAACGAACTTAGATCACGCACCACTGATCAATGCCACGAACAGCTCACCTTTGAACGGAAAAATAGCACCAGGGACGCTGGGTCCATTAAAATGCGACCGGTAACAGTGAACGGACGTGCTTTGGCCACGAGCAAGCGTGCCACGCTGGTGCGAAGAGCACTCTCCGCGCCATAATCAGACTTCTTACGACGAGGATTCGGTCGTTTCGGTGTTGTGCTGGACATTTTGAGTGGTCGCTCAATCTCGAAATCGGATTTACTTGGTTTTCGCATGGGACGAGTACCGTCTGAACGGTCTGAGAGGCGACTCGCAGTCGATAGTGTTGGAGAGCCTAAAACTCGTGGATGCATTGCAATAGTAGAAATGTTGCTAGTCGTAGTCGTAGAAGAGGGAGGAAGCTGTGGAGCTTCAATGGGAGGAGATGGGCCTCTATTTACCAGCCGGTATCAGTTTGTGGCTGAAACGAGCCACATCTGGCGTGCCGAAGATCCAGTGGACAAGGATGACATTGAGCCAGTCACGCGCTGACAACGTGTTTTGATAGACAAAGAAGGATAGAAAATACAGAAAGATATCTGCGATTCAGATTTCGGTCATCGGTTGGATTTCCCCAGTTGGGTTTTCGTGTTCGAGCGAACGTTCGCAACCGATCTCATCTTGAAAACAACGGCTTGATAATTGTATAAATTTCAAACAATTGGACATTGTTGATTGAAATCGCCAGGAAACTGGCAACAATGCGACGTCAGCATGGTAATCTCTAGAGTTAAAGACGTAGTGGAGCTACGTACAAGGGACAACGGCTTTTGGCGCTTTGGCCAAGCGCTTCATTAATGAATTTGGTCCAGGCTCTCCGGTTAACTGCAATGAAGTTCAGCCAGAATAAACATGGAGATGTGCAAAAGTAAAATTCTGACATGCACGCCTGACATACATGCCAACGTCAACTTACTTACACACTGCACAGTAACCTTGAGAGCAAACGACGAAATCATTTTCTGGTCTTCACAAAGTGCACGTGACTTGGAGGTGTATTTCCTGCCACTTCCTGCCAAGCTTGCCGCCAGCCATGCATTTCGGTATTCCACCAAAAAAAATAATGTCATGTTGCCTACTAATAAATCTCTGGGACTTGACAATAATATTGTCCCCTACAATCGAGCAACATGCTCGGTCACCGCCCCCGCCGCGTCGGAGCTTGAACAAAAATTATAGCTGAAACACGCGCATCAGAACGACGAGTAGACGTCAACTTTTGTGGAATTCACCTGTGGACTACACATTCCACCTTCCAAGGCCCCCATCACACGGCGCTCCTATATCCAAGGAAAGCAGATAGTAGAGCCTGGTACCCTCCTACCATCTTGGCGCATCGCCATCAGATCGCCAGGTTCCCCTCAGGTGGTAGAGACGGCACGTGTCGATGCAGACGCAGCCATTGTGACTTAGACTATGCCATGACGATGTCATGTCCACCGCAGGCGTCCAGGTTCAGCCATAGAAGACAATCATTTGATCCACGATCGAGGGCTAACCCACTGCCCATAGAGAAACTGCACCAGAAAAAACTCCCGCATCGACAAAACACAGCACAAATTGGAAACATACCCAAATGTACTCGTACGAGCCAACCAACTGTCTCCACCATGTTGGTATTTTGTTGTCCTCAATGAAGACCTTCGATGCGGGTCCCCGTGATTGATCATACGATGTGCGCGATCGTCGACAGACACCGAAAACTGATGGTGCTCAGACTCGTTTGGCAGCAGCGGAAGGGGGAATCACCGAGATCATCATGGGCGATTCAAGCGGTGATATCAATATAAAGATACCATGGACCGACGCAATTTTCCGGGTCCAACATGTGATACTTGTACATTCAAGCATATCTTGCGGACCACCGTATCCTGCACACTCAGGGTCGCCTTATCTTTGCGTCCCACCCCTCTTCCTAGTCTTATTTGGGAGCAAAAGTTTGGTTCTTTGCACATCTATTTTTGCATTCCTGCGTCCTATTGGTCTCAGATCCGGGTCTTTCGCAAACGGCGGTGCTAAAGAGTTGCGATCCATTCACGCTGCCGTACATATGCCATGAGGCGTACTTCAAATGGTTTCACTACCTTGTATGGTGATTACAGCCCGCGGAGTTCTGCTGACAAGCCTTCTAGATACCGTGACTACGCCCCTCAAGGCAGTTGATTGGTCGTGATTATCAGCTTGAAGATGCTTCATGTCTAGATCATATTATCCGATGCGAACACGGAACATTGAGCATGATCCTTCAAGTTGCGTCCGAGGAATTGTGACGTGCTTCGAAACTGATATGATGATATTCGGTCATCATTGACGAACCTTTGGTGCTGTTTATTTCTAAAGCCTTTGCCAAATAATAAACGTCACTAACGTCGGAACGTGACTGATAACGAGGCTCGACAAAGATACTAAAACCTTCTACGACGGCGCAAGGATTGTCACAAGACAATGGAATAACCAAGAATGCTCTATTGACAAATTCCAGTAACCATATCAGACATTCCCGCTACGCCAGGGGTTTTGTGCTATCACCAGTTTCAGCCGAGACTTGTAGCCTGGTACGCCCTGGCCCAACATATCACATCCGTATCTGTCAGTAGAGGATCTTTCGCACATTGACTAACCAAGAATGCACTGCAGATGACTATCTGTGCTATCGTCAGTTCGCCCCTGAGTCAGCTAAGGCCTGTGCCTCCGGCCCGTCTGTCGCACTGGTTTTCGTTCTTGTGTTCTTTCCATGCCATCCGATAACACTGCAAGGTTGCCTACCTGTTTCGAAGTTCTCTGATATCCTTTTCTATCTCATCATTACCGTCTTGCACAACCATGCGGTCTTCGAAAAGGGTGCCCGCACCTAATTGTTTACGCCCGTCAGAGGATGCACTTACCCCATAACGTCGAAATATTATTGACTAGCTGTTACTTTTCTAATAGGATATTCCTGCGATGGATTGATTGCTTGCGTCTCACTTGTCTTGGTTCCGCATTCAGCGGTTTCCGTTTGTCCGCATCTTAGTTTTCGCGCCCGTCAGGCAGAAGTTGCATGTCCGATTTACTATCATTTGCAAAATAGATATATGTACGCCGTACAAAGTCCCAGTTACGGTCCATGTCAGCGTAAACTGAATCGAGGCAAGGTGAGACGCAGCGGGCTCCATTACCGTGGTCCGCAGTCCTTCCGTTTTACTTCTACTACAGCACAAAGTCCATCGAATCACGATCTTCTGCCCAAAGCCTCGCGTACTCTAAACATAGCCTGTAGATATATGCTATTCCAAATCCAAGTTCACCGGTTTTGCAAATACATCGCCGAAAAGTGAAAACGCACCTTCCATATCGACAGTCCTTCCCATTGTTTTCCTCCATTGCCTGCCTGCGCGGGCGATGCGCTGTAGGCGTTCGTCGCCTTCCAAGGAGCGCACTATGTGAGTAGTATTCAAGTTGGCAGCTTCCAAAATAGAGGGTGTCGGTCCTGAGAAGAACGCGTAGATATTATATATCTCGGCGTAAGATGAAGATAAAGGAATGTAGTGTAACCTTTTTTTTCATTTCAGTTTTTGCACCCGAGTGCAGATTAGGACAACGTACCATGGCTGCAGCCAATCAGAGAGAAACTCTCGCCACACAGTACTTTTAATGACAGCACTTTCACTAGATAATAGTGCCAAGAAACGTCCCGAGTAACCCATACCATCGAGATCAACGAGGTATTTGTATGACCAGTGCTGGCCAAGCGGCACAGCTGCTGCAAAGCGGTGAGATTTTCTGAGTGCGTCCTCTCCGCCTGGATATCCACCAGTCGCAGAGACAAATGCAGCATCCATTATCTCGTTATTCAGCGCTCCAGCAGGCACGGGAGTGGTGATAAAACGGCCGGGATTTAACGGGTCAGCATGGACGATGGTCCGGTTTCCTGCGGCGCTTCCATGTGCCATTCGGAGGAATCTGATATGAAAATCGTTAGTCAAGCAATACGACGACCAACCCAAGAAAGAATTGCCTGTGTCGTTGATAATGATCTGCATAGCCTGGAGGAGTGCTACCACCACCAGTGTCTGCACCCCTCCAGAAAACCAAATCTAGCTTTTCTTCCCATGGAACTTCCATATCATCGACATCTTTAGGGTCCTCTTCCGTAGTGGGGTCAAATCCGTAGGTGTACTTGGGATGCTGTCCGATGTAGTAGTGGCTCGGAATCCTAATATCTGAGAACCCTGTGGCCTTCGCAGGTGACAACACGGGGAAAAGCACAGGTATCGTCCGCCAGTCCGAGAAAAAGTGACCCTGAAAGTAGTGGGACCAAGGGTTTGAGCAATAATCGATCGAATCTTCCACGGCGGGCACAAATGTGAAGCCGTTTCCGAGAGTTTGGGCGGAACCAAAAAAGACTTTGTTACTCTCAGCATCAGGATTACGGTATGAAGTGTAGAGGCGGCGGGCTTCAGTTTCGGGAGGGCATGTTCGACGGAAAGCATCCCAAACACTGCCTTGCCCTCGCCAATCAGGTGTGAATTCTGGTCCAACCAAAGTATTTATTCCGCCTAAAGCACGGTTAATGCATGACCGCACACTTGTGAATGTAACAGCAGACCTGACGAATCTTGTAGGGTCAAGTTAGGATATTGACGGTGTTCCCAAGGAACCAAGACTCTGCCCTCTGCCTTCGAGTTGATGGCGAAGTACATGTTGGGAAGCTAAATAGACATTTATGAACGAGGGCAACGGGGAGAGGGAATTGAGTGCTCACCTTGTCTTGAAATTTTTGCAGTAAACGCATAAACCCAAGCGACCTATGTCCGCGCTCTCCAGACGTCCTGTCAACCGAGAAAGCTTCGGCTTTGCCGTCCACGATGCGAACCAAATCGATAGACGGAAGTTCGCCCGCCTGTTACATGAACATCATGATATCTCAGATAGAATAACTCATCACTTACCTGGGCAGTCCTCCTACGGAACTCCATAGACGACATGTTCCAAAACGGAGCAAGGTCTTCGTTAATGGCATCAAACTCGTCCACCAGTCTCACATGGTTTTCCTGCGCGAACTTCCACCAATCTCCGAACCCTTTGGGAGGCTCGCGGCCGTATCGCTTCCTGTATTCAGCTACAGCACTCGGAAGCGTCTTGCTTTGCCTCGCAAGCAATTTCTTAAACTTTTCCTCAGCATCTGCCATCAACTTCGGTATAGGGTGTTCAATAGAGTATGGACTTCCATTCTTGAGGAAAGGGATCCATTTGGTAGAAGTCGAGAGCCACGTTGTTTGGGAACTCGAATCCCATTGAGATGCGTGATTAATGTGGCCGGCGAAGAAGCCAGCTTGCATAAACAAGAGGAAGACGCAAGCAATAAAGACCAGACCGCGCCATCTTGCTGAAAGTGCGTCAAATCCATTGTTGGGCCGCATTGTAGACACGGCGACCGACTGGACACCCTATGTGGTTCGAGGAAGAAATTTCGCGAATGGCCGAGAACATGAGTAGGCTTAGTGTTCAGCGCGCTAAACTCTCGGTGTACGTAACAATTGTCGTATAATCTGACTGGCAGGACACGAGCCGTCAAACGTATCCGATGATTAAGATAATTACACATTGTGACAGTAAGCGAACGTCCTATAATACACGAACAGTACTCAGTAGGACTGAGTAATCGTGCAGCGTGCTTATTCAGATCAGCTTTTCTGTGCGATATAAATCACTTGCGGTCTGATTTTTGGGAGAACAAACATCTTCTTCATACTCAAACTAACAATCATGGCAGAATCACAAGTCTGGCTAGGTACGCACGATAGTTAACGATAACAGGATGGGAATTCACGGATCAATACAAGTTACTGGAGCGTCCTCAGGATTTGGCCGTTCAATGACAGAGCTTCTATTGAAAAACGGAAACAGAGTGGTTGCAACACTACGCCGCACAGAAGCCCTGTCGGATCTCGCCGAACAGTATCCGTCTTCCCAGTTGCTGATCGTCCAGACGGATGTCGTCAAAAGCTCGGAGGTGATTACCGCGTTCACAAAAGCCAAAGAAGCGTTTGGACGCATCGATGTTGTTTTCAATAACGCGGGTACAGGTGTTGTCGGAGAGATGGAATCCACAGGCGATGAAGAGGCCCGCCAGATTTTCGAAGTGAACTTTTGGGGCGCATCAAATGTGACCAGGGAGGCAATTCGGACGTTTAGGGAAGTGAACAATCCCGCCGGAGGGAGACTATTACAGGTCTCTTCTATGCTTGGTTTGCGTGGAAGCGCTGCTGCATCATACTACGCTGCATCGTGAGTGAAGATGTCCATCCCTCATTTCAATGCTTACCCACATATATTCTAACAGGAAACATGGTAAGTGTCCTGCCAAACGCCATAGCCCATAGTAGATGCCCATTCCCTTTATAGCATTGGAAGGATTCAGTGAAAGTGTCGCACAAGAACTGGACCCTGCATGGAACATCCAGGTATAGTCAATCTAGCCTCACGGTCAAATTCAAGCTGAAGCCTGAGCCTCGGGCAGGTGACCATAATCGAACCGGGTCCATTCAGAACGAAGATGTTCGGGAGCAACATGAAAATAGTTCCTCAGCATCCAGCATATACCAACCCAGAACTACCTGGTGCTAAATTCCGCGAATTTATGACATCAACTATAGCGGACGGAGATACTGAGAAGGCGGTAGTGGTCATCGAGAAGCTCGCTCACCTGGTTGAGGCGCCTCTGAGGTTTCCGTTGCATAGGATTGCAGTTGAAGAAGGGAGAGAAAAGGCAAAAAGTCTCATCGAG
>Ga0153975_1000109_pt1 | contig 22560 bp, 27 predicted proteins | sample TSGA059MetaG_FD_104694 | JGI IMG/M metagenome (GOLD analysis project Ga0153975, IMG submission 104694) | Attine ant fungus gardens microbial communities from Georgia, USA - TSGA059 MetaG | ecosystem: Host-associated > Fungi > Mycelium > Unclassified | place: USA: Georgia, Yuchi Wildlife... | reverse complement strand
CACGCCCCCTCTACCCCAGCCAAGTGTCTTGGGATCTTAGCCGAAAGGACGAGTGCGATTCATATATTAGGACATGGCAAATGTATTTCCAGGCTTCTGACTATAAGGGGAAGCAATTTTTAGACCTCAACGATGATGACGAAACCATAGCCCCCACCTACACCAAAGGGGGAGCATGGCTCAAGCATGTAGGGCGCTCCAACACCCTCACTGCAAGAATTACTCGACTCATTACCAACCATGCGCCTACTGGTGAATACCGAAAACAATTCTTTCCTAATGAACCATATGCATGCCTGTGTCAAAAAGCCCCCATCGAGACGAGACACCACATCCTACACGAGTGTGAGCGTTACAAGCAGTCATGGAACCCCCTTCTCGCTCCATCAACGATATCATAACATTCCTGAAATTCAACCCTAGAGCCTTCTCGTTCCAAGATAACATCTCATAGAAAACCCTAGTGCCAATCAGAAGTTTCTTCATGTACACAGTACACAATCTCCAGCGTTCCCTCCCCATGCTACCTAACAAAGCCCCCAACTACGTTCCCCTATTTATGTAGATACCTAGTGTAGATACCGCGGACTGCGACCGAGCCCCGCGATACAAATAGATGATTTTTTAAAATAAAATAAAAAACATGACTAAGCACCCACAAGCGTGGAAATATTGGCGTCGAGGAATTAAAATATCTCTTGCTCCAGCCGTTGATGGCTTTCCGTGCAGTTTCTATTGCAAAATATGCATGCATTTCAACAACACGGTCGTCAAGGGTGCGAGGGCTGCCACTGACCTCATATTCTCGCTTCTTCTCCTGTACATCCACCAAGTCATCTTCACAACAACCATACTCAATAGATAGTTTCATTGCGGATGCAATACAGACGGAAAACCAATTGAACGCAAATCCTCCTCGAAAGGAAAATGACAAAGGGGAAACTTTATCCACTCAAGCTGAAATTCCCCCAATTCCCCCGAAGGAACTTTGGAGCAAAACATTCCCCTTCATTTTTGAGGCCAAGGGACGAAGTTTCATTATGAACCCTGAGGTTGCCAAAATAATGGCAGACTCTTGTGTTCCAGAGGGAACAAAAGATCAGATAATTCTGGAAGCGTTTCCTGGTACGCATCTTTTCATTATCACTATTCTCCTGACTCAGTGGGAATGGCATTCTAGGTCCTGGAACCCTCACGCGTGCTTTGCTTGATCTGCCCAAGAGTAGAATCAAGAAAATTATTATCATGGAGGATATCAAATTATACCTTCAGTGGCTGAAAGTATGCTGCGAGTTCCGGTTCACCTCTTCTGCTTTTAATTACTGCAATTCCTCAGCCTCTTGAAGCTCTTGATCCCCGATTGACCATTATTCCTACGTCTGGATACACCTGGGAAACGTATGACCATATATTCGCCCAGGGTCTCCTAGACGACGTCCAACCAACAGACTGGTCTCAAGGTACTTACATTACACACATTTGTTTGTCATAAAACAAACTAAAAGCATATCGAATCAGAGCACTCGCAACTCAAATTTATTTCTCATGTGTCTGATAGTGTACTCGGAGAACAGCTCGTTTCTCAGTTTTTCAGGTGTATACCGCATCGTGGCTGGTTATTCAAGTATGGTCGCGTCCCTCTCAACATGTTCATGACGAACACCCTGTGGCAGGTTGGACTGCATCGAATCAATTGCTTTGTTTCAACTTATACGGCTGCAAGCGTATTTCAGATCCTCCAGGGACTCAGAATCGTTGCAAACTCAGCGTTATCGCTCAAGGAACGGCATCATGTGATCTAACAATAGCACCTCCAACGCTATCGCCTTACAGGAAAAATTTCCATCCGCCCGGTAGAGGTGTGCGGGAATTTGTAGGCGTCTCAATTAGACCTCTAAAAGAGCCAGTAAGTTTTTGGTCTGCTATTCAAGACCTGTGAATTGACAGTTTGTATCCTTTTTGTAGATTATTGAAGGCGGTCTAATTGATGACTGGGATTATGTTCTCCGTCGACTATTCGTGCAAAAAGCGACTCCAATCGCTAATTCAATTTCGTACGACTGCCATATTCCATGTGAAATACACATCATGAACTAGTTGACATAGGGCTTTAGCACCAGGAGCAGCCTCGCTACTTAAAAAGGCCGCCGAAGCCGATGAACGCTTCATCACCAAACTGTGTGCCCGGGATATGACTGTCCAGCAGTGGGAGCCTCTTGTGAAAGCATTTTCAGAATGGCCATTTAGGCCGGAGGTACGCATTACTTCAGCCATCTAAATTGCGAGTTTTATCGAAACTTGTTTCCATACATCCAGGATCTGTCGATTGATGGTTTCCATTTCAAACGCTCCAGACAGGAGAATAAGAATGCACATACCGCTTGAGAAATTTATTTCAATACAATACTAATCAAATATATCAGTCCAAATGATTGGTGATGTGAGAAAAGGTATATTGTTCCTTAAGGGACTGAACTGTTAAGAGACAAACGCAAGGCTTTCATGTGACAATGGATCACTACCTTCAACCTCAGTCAGAACAAAGGCTACCATTTCTTACAGCTTAGAATGAACAAAAAAGTGTATTCAATCATCGTACATTGAAGGAGGGGGATGGATGAAACATGCTGGGTCCTCGGTTTCGCTCTGTGCTAGAGCCACAAGAGCCATTCTGAATCATCCTCCAATTGGGGAGTTCAGGAAGAGGTTCTTTCAAAGCAATTATGCATGTCGTTGCGGTCACAATAGGCAAGAAACCCGAGTTCACATTCTGAATGATTGTAGTCGGTTCACCTACAAAACTGATGTTCGCATGGTGATCAAACACTTTGTCCTGTTCCTAACAGACAACCCTGGAGCGTTCGCGTGGTCAAGCGACATCACTTAACGTGAGGTGCTATCATGGAATCATTGAATGTTACTCCTCTATTTCTGCTTCCTCTTTTCTCCTTCTCTCACTTCTCTCATGTCTGGATCAGTTGCAAGTAATCTGGGTTTCTACGTTTTTCTTTGTTGTTTGGGCTATGAGCACCGCGCTACAAATTTGTGGCTTAAACAAGAAAAAGAAAAAAAAAGACTTTCATACAACTCAATGATAGGCATCTTCATACCTTTGGTTACAACCTTGGTCTCAAGAAAACAGATGTTCTACGCACAAACTGATTCATAATCTCGTATGATGAAAACAAGTCTCACATTTTCATCCACTTACGGTGATAGAGAAAATATGTGGCTGATAGTAAGCGGAGACAGAAGTTCTAAGAGAGTTACAAAGGGTCTGACTGTAAAAGGGACTAGTCCATCTGAGTCTCTTCGTCAACCTGTGTATCACCCAACCCTCGACTATCGCTCAAGGTCATCTGGCTATCAGTCTCCTCCATAGCCTCCGGCATATCTAGCATACTTTGTGTCTCTTCGTCGACATCTTCCTCCCCATCTAGTATTTGCTTATCTTCCACCCTTTGTTTCGGTGTTTGTGATGTCTGGAAAGCACGGGGCATCATGCCGAAAAGTGTTGCCTGTCTAGATCCGTCTTTGTCCTTGGCGGATTTAAACAAAGGTTTTTTTGTCTTTTTACCAGAGTTGGATTCAACAGCTTCAACTTTATCGAAGAAACTGTCACTCTTTTGTATTGACCCCCTTGTATTTGATATATTTGTTGGGTTTTTCCGTTTGAAAGGATTTGTTTCTGCAAAAGAAAAATTAGAATAGGGTGGTGAAAGTCACATAAGACCACACTCACTCTGTTTTGGCGGAGGTAGCATCGCAGAAGCATCGGAAAATTGGCTTGCAGTATAATTGTCATCTGCATTACTTCTCTTCCTCTTTTGTGCCGTCATCGAATTTGTGGTATCAGGATCTTCCGTGGGTATAGGACTTGGGCTTCTAATAGTAGATTGTTGTTGAGATGGCTGAGATGGTAATGTAGATGACGGAGCCGCAGACGAGCTAAACTTCGTTCGTTCGACGACCGGTACTGTGACGCGCGACATTCCGGGCCTATCCATAGCGAAGGGAGGTTGCGCATCACCTAGCGGATCATGTCTTCCGTTCGTACTGATGTCCTTTGAGTACTGGATATCCCGTGGCACGTTGTTGGACTTCAACCACCTCCTTCTTTTCTGTCTGAGGACCTCCAATCGGTCTTCAGCTTCTTCCTTTCTAACCTTTAAGACTTCGAGTTTCTCTTGTAGACCAACGAGATGGTAAAACCCGGCAATTTTAATCGCAGCATCATAAGTAGGAAGATGGTGAAGAAGTTTAGTGAGCTCAATAGCGCGTGCAGTGTTGTCAATTTTGCATGCTGCTTGGATGAGTAAGATGAGTTCCCTGTCAATCGACTGTTCACGCGTTAATATATCTTCTGTCGTGAGTTCTTCGGAGAGGAGGTCAAGCGCCGTCTGTGTGTATAGGAGCTGTCGTTCAACACTGATAAAATATTTTCAGTATTAGTTGATTGTATTCAAGTTCACATTGAGGCTCACGCTTCTTCCTTTTGTTCATTCCTTCGGAATGGTAGAGTGATTGGTAGCTCCTGTATGAGAGGTCTCGGAAACCCAGGGTGTTCTTGTCTTCCCTGTTACATGAACACCATCGTCACATTAGCTAACTTGGATGAATGATCCACTAACTTTGAGAATCAGACAATGGAATACATTCTCACTGATCCCAACAGGCCAGTAAGATTCATCTTTTCCTTGCTTTCGATCCAAGAGATTAGTATCTAGTATCCGTGCCCATGATGCATGATGTGGTGTTCTAAATTTGGTGAGAACATGTACACATCCTGTAGTATCATACATCGCAGGTGCCTATGAAGCAAGAGTACTGGTCAATGGAGGTTCACAGATCATGTGCATAAAAAACATACGCTTTGCTCCGTCAGACCCATCCATTTCAACGTATGGCCTTTAGGAAGAGGTAGAATATCTCTCTGTCTCACACTGAAGTCGTCAAAATTGATGATGCAGTACGACAAGTTCTGAGACCCTGAATTCCAGAAATCCAATGTCATCATTACAGCGAGGACACTAGGAATGAAAAGCGACTCCAAAAATATCGCTCAAATGTGTGTATGAGAAGTAAACACTCACCATCAATTGTCGTTGATCCCGCTCTATACACGACAAACACCCACTCCGGACCTGCAACCATTGACACGAAATCACCACCAAGTCCCATTATTCTTCGTTCTCTCCCTGTCCCGCTCAAGAACGTCAGGTCACCTTCACTTGTTGCTATGATGACATCCCCGTAGCCCTGAATATCACTATCTGTGCTTTCGCGTAGGCTCAAGGATGGTGGAACACCACCAGCTGCAGTTCCTAAGACATGTGATTCCTTGTCCCTGAGTTTATACGTCCACTCCTTCTGTGATGGCCACGTTCCGTAGGGTTTGAAAAGAACCTGTGCTGGATGTTCGCCTTCTGGCGGACAGGCAAAAACCGCACCTCTTTCACCTATGATATCAGGAGCATGACGAAAACACGGACGAAAAGAAAGCGTATGAGTGTATGATACATCTGCCACTGAACAGACAACTCACCGAGGTAACCAAGATTATATTTGAAATTGTCGGTGAAGTGATAGCTCTTCCGTGTCGAGCGATCAAAGAAGTCGACGTTGATGATATGATGGGTATCTTGATCTGTGACTTCAATCACGCCTATGAGATTATATGCTAGATTTTGGAGTTAAACAAAATGCAATTTTTAGATCACGAGGAGCCCATACCCAAGAAACATCTCTTGTTGTTCATAGGAGTTGATCCAGGCTGAAAAGGAGGTTGAGCCTTCGTAATACTGACTATAGAGGTTTCAGCCACCGGATTCTTCAAGACATAAAACAGAATGACATACCCATTTCTTTGATGTACCCATCACTTGGTCGTTTGCCTACGGCAGGCTCATCTTGCATACCTCCTCCGAGGTCATCAACGATCCAATTATCATAGTCATCGTCCACGTCAGCATCAACGTCAGGGATATCCTCAGTGGTTACTCCAGCCGACTCATGAGTATTTGTCGGCTCCTCCCCAAAGAGATCCAAACCTGTCTTCGGCTGTATCGAACTTGTCAGGGAGTTGTTTACACCGAGTTTCTTGACAGGATCTGGGTGCGTATCGGATATTGGATTGCGCCATTGGAAAAATTCACCGTTAGTATCTGTCCATGCGAGGTGGTTTCTTTTGGGACACCAAACAAGGGAAGTAACCACAGCATCGCTCTGGTTTGCAACATGCCTAAGAAAATAATACGAGTCATGATCCCGCGAAAAAAAGGGGAGCATATTACTGGGTGATAATTCGCCGGGTTTGGGTTGACCAGATGTAAATGTTTGACTGACACGCCGAGGCAAGATAGACACCATTGGGTGAAAGGGCAAGTGCAGTCACTGCGCCTGCAATGTCCTTGTCGACGAAACCAGAATTCTTGGTCCAATCGGCTTTAGATATTGTTACGATTTCTACCAAAAATAAGAAATCAAAGACTTCCCGTCAATAACATCTTTAAAGCTTACCATGCGTTCGCGATACTACATAAAAGCAATGCCCTGACGGATGCCACACAGCAGAACAGTCATGAAATTTGAATTCATTTGACCTAGGAGGATTCAATTGTGTTCGTCAAACACACGGGACTAGTTACTCACTCTGGATCTACCAGGGCGGGAATGACTCCATCAAGGATTTTCTCTATCTTCGCCTGCTTTGATGACATGTCCCAGATCAATATCTTACCATCAGAGCCACACGACGTCTGTAAAATATGGTCTAGCGCGAAGGTTATTGCTGTAGGATTTGTCAAACTCACCAGATACATGTTTGTAGGATCCCATGTCACTCGTCTGACTCCCTTGGAATGACCTTCGAGCTTCTCAACAATAGTATTGTCTTCTGCGTCTATTACTTTGATGAACAATTCACTATTGTCAATTAGCACAAGCGAGCAGGAGACGACAAGATGAAACACACTCCGATGCAACGGCTATCCGCTTTCCCTTGGGATCTATTGAGACGGAGCGTATCCGGACCCCATTCACATTTGTAACGAATCCATGCAACTGGCTTTCATGTTTGACATATCTCCTGACCAGATCGTCACTTGCCGAGAGCCAGAAGTCATGCTGGGGCACGGTGAGGATACTATTTGACGAAGCATAACTTCAGAAATTTACAGAGGCAGATAATGATGTAATTTCGTGTTCTGCATCAGTTGCAGACTCCGGCTCATTCATGTCATTGTCGAGAGACCATATGCGGACGAGGTAATCTGTTCCACCAGTATAGATGTACCTGCCAGGCATCAGATATATCGGTAGGAGATAGCATTTTACCTACGAGCCATCTGGAGAGCACGTCAAGCAGGTATAGCCGTCAGGGTGAGCTGGGTTGGAGTCAACTTTGGACATTGCAGACAGAGATCGCGTCGTCCCTTAAACGCGTGACATAACATGAATGTGACAATTACTCTATTCATAGACTGATTAATGATGATTTTTTTAGAACACATGGTAGATGAGGAGCTGTGGTTTACTGATGTTAGAATACACCAAAAGATGGTGTTTTCTTTGCACATTATTATATATTTGAGATCGTGGGCATTCTTGCAGCATGTCCAGAATACCACAATTTTCATGACAAATTCTGTTATTGCCACAATTTGACAACACAACTACGCTGAACAGGAAATCATGTATGAAACTACCTTTGGAGGAAGGTTCTACGTCTGGGCTGTGCATTCAACCTTGTTCCATCACGCGCAGACAGAATGAATAGGAAGCATGACTAGAAATTGCATTAGGTCAGACGAGAAGGTTGTGCCTGACATTTTGTCACGAACTTTGTCCAAAGTAAATGGTATGAGGCGGATTGATCCCGGTGGAAGCTATCAGGGAGTCTCAGTATAATATACAGCGGAGATCAAAGAACACTTACGTAAACTGCTGCTGCAGAAAATATCTTCCCTTCCTTGGCACCGTCGAGTGGTGGATGGAGAAGCTGTCGAAATAAATGAATGGTCTCATCCTTGGTAAGATACTGCATATATCTCACGAGGGTCTATATAGTTCCAGTATTCAGTAGCACTAACATGGCGAAGTGTGAAGCATCCTGTTGGATCATGAGGTGCGGCTTACTAATGTTGATAGCCTAAGACCTGTGGCGGGAGAGTCACGACACCGTCTGGTACACAATTAGGCATGAAATGACTACGAAGGGCAGGAATTGCGGACCCCAAGTGTGAACAGCTAAAGTAAATTTAAGCAAGAAGCAACCATTTGGTGGAACTGTGGACGCACCCCGAAATATGTTATTAACGCCAATCAACCGTTCAACATAATCTGCAAAAGAAGGATTTCCAACCCTAGGCTGCCCTAGGGGGCCTGTCAATGGTATGCCTACAAATAGCCATAAGAACACAAACCGAACGTGAAGAGTTTGAGGGGTACACTAGGAAGGGCAGATTTGATCGAAATAGCTCCCAGCGCAGCAACTGCACCCCCAAGAGAATGTCCGGTGATGATAATCCTATAGGAAGGGTGCGCTACTAATTGATCTTGTACTATGCGCAGAACATCCAAAGCCACAGCGTTATAGGCGTCTAGAAATCCAAGATGAACCTTTGCGTCACCCACACCGGTGAGTCCGGTAGAATGAAGAGGAACAAGGAGGAGCATAATATCTACAGCAGAGCTGTTCTGAGCGACGGTCAGTCTGCATTTGATCAGTAGGCTCACCTGTGATGGCGTCAGTAAGTTCACTTGTGCCCCTAAACGCAACGACAATCTCTTTTCGCCTGTCGTCTCGAACAATCATCCCATCTGTTCCCGCTATTTTGTCTCTGAACTAAAAACTGTTAGAGTTATGTGCGCGACAGATATTGAAATACGCACTCGTTCAACCAGGATATTCCCCATCGGTCTGGGGCATGTTGAACCATAAGAAGCCGCACAGTATTTCGCATACAATACAAGGTCATTGTACAACACCTCACTGATACCGACACCTTGTATCGGTATGGGGATAATCCCGTGCTCGGTGCTTTGGGAAGCCGTCACTTGCCTGCAAAAGGCCAGTATAGTGATTCCAATGAGGAGTAGAGCTTGCTTCATATGAGAAGGATTTCCTTGCTTCCGTCGCCGAGCTTTATAGTACTCGTTCTACTATGAGGCTTTGGATCTGTACGGACCATACTTGGCTGTCATTGAATAGCTTCCCACTGACGCGAAATGAGTTGCGTGACACCACACGAGGAATACCTGACTGATGCGGCTCGAGTTTATCTTGAAGTCATACAAAGAAGGCAAAAATAAAATTGGATGACATTCGGGGATAGAAGATATCTGCACTACCGAGGAACTAGACGGAATTGAGTACCCTAGAACTCGGAGGCAATCAAATCAAGGTAGAAATCGGGTTCCATAGGAGCTTGTTTAGGTCCTGAATAGTAGATGAGCCCGGGGCTACACCATCTGCGAAGTGGATATTGCTTGATCATGACTATAGAAGCTTTGAATGACATTGGCAAGGAAGGTACGTGTGGCCGGAATGGTCAGAGGAATGTACACTGTTTGAGCTCATGCTATTGGCGTAAAATGGCAGCTCGATGTTATTTGAAATTAGGTTGGCACTTGACCCTCACGAAGAAGAGTGCTGCTGAAGCTATTGGCGAGAAGGATGCTAATCTCCATGATGAGAAGGTGAGCAAGGTATCAACACTGACACGCGTGATTACCATCACGGTGACCTTGAATTTCCTCTAACCTGTATCATCTCTTATTTTAGGTCAAATACTACGTCAATTCTCCGTTGACCTCGAAGGCGAGCAGAAGAACAGAGTAGCAAATCCTGGTAAGTAGAATATCCTAGCCTCAAACCATCTGGAATGGGAATTTATTCAGTCTTCAGTGTCAGTCTTCCTTTTTCAAACTATCGATATCCTGCGACGGGCGCAAAAGGATTTTTATTTTACATCATTCCTCTAAGCAAGTGCCGTCTGGACACCACGAGACCGTTTAGCGGTCACGCAAACACATCGTAGTTCTACAATGTGATGTTTACTACGTCCTACTATCCAGATAACATTCCTACTACTGCTTCAATTTCATCCTCCATAGTATTCAAATTTTACCATGGATGTCGCACTCTCACTTGTGACTGGACTCGGACTCCGAGTTTACTTGCTCCGCATTACATTTCCGGCATCATTCATATCTCCAATCATTCTGGGGCTTTTGGAGGGCATCTTGGTTCATAGGCTTTCTTTTCATCCTCCGCCCTTTGTTTCTTCTTCCCCCCTCGACCACTACCTAGCGCTTGGGCTGAGATTCTTGGTTGACTTCCTTATTGGGGACTGGTCAAGGGTCAAGATTGTTGCCCTCTGGGTGGTTATCGGGACCAGCATTTCAGAGTTACTGTTTCCCGGTTTTCCTAGTAACTTCGACGCTAGCGTGAAGACATCTCCAAGTAGCCGAACTCGACGTCAACGGCCTAGATCTAACGCCTCTCATGTCCCCTCCTGTATACGAGTTTATCAGGAGCCAGAAGAGCTGCCTTCTCGCCTCCCCGCAAGTACACCCATCAAACCCACTATACAAGTTGACACTCATACCAGTCGATCTGATGATCAAACTTTCATATCACCTAATTTTCCGCTTCCGACTCCCCCAAGTTTCTTTTTGCACCCTGAATCAGAACCTTCGCCTTTTCCTGATTCACCTACCTCCTCCCTAAAGCCCGCTATCGCTCCAGTTTCCTCTCCGGTTCAGACTCGACCAACCTCAGCTCTTGCATTCTATGAAACAGGAAAGTCGACTCAACCTGCATCTACTAGCAGAGATTGCGCTGTTCCTTCCTTGCGACCTTCTCTCCTGCCACCCACACCTCCAGATAGTACACTTCGTGAGCGAACGTTGGACTCTCGAATTGATCGTCTGTCAACTATTGATGAGATCACGTCGCGCTCCGAGCATGTTAGCGAAGACATCGAATTCAATCCACCACAGAAACAGCAAAGCCCTATTCTAATGTCACACGGTGGGGAAGAACCCCTTCCAGTACCGAACCCTACGAGCCACTACATTCGTGCCGAAGACGGGACGCCTATGGTTTCTTCTACAGAGATTCCCCTCCCTGTTCTTCCTGCCCTTGGCCCATCAAGGCCGTCTAGTGGAATTGGTGATAGACTCAGAACTCCTTGCAGAGTCATGTTCGAAGCTGGTGACTCAGATCCTGATGAACTGAACACACCTCCTGCTCTACGACCTTGTATGTCCCGAAATTCTTCAACTCCTGGAGGAGCCAGCGAACCTGGCAAGCAAACAACTGTACTGTCACCCCTGATTTTGGATTCCAGAACCATTGCACCTGATCAGGAAGCCATGCCTGTCCCTGGGACGACACTTTCAAGCTATGCAATTCTTCAGCCACCTGTAACCCCTCGACCTCTTGGCTCCCTTCTGGACACATTATCGAATACTATTTCACGCGAAGTTAGTGACAAATCCGAAGATGTGAAGCCACCTTCTGATGCTTCTGATGCTGAAAGCGTGCTCTCAACACGTATTCCTACGCGATTATTAGAGCATGCCGAAGACATCAGAAAACAGGCCATCGAAGAGGGAAGGGAGTTGGAAAGATTGAAAGCGGAGTTGTGTAAGGCGCGGTCTGAGCATAGACCCCGAGATGTTCTATTTTTGAAAGGTGATATAAAGGATGCTGATGAACGAATGAGGAAATTGCATGCAAAAGCTGCGAGGCGATTCTTCGCTGGTAATACGATAACGTGATCAATGTTGATCAATGTTACTGATGTCCCCACTCACTCTTTTCCTAGGGCATAATAATCTTCAGAAACCAGGTATAATCGACGTTCATGGCTTGAAGCCTGAAGAGGCCCTTCAAAAAACTGAGCAGGCATTCCGAGATCTACTCTCGAATGGTCAGGTAACGCTGAGAGTTATTGTTGGCAAAGGCCTCCACTCTAAAAATAAGGTTCCCGCTATCAAAAATTTTATAATCGAGACGATGCGCAAGTACGTCCTTGATTGTCTTCATTCTCTTGACTTTTCATTAATCTTTAATAGTCAACATATCCCTTGTTCGGTGGACCCTTACAATGCAGGAGTTTTGATTCTGACTTTGTCTCCAGAAACCTAGTATGTCGTGAAGAGTATATATGTTTTCTCTTCAGAAAAGCGCTAAATCTTTGTCAATACCATTCATGATTGATCTAGTCTTTACTTTCTTTAGTATGCCAAGTGACATCATCTGCTTTCTCGTAGTTTTGACGAATTAGATAAATTTCTACACAAAACAAAATTCTTGATTACAACTCTACTAGGTCCTTGTCCTTGTCCTGCAGCAATCCAGTGTTGTCGCTGGCAACGAGAGCACCAGAACTGAATGCCTCACTCAATGAGCTGACTGTTGTCATGGCCATGTCAAGGACCGCCTCCACACGCTTTTTGAGCGCGTCATTGGAACTCGATACCCTCTTTTGATTTTTATTCACATTCAAATACCAGGGCGATTGGAACCCGGGATTTGACCAGTCGAGATGAAGGAGACAAGAAAACAGATTAGAATGCTGCAGTTTCATTGGTTTTTTAACGTACCAGGGATAACAGATTGATTCTTGCATCTGCTTCATCAAGTCTGACCAACAATGACGGTTCTTCGTTACTTTGCTCGCCAGCTTCCTTCTCTTCGGGATCAGATTCTTCATTATCTGGTTGGTGAAATTCGACTTCGCCGAAATGTGCTTCAAGAAACATCGCTAAGCGCTGAACGCGTGTCATGGATGATAACTCTCCCTTTGCATCGGCGTGTGGATGTTTATGACCATGAGCATGAGAATGCAGATGCGTGGTCACTAGATAGGAGTGCGTTTGTGTTGGTGGTGGTATGGTAAATTGAATCAGCATTACACCTCAAAGACAGGAATAAACTTACATTTTGCTGAAGCCGGGCTGCTATCTATACTGGTAATGAGTGCTAACGTAGAGTCAGCGATCATATCATTACTCGAGCTCGACTCCCATTCTAATGTTAGCTCGTGTTCTTGTGTGTGCTTCACATCCACAACTCCCATAACCTAAGATTCAAACGAAACAACAGCAGTATATCAAGCCCAGGCACTCATTTAGAAGGAGTATGAGATATACCCGTATTGTAGGAACTCCATCTTTATCTAGACCCTCCTCAATCGTGCCAAACATACCTTCCAGGTGCCACCTGACCAGCTCCCAACCGACACCTAAAACAACTCGTTGTTTTTGTGTCAGGGTACAGGTCGTTAATCCAGCGAAATCCCTCAAATCTCGAGGATCAAGGAGCGTATAAGAATAGTCTTTAGCCACCAGAAGCCCAGAGATGATGTCGTTGGTTTGAGGTGGCTTGTCAGCTAATGTGCCAATAGCCTTTTACATGATAAATAGACAAATAATATATACGAACGACCCGAACCACAAGTTCGGTCATCAGCTGGAGGAAGCGGCAGTGATAGGACACAAAGACACGAACCTTAGCAACACGTTCGCCTCTGAAGGATAGATTGAGCGTCTCCAAGTTCCTCGGAGTATGGATTTTGACGTCCTCGTCCCTTTCCTTAAACCTAGACTGCATTGCGGCGCGCAGGCGGCCCATGCCTGTTGATTCACCATGTACCAGGACCTATCACGTGTAGTAAATTATTCATTTGTTTCTTGTAAAATCGGAGAGGGAAGACTTTACCACATGCTGGGCTTTGACTTGCTCAATGTATTCCGAATTTTGAGCATAATCAACGTGGGCACTGAACGAAATCTCATCCACAGATATCCGTCGGGGTATTGTTATTCCTTTCAGGGTAATGAACTCTTCGGGCTCGGTCATAATATCCTAAAAAAGTTGTATACGGACATAAGTGTGGGTTCGTTATGGTTCGGACGGAACTTTAGACGAAAAAAACAAAGTCCATTCGAATAAAATGTAGGTTACACTGGGAAAGAATCTCAGGACTGTCGAAAGGCTCACCTTGGCCGGTGTTCCTTCGATCGAATACCCAGTGATGATAAGACCATTTCGAGCATCAGGTGCCCAAAGTTCAAACAGTTCACGACTTGGTCCGACTTGCATAAAACCAGGACTAGCAAGGACAACACAAGGTGGTCCATCAGCAATTTTCTTTTCCCAGCCCCTCGTTTGAGGAACGTTTGAGATGTGCCTAGGATGAGGGTCAGCGATAACATACAAAACAATAACTTATTGCCATACTTGAAAACAAAAGGATTGTCTCTTCGGGCAAACCGTGACCGGATGTTGGCGTTCATCGTATGGATATATGTCTGGAAAACTGCCATACACTTCTTTGCAAGCCCTGACGCATAATAGACCGGTACATTGTGCAAATCGGGATGCTTCTTCCAGTATTCGTCTAAGATCAACAGCAGTTCTTGGGCTCTCCCGAGCGCAAATGTGGGCAAAAGGACATGACCACCTCGCCGAATGATTGAATGAACCAGATTCGTGAACCTAAGTTCCTTTTCTTCACGACTTTCACCGGTATGTACACCATAAGTACTCTCTACTATGAGTACATCAGGACGGATAGGCGGAAGCTCAGCTTTTACAAGGTGTCGGTCCTCTTCTCTTGAGTAATCGCCAGTATACAGGATTTTGAGACCGGCAATGTCTATCAGAAACATACAAGCTCCTAGAACATGGCCAGCGTGGTAAGGTATGAAGGAGATACCAGGGCAAACTGTGATCAATTGATGAGCCGAGACAGGGATGACTGAAGCGAGTGAAATCTGCATGTCCAAAGGCAAGAACAAAGCGTCCGATGATGAGGAACTTATGAATATCTGTTAATAAAAATTGATTGTAGATGTAAGAGAATAAACCTTGTTCGAACAAAATCTTGCATCATGAACTTATGCAGAGCTTTCGTTGGATGGGACATGTAGACTTTGCCCTTTCCATCCTTGAAATTTGTCTACAGATGCTGCGTCATGGAAGCCTTGAGCCTTAGAAACAACTCGCATACCTTCTCCGTTATATAGGTCAATGCCGCAGCGTGGTCCAAGTGGAAGCTAACAACCCGAATCTCAATTTTACATCACATAAGGGGTTTCTCACTAAGGTAACTCACTGAGTGATAAGAATGGCATCCACCGTGCTCCAGTCGAGGTCATCAATAAAAGGCAAAGATGCCAGACCACTGTAAGCTGGATGAACACCCGTGTCACAGACAATGGTCTTTCCACGATATTGTAATACACAACACGACCTTCCCACTTCTTGGCCAGCTCCAAGCATCGTCACGCTCAAAGTCGCCGAATCTGCCATTTCTTTACGCCCGGTAAATATGTCCTGCCTTGCGAAGGAGTTTTATTATTCTTTGCCACTACTATGCAGTCGTGTTTTAGGTTTGTCTATTCAACAAAGGAATAATGGACACCTTCAACTCAGCTCGAAATTATATAAGCTAATGGTATTCCCACGCTCGAGCTTAATTTACGACCTCCTGCCCACAATGCAATTTGATGGCCAATAGCAAAGCTCAAGCAACCGCTAATACTAGCAGAAAAAGAGCCTCCGCTAGGCGAGCATGTCAAAAGAAGCAAAAGGCAGCAACAAGATTCCGCAATGATCAGCTCCGTGAAGACTTGGATCGTCAAGCTCATGCAATACATGTGGTGGGTATCATGATTCGACATGTTGACTGAAAAGTGTTCAATTTTCCAATTGCAGACACCGCAGCTTCTAGTACCCCAACCATTAGAAACTGTTGGTCTACAGGAAATTTTCTTGAATGACTTATCAGATTCATTCTCTTCCGCCAAGCTTTAACCCTCACCATGCCACTTCATTGGTCAAACCATGACTCCCAGTAGATTGCACATTTGATGTGACCGGTAGAAGGTCAGTGAATCCCGGTTGATGACGAGTTTGACCAATGAACTGAAATCTCAGAAAGGAATATGTCAACGTCACTACCATGTATTGACAAATCTGAACTACCTATTCCTATTCTACTATACAACAATCTTCTGAGATAAAAACAGAAAACTCCTGTCTGTCTGATCATAGAAGACTCAACTTCAAAAAACAAAAAGACGGGTGGAATAAGAGAGCATCAAGTTTGTCAGTCATCAAAAGCAGTATCTACGCCATAAAGAAGAAACTTCTTGCAAGAAATCAAAGGAGGAAGAAGGTACGATCCCAAACTCAAGCCGCAAGTTGATCCCAATTTGGCCGAACAGCTATTGACAGCTTACCTAGCTGCTTACGCTGCCGTAAATTCTTGACCTCTGTATTGATGAGATCCCTTAACCTCTCAAGGTCAAGACTGCGTTCTGCTCGAGAGCCCATCAACAAGTTTCGCCAGATACCGGCAGCAGCAACAGAGTTGTCAATGCCAAGCTGCATAGGCCTGTGTAGACGAATCATCTTCTGCACGAGCGATTCAGGACTTGGGTAAGGCGCATTGGGCCAAGCGACGCGGATAGCAAACCACCATCCAAGAGGCTAACAAGATCTGAATATTAGTGGTACACGATTGGCAGGTGTTACTCACTCGGCCATCAGGAAGGGTGCGATCTTGGTAAGTATCATACGTCGAAAGCTTTCCCTCAGGAAGGGAGAATCTATGAACGACATCCAAACCATCAAAGATTGCCTTCAAGAAAACTGGATTATTGAAACTTGAGCTCACCGATGAACAACCCAATGATTGGGATCTGAGCGATGTTTCGCTAATACAATAATAAGTCTAGGCATCCCGCTAAAGCCAAATGGAGTCCACAGGTCTTTCAGCATCCCACATGCCTCCCCATGCCTGCCGTTGAAAACTGCATTGTTAATGACATCTGCAATATTTGGGGGAACAAAGAGTCGATCAACACCCGAGGGGCCCTCCGTTAATCGAGCTCTAACGTATCGCTTATATGTTTGTGTAGCCCATATGCTCAACGCAACTTCATCTACCTGGTTTCCACGTGTTGTACTGTTGAGCGCCTGGTCAAATTCACTCATTGGCCAAATAATCGCCCAATTCAAGAGGTGGGAATGAATCTTCTGCCAGGGGGGAAGCTGAAATTGGGTTTCGCTTTGAGTTTGGTGAGCCACGGCATAGTCATCTTCAGCCTCATGCTCCTCATTAGGTAGAGGTGGAAGAGGTGGAGACGGAGAGCGGTCACGATCCCCGTATACATCACCATTTGAGTCAGGGATTGTCGGTAGGCCAGAGGGAGGGGCTGCCTCCTCCTCGTCAAACTCTCCTCCGTCCTCATCGCGAGTAACCTCCCAGGTGTGATGAGTTCGGCCCGATTGACTAGCAGGCTTTTGACGCAGCTTGTAAAGCTCCTTCTTGAGAACGAAGGAACCTGGTGAATCATCACGACCAAGGTAACCTGACTCACAGCCTTGGAACTGAGACATGCCATCGACTGGTGGTTGTTGAGTTTCCGTAGCATCGTCATCCAGCACTTCTCCTTCCTCAGGATTGTGATACATTGAATCCCCAAGGGTCCCGGTATGTTGTGTTTGAATGTTCACCGTTTGTGTCAGGGGTGTACGGGTGAATTCATCACCCTCGTAGGCAAAACGAGAACCTTGATATGAGCGATCGTGGGGTTTAATACTCTCGCTGATGCTCTCGAGGCGTTGTTGCATAAGCACTAAATTAAGTTTCAAATCCTCTGCCCATTGTGGGGCCTCCTAAAGACGTCCCAAACTATTAGGGAATACCAGCTGCTGGAATGAAACAGGCTCACATTAGTATTGATTTGTATGTTTGAAAGATGAAGGCCGAGATCATGATCGTGGTAAGACTTGCGATATTGCTTTATAGACTGAAAGATGGCGAATTAAGTATGACGAATAGTGGATGAAATCAAAGGCACACTTCTGCATCATACTTCATTCCAAGCCTCTTAACCCTTTGTCGAATTGCCTTTCTCAAAGCCTTCCTGACAAGCTCATGAAGGTTCTCATTTGCCTCCTGACTGAGTAGGACACAGAGTTCAGTATCATGATATTGATTAGTGACATCGGGTTCCAAAGGTTGATCATAGTACGAGGTACGAGGTGTCAGGCCACCCAAGGCGTCGGCTACAATTCGAGCTTCTTCAGGATCTAAGCCGTCCGGCGACGGCGTGCGCTGGCCAGGCTTCTTGCCTTTATCAGGCATAGTGTTAATAACGGATGGTTTAGCAGTACTCTGCGATAGTGCCTTCGACGGTGTTTTAGATGGGGCTTTCGATGGGGACTGTGAAGGAACTTTAGATGACTGCGAAGGAGCTTTAGATAATTGTGAGGGAACTTGAGATGACTGCGAAGGGCTCTTTAATAATTGTGAAGGTGATTTAGACAATTGTGAAGAAAGTTGAGATTGAACCTGAGAGGGAGGATTAGAGGGGACTTTGGAAACAGCTTTGGAGGCCGATTTGGACGGGACTTGAGAAAATGCCTTGGAAGGAGATTGCGAAGGGGCTTTCGAATGTGGCTGAGAAGGTGCCTGGGATGGTGTTTTATTGGTCCTAGAAGGTACTACAGACGGTGGCCTCGAATGTAGGTCCAGTGCATTCTCGTCTTCCTCGGGTATGACCAGGGAGCGGTTGCGAACAGCAGCATGCATCAAATCCGCAGTCGTTGGAGCGTGGCGATAAGGCGAAAAGGGCCGGGATTGATGACTAACGGCAGTGGGAACAACGGGAGACCGGGCTATTATATTGTTACTCATCTTGGTAGAATACGATATGAAATCAAACTTACAGAATCCGTGTGAAGTAGGCTTTGGCTTGAAATTGGATGGTGAGTCTGACGGAGATATCGAGGGTGCTTTGGAGAAAGCATGGGTTCTCGGCGATCCAATATCAAAGGTGCTTTCGCCGTCACCATATCGACTTTCGGGGAGGGGAGGGTAGGCTGTTCCTCTTTCAGTCGCTCGTGTTTTGGTTGTTGTCTTGGATTTCGCAGACAATGGAGACATTGGATGTTCCTCATCTAAACCTTTGCTATTTGATCTTGTAGTTGACTTAGGTGACTGATCCCATCAGGACACTGAGTATAGCAGTGATAGAAGGGAGCACGGAACACACCATTGGATATTCGCCAAGCTTGGCTACACTAGCTTGAGAACGAGCTCTGTTACTTTGGCCTTCAATTCCAAGTGAGGGCGCCCGAGGAGAGAAACCAAAGTCTGACGCTGGGAGAGCATTTCTGGGAATGTTATTTAGAGTTGCTGCTCCCATATTTTCATCCCGATTCTGCTGAGTTGGCATGAGTAAGGAAACTGCTAGTTGAAGAAAGGCTCACAGCCCAAGAGTCCGTGGTGTAAGGAATGCTAAAGGACGGAACATCGTCCACAGGAAGAGGCCCAAAGTTGCCAAAGGAAGGCCCCGAATCATACGACTCATATTTCGGGCCTGGTGGATCGTGAGGTCCAGGTTCCCGCTATGGAATGTCAGACAGGCCACTAAAGCCAAGGCTAAAGAAGACGTACGTGGGGCACCATATTCCCAATGTCAGAAGACCTTCCCTCCTGAATATTGGAATCAATGTCGTCGCCATTGATATCATCATCATCATGAGGAGATGACACTCTGTTGCTTTGGGGCGACAGGGGCGGCGATCGCACTGCACTTCTGTTGCTTCGATACTCGGTAGACTCTAACACTGAACGAGGCGGATCGCAATCGGGGTCTTCTTGCGACATGCTTGCCAAATACTTGAGGACTGGGGCGTTATTTGTCAGCTATTTAGAGCAGGAGTTGTTCTGAACTGTTTACCTTTCTCCCCAGGAGCTAGCGCACAATGCATGGTTGAGCCTGATGTCTGTTGTAGAATGCGAATACATACCTGGAGTTTGAGAGCGAAGGAGAATTGGACTGAGGACTTCCTGTGAGTTGTCAGCGGTGGCCATGTCTGTGAAGAAATATGATTTAGAATTCTTGAAAATTTGTATGGTATTTTAAAGGAATGAAAAGAGGTTTCAAATGGTATTGAAAAGGATATCACAATGGAGCTGTCAGATAATGCATCAGAAAATGCAGGCAAGATCAACTTTGAGCAAACATATACAAAGTCTAGGCACTAGCTGTCATTAGTTTATTATTGACTCTGCCCTTGTTCTGAGTCAAGGGTGGGTAAGGTTGGTCACTAACCTAGGTTAAAACTTGGCAGGTCCTACTTATGAATGGAACAATTGGTTCAAAAACATCATCACTTTTGCTACTTTCATGTTTGAGAATACTGTCCAAGAATTGTCAGACACATGTAAACAACTGCTTGATAACCACCAGCCATCATGTCCAATAAGATCTGCAATGATTACTGTGGGTAAGATCCCTTATCGAAGATTCTAAATATATCTTCATGGATGATCAAATCTTTTCTTCTCTGTGCTGCCATCAAAACATCTGACTGGTGAAAGAATCATACATCTGAGAAAAAAAAGTCTGGCAGCAGTCTGACCATGATTTCCTTCTGTGAGAGGCCCAGAACAAAGTTTGAGATCTATACATGACCGTTACATCATCCTGGCGGTGAAGCTGCCTAAGACTTCATTCAAGTTCATATTGACATACAAACAATCCGACACATTGTTTTACTTCTCAACATAGAAACATCACTCCTTTAGGTTCAGGCCCTGGTAATCAAGTATGCGACAGTGTCGTGCGCTTGCATATCAACAGTAAACGTTGAGTTAGCACTGAATGTCCCGCTCAAATCGGAACTAGACCACATGTCATGGATCTTAAAGTTCCCAGAGGTTCCAAGACCAGGAACGTTAGAGAGGACGAATTTTTTGCTGGCAGTTGACGAGCTCGTATTGATGATGAAAACATGGATACCCTTGGATGATGTGCCTGCATAATATTCAGGCGGAGAAATGGTAGGGGCACCAGAGAAAGCAGTGAAAGGCTTAGCAGGCGTTCCAATGGTAGCGTCTTGGCTGAAAGCGAGGAGTTCCTTGTTGGTTATAATGCCAATTTCTTCGGAGGTGAGCTGCGAGAGCTGTTGAACAAGGTCTCTGATCAGCTGTGCATCGGAACACGGGAGGAACTTATCTCACATCAGTGCCACTAATACATCAATGGATCAGCATTGTATTTGGTTTGAGACCAAGAATGCTCACAGAAGAATAGGACTCTTGAAAAAGGCCCACATAGCGAAATGGCTGCGTTCCTCCTGAATTGAAAGATCCCCATTACCTAAGAAGGCATTGTGCGTAAGGAATGAATCATGCCAAACGCTGGTCAGTACATACCAATTTCCATCATGTCCATGTCATTGTGGCCAAAGAAGTCGATGGCATCCAAGTGAGCCACGTTTGTTTTGGCGATATTCATGATGTACGACCAGGTCGGGCTAAACGACGATTAGTCGCGTACTAGCTTTCGATCGGATGAAGCCCTCACCTAGCATCTCCCAGCATCCTCCAAGAATGTCCCTAAATGAATCCCTTCGGTCCTGAGGTTCATAAAAATTCTAAGAGGTTCACATACAACGCGAGCACCCCAAGTCCAAACATCGGCTTGTCCCCAGATGCAGATATCAAGCTGAATGGGACGCGAAACTTGAGCGAGCGCTCCACTGTAACCACTTTTCAACTGGTATTTCCTTTTGCCAAAGTAGTGAGACTCACGCCATTTGACGGTAGCGAATAGCCGAATTGGAGTTGCTACAGCCATACAATATCAGAAACAATTAAAGATTCCTCAAAAATTTCACGTACTACCAATCTCCACCAGGTGGTGACTTGAGAGTGACGTTGAGCTGGATCTCACCATCAGAATATAGTACGATCTCACCGAGGAGTCGGTCCAGTTACTAGGGACATTGCAATTATCTGCAAAAGCATAAGATGGCATCCAGCTCAACTGGCTCAATGACACTTACCATATTTGAGATAATCAATACCCCAGCCGGCAAAAGTTGTTGCATCAGTGACTTCGTTACCCAATGATCCGGGGAAGCCAGCACAAGTCTTAGTACCAGCATCGCTACGGAAGAATGATTGTCACACACTCTGCCAAAAGCGAAACAAACAACCCACCTGTAGATACCGATCTTGAGACCAAGAGCATGAACTTGTTCAGCGACACCGCTAATGCCATTAGGGAACTTCGTCGGATCTGGTATGATCCTGTCGGAACTGTCTCGGCCTGATATAACAGACCAACAATCCTAGCAGTTTCTTTCAACCTATGACTGCGACAGTAAAAACAAATTGGATGACTTACATCGATGTTGATATACTCGTATCCTGCATCTTTCAAACCTAATGACATAAACTGATTGGCCGCCGCAAGGACTTTGGATTCATTGATGTCTTCGTGAAAATTTAGGTGTAACTGAAAATAGGTCAACCTCAATGATCAAGCTCACTACAGCCATAGGCATTCCAAGTATTCCACCTGAGAGTATGAATAAGCTCAAGGGTGACAGTTGGAATGAAGAGTGCAATACCCCAAGGCTGGAAGTCTACCAGTCTGGTTAGAGGGCGGGTCCGTTGGTGCCTGAGCTAGAACGAGGGAAGTGGCCACAAGAATGATTGATAAAACGGTCATGAT
>Ga0153975_1000108_pt1 | contig 22657 bp, 21 predicted proteins | sample TSGA059MetaG_FD_104694 | JGI IMG/M metagenome (GOLD analysis project Ga0153975, IMG submission 104694) | Attine ant fungus gardens microbial communities from Georgia, USA - TSGA059 MetaG | ecosystem: Host-associated > Fungi > Mycelium > Unclassified | place: USA: Georgia, Yuchi Wildlife... | reverse complement strand
TAGGATTAGGTCTCGTTTCTACTCTAATCATGATATTTTTCCTGGATCGCGAGAACAAGGCACGCGATAGAGGTGAAAGGGACGAGGTGATTGGCGATGGAGATGGTGGTGACAAGAATATCAAGAAGAATGGACGTTTCGCGACCGTTTCAGATGCCAAGAGAGAGAAGGGTGATACTTGGAGCGGATATAGATACACACTTTGAAGTGTCTTCTCAAACCAGTGCTGGCTGTCATAGTTGAGATGAAACTGGATGTGTAAGATCATTTTATTACATTAACTTTGGAATGATATATGTTCTCCCAATCACGACACGATTTAGAGAAGTGAAACGTTCCAGACTCTTCGGTAGTGGTTCTGATACTACCTACTGATGAAATACGATCGGTGGGAGGGTACAAAATGAGTACAAACATTTACGCTACTTATATACCTTATATACTTATCTACATCATGTAACGTAGTTACCGATATCCAAATATACAAAGTACTTAATTTAGTGTAGCGTTTGATATTTTGAATGCATCAATGAGCTGTTATCGTCATCTGTAACTTTCTGGCTGGACTGTACCTGGAGCTCTGGTTCTCTAGCCCGGAAACACAGACACTGCATGGTCGAGTCTCCGGTATACACGCAAAGATGCTGGGCAGAGTCTACTTTCACTGCGGACACAGGCCATTTCAAGACTTGATATGAAACAGGTCAGACCATTCTGGCATATTTGGAAGCTGGGGAGCTTCTTTTGTTGTTCGGCTCAGGCGTCCAAGGTTCAACCATCTCATACAGCCTGCATTACATTAATATCGCAGATAACTCAGTTGACTCGATCTGCACCTTGTACGAAGAGTTTCAGGGACTGGTTATGATGATGACGTACCAGTCCATAGGTTTCTAGTCAAGTAGCCTGACAAATTTCCCAACAAAAGTTTGATCGTCCCGAGTACAGATATCCAATGTTATTCTGTTTGAGCCTAAAGAGATGGCATCTCCTAGCCGAGTTACAGACGAGAATGGTTGCCGAAGGTGGAAAGGTAAGCTGTATAGTGCTGAATTGGATGCATAGAGAGAATAATCATAAGTCTGTGCTGCCAGAGGAGTGATCGTTGACACATAGGGCCATCACTCCGCCGACCAGAAGCCTCATGGTCAGAAGTCGAACTAGTACACTCTAGTGTCTTCGTTTTAGAGAGCTCAGTTGACATGCTGTGGAGACGCAACAACTTTTGAACAGCCGAGTATTTGGATATTTGGATCGGGGGAGTGATCGTCACATGTCCTGAATCGTACCACATTTATTTTGGGCCCATTTTCATAACCCAACCTATATATACGACTATTTCAAGAATTATTCTTTACCTTCATACCCATTCTTCTGACACTTAGCAAGTCATGACCATTCCGCTCTCCAACTCTTCCCTTGATGTCGAGTCTCCTCGTCCAAAGGATGTCGGCATCCTCGCAATGGAAGTATACTTTCCTCGTCGCGTGGGTGCCATTTTTTTTCTCTATGGCGCGAAGCTCATAGTTTTTCGTCAGTGTGTCTCCGAGTCTGATCTTGAAGACTTCGACGGTGTGTCAAAGGGCAAATATACAATTGGTCTTGGGCAAGAGTACATGGCTTGGCCGGACGATCGTGAGGACATCAATTCTTTTGCTTTGAATGGTATGTCTACTTTATCATGACACGTGTCTCATGCTTAATGTCGCCTCAGTCGTCGCTAGTCTTCTTGAGAAGTATAATATTGACCCCAAGTCAATTGGTCGTATCGACGTTGGCACCGAGACCATCATCGATAAATCAAAATCCGTGAAGACCACCATTATGGATCTCTTTGCCGAGTCTGGCAATACCGATATCGAGGGTGTTGACTCCAAGAACGCCTGTTACGGTTCCACTGCTGCCCTTTTCAATGCTGTCAACTGGATTGAATCAAGTTCCTGGGACGGACGCAATGCCATTGTTGTCGCCGGTGATATTGCTGTTTATGCTGAAGGTGCCGCTCGCCCTGCTGGGGGTGCTGGTGCCTGTGCTGTCTTAATTGGTCCTAACGCGCCTGTCGTTTTTGAGCGTGAGTTTAATGTCCTGCTGCTTGTCCCAATGTCACTTCTCACATTGATATCCAGCCATTCATGGCAATTACATGGCAAATACTTACGACTTCTACAAACCTCAACTCTCCTCCGAATACCCTGAAGTAGATGGCCCTGTCTCAGTTGTCACCTACATCGCTGCTCTGGATGCTGCTTACTCTACTTTCAAGGAGAAGTATGCTAGATACGCCAAACGCGTTGGCGAAAAGATCGATTTTTCTCTTGAAGATGTGGACTATGCTATCTTCCACTCCCCTTACGGCAAGCAAGCCATCAAGGGCCATGCACGCATGTTCTTCAATGACTTCCTTTCTGCCTCTACTGCCCCGTGCTTTGCCCAAGTTCCCAATAGTGAAGCTTTCCTGAAAATCACTCACGCTGATTCTCTTTTGGATAAGAATGTCGAGAAGACTTTCATCAATGCTGGCAAGTCTAGCTTTGCCGAAAAGGTTGACCCTGCCATGGCCTGCTCACGTCGTTTGGGTAACATGTACACGGCCTCCCTGTACGGATGCCTCGCATCCCTATTGTCGAATGTTGAACCCTCAACATTGAAGGGCAAGCGTTTCAGCCTGTTTGCTTTTGGGAGCGGCTGTGCAGCTAGCTTCTTTACGGCCGTCGTGAAGGGTGATACTACTGAGATCAAGGAGAAGCTTGATCTTATGAATCGCCTGGCTCAAATGAAAGTTGTGCCTCCTCAGGACTTCGTCGATGCTCTTCATGTGAGACTATTTTCCTCCTGTTCACGGTGCTGTATATTAATGGTCGCTTCGCTAGCTTCGTGAGAAGAATCACAACGCATGTAATTATGTCCCCCAGGGCTCGCTTGATAACGTTTGGCCCGGTGCCTACTATCTTGAAAGTGTGGACTCAAAATACCGAAGGAAATATGTGCGAGCCCCTGTCAGCGCATAAAATGCTCTCCTTTCTGCTTGGATTTTCGTCTTGATATAGATTTTTTTGCCGCATTATCAAAAGTTTTATATGAATTTAGTTTAGTGCTACCGTATTTCTCTTTCATGAGTTGTAAATTATAATACCAGGAGTTCTGATCGTCAAACTTTGTGTGAGATAGTGTTGTATTTGCGCGACACACTCCATGTTTGAAAAACGTCACACCAGGATTTCTATCAACTCGACGGTATTCCACGATATCAGTTCCTATCATCCATTTACGCAGCAGGTTAGTGAATACTGCTTTTTCCATTGGTGAAGATCCATGATCGCTCTCTCGCTCTCAGATCGATGTCATCTTTTCATCCCAATGTCGTGAACTTGAAAACGCATTATCTGCGCTCAGAACGTATTTTGCGAGGGGTAGAGTAGACTTGGCCAGCATGTTCGCTGCTGGCTCAGAATTTGTGCATCCGTATGCTACATCATCTTCTCAAGGCACCCAAGATACACCGAGGCAGGTATCTCCCACTCTGTTCGACCCTCCTTCCCAAAAAAAAAAAGCGCTAGGCAAAATACTGACAATCTCTTGCCTCGTCTCTCCTCCGTCCAAACCTTGTGATCGCTGGAACTGTCTGATAAAAACTACATCTCCATCTCATGGATCTCTTCCTGTTGTGATTTTTTTTCGCCTTTTGAAAGTACGACCCGGCACAGGAGTGACCTCGTTGCAGTGAGTCTGAATCGCGCTTGTGGGACGCGCAATGACGATGTTTGGTGCATCGATACACGCGGAGTGTTGACGGTGTGCGTTTGTAAGGAGACTTATGAGAAGTTGGGTCTTGTGGGTCAGAAGATGCCGTTTAAAAATCGGAGTGGGGAGCGCTATGGTATGTATGATATATTGATGTTTGTCTGCTGTTCTTTTACTTCATTTCCTCTCCCATTATTCGTGTCGAAAGCCTCCCCTAGGTGGCTTTCCTATTGTATCCCGATCCGAGGATGATTACTGAATCAAGTCTATTTTATATAGTGATATCATCGCCGTTGCACAAGAATGCTGAATCGGTAACTGTACAGAGGCGAAGGCAGAACGCTCTTGCATCGTGGGACACAGGATTTACACAGGACGTTACAGTGGTTACTAGTACCGAAGGCTATACAAGCTCACATTGCGTCATGAAAGGAGTTTGGGAAGTAGTCTATTGTTTGACGGCACAGGATAACGATAATGGGACCGGTGCGTTCGGTCCGCTCCTCACTTGTTGGGATATTTTTTTCTACATGACATATATATCATTTTCACACCCACAAATAACCTGGAGGGTCGAAAGGCCGATCATGTTCTTTCGATACTTTATTTATGAGATCACGGCTCAGTCTCCTAGACTATGCTTTAGCTTCCCTAATCACTTCTCATTCTTCTCTTCTCTTAGAATTTCTGGACCGATGGGCTTCTCAGGTACCCATAGATGATCCCATCATAGTACCGGCCATCTGTCAAAAAGTTTACCTGGACAACATCTGGATCCCTGACCTGACGACGCTATCTCCGTGTCCGGCGCCGATGCAAGAAGAACAACTTGAAGATTGGAACAATGATGTTGCGGTGCTGTTCGAGTGGGTCGGTATGGCTGGTTTACATGCTCAGAGGTGCGGATAGATATAGTCCCCCCACCTTTCCCCCGCTGTCGTGAGAGTGATCTTTACTTGACAATAGACTTCAAGTCAATGATCGAGTTGACCCATTTGTGGCCGTGTATGATCCTCCCACTGCAAGTCGGTTAGGAGATGCAACTCATCTGAGGTGGAGAGGACTTTTACCTCCCTCGTTTGTGCAATCTGTGATTGATACATCTATGTGAGTGATTGTCATTTTTTTTCCCAAGCATGAGCCCTCCTTTCCCCATCGTTTGGTCCTTGTAAATCCAGTCAGATAATTTAATTGAATGAACCTGTTTCTGTGATCTTTTATTTCTGTTTCAGCTGTTCTTTGATTCTGCGGTTGATTTATGGCTTGCTAACGATCTTCGAAAAGCACCTTCCTTCAATCATCACGATCGTCGCCTGATGCTTTTGTGGCTATCACGATGCAAGGTGTTACAGATTCTCCTGTTGCATATTTGTCACCAAGTAGGTCAACGGCCACAGCCCATTTACCAAGTGAAGATGGAGAAGATACATGGTCCTTGATTCTGACACCCCCAGAAGGGGAAGGAAAAGACGTCAAGAGTATATTATATGAGATTGTGGGACAATGGGATGCCCGTTGGGGATGATACTGTGCCACTGTAATTATTTCAAGAAACACTCCATATTATGCATTGATAAGACACTTTAAAGCACCGAGAGCAGATATCCACAAGCAATACAAATCCTAACACAACGACTATAGTGTACTAGATGGCCGTGCATGACATAGTATTACAAGAATGATGTCAAGAGAGTGTAAGGACTTTTGATAACGGGAGCAGCAAAAATGGAAAGGCATAAGGGGAATACGAGAACAAGATAAAAAAAACCAAAAAAGAACTCGGCCCCAAGACGAACATGGGACCCAACAAATTCAACCATAAAATCATAAAATGAGCATCCTTTTCCCCTGAGGGTTTTTGAGTTATGCTCTAGCTTTTGAGAAGGGATGATGAGGCACATGCACAGAAGCATTGTGGTGGCGGCAAGGACATAGTGTCAAAACAGTTGGGCGGCAGGTTTTTAAAGATGGAGATGGAATTCCCAGGTACGGTAGCCTGGTTGCGCATTTCGTAACCGAAACGGGGCTATGAGGTTGGTGGCAGGTTCAGGATAAGTGGTCGAAGTGGCTGGAGGGGAAGGCGAGGCAGGAGTTGGAAGTGAAGGAGGGATATTGATGGGGGTGATGTTGACGGTACGACGAACGACGGGAGACCGGGGAGAGCCTGCAGCTTGCTGGGCGTTTGGGTGCGTCTGTGCTGTAGAAACAACTGTCGAAGTAGAGGTAGGGGATGTTTGGTGAGAAATGAGAGAGCCCTCGGGGTGGCGGAGAGAACTGGGACGACGCGAGCTGGGACGCGTACTGCGGGTGGAATGGCTCTGGCGTCGAGGTTGGTCTTGGGCAAAGTCAGCGGGGACATAAACATCTAATAAAGAAGCGGGATCGTCGGTTCCAATAGCCATAGGGCTGTCATTGGAATCGCTGAGGCTTTCATCGCTGTCGTTGGAAGAGGCGGTGGTTGGGCTGGAAACACTATCGCTGACGTTGTCCAGAGCAGCAGTATTTTGTGGATCGCCTGGACTGTGCTCGAGGGTCCACACTGAGCTATCGAATAGACCGTCAAGGAATTGCTCGAGCTGGGCATTTTTGAAGAATTCTTCTGAATCTGGGTCGAACTGGTTGCATGGGCTCCAGCGTTGACAGGGGACGTCGAAAGGAGGGGTTGGATCCTCGCAGACGGCAGGTTTAGAAAAGTACTTTTGGGAGAAAAGAGCACGACCCATTATGAAGGAGAGCAAGCTGTGTTTTGATCACTCTTGTTTTGTTCCACAAAAGGATAGCTGTTCCTTGAGCATTTTCAAAAAACAAAAAACATCTCCTAACTCTAATGAAACATTTCTCGCTCAACTAATACGTCTACTAGAGTCAGGCACGTGCGCAAGCGGAATCTCTCTACCCGTTACCTGCCTTATGTCTCCAGTCCTTGATAGTCCTCTTCCTACAACTCCTCCTCTTCAGAACCTGAACAACACCAAATCTGCCACTCAGTTCATACAGCTGGGCGACACATTTCCTCCAATATCAGATCCCTGGAGAGACGACATTCCGCAGTATGATCAGCCCATAAAGCGCCAACTGCACACGCCAGACCCGTCGCTTTTTGATCAGGCCATGACGGCCAGCATCCTCGACAATTCTCAGGTAACAGAAACTAGACTAGACTCTGTCTCGAAAGACGTTCTCAGTGAATTCGATCCGCTAGCAGTCAGTGCCGAGGAACAGGCAGCTCATGATGCATGGGAAACTGCGGAATCCCATCCAGCTCCACCACCTAGCTCATCATCGTCCTCGGCCCCTGCGAGAGATAATCAACACCCTCTTGAGCTTCAAATAGAGACAGTTAGCTTAATGGAATCGGAAACAAGCTCCTCCACACCTCAATCGGTTTCACCTACACCCTCTGCTTCTTTTCCCTCTCTAGCTGCATTTGCACGAACGTTCTCGATCCCTTCGTTCTCTCCAAAATCAAGGCCGCTGTCGTTGGATGTAGCCAAGCCTGTAGCTTCACCTTCTACATTGTCATCATTTTTTGTGCAGCGAGAGCAGCGGGCGGGAGATTCGGAAGACAAGGGATCCTCTGTTCCGAGTATAGCAAAGCCACCTGTCAGGAGTGGTGCTTCCACGCCTGTTGTTAGAGATCCCTGCGATGGTGGTGGAAACGGGACCAAACCTACAGAAGGGCAGTTTGATTTTCAGAAATTTCTGGATCAGATGAAGACAAGGAGTGCGGAGCCCGTATCCAAGTACCTGAGATCGTGTGTCCCTTCCCCTTTCTTCCTCTGTTCTGACTGATGTTCGGACTAGATTTCTGAGCAATTTTACTAAACGAACATTCACTGTCAGTGACCAGATCAAGATTATCAAAGACTTCCTCACTGTAAGCACAAGTATCTCTGTACTTGGATAGAATTCCATTTGATCTATTTAAATCAGTTTATCTCCGGCCAGATGCGTAATTGCGACATTTGGAAGAACGCTTCGGACGCAGAGTTTGACAACGCGATGGAGGGGATGGAAAAATTGGTTATGAACCGACTCTATGACTTGTGCGTTCTCTGGTGTGATTCTTCAGTGCCGTCTCGTTGAATAGACCCTCAGTACATTCACACCTCAAGTAATCAGAGCCCATGCATCACGGCCTATCACAACTGATGACCTCGAGCGAGATCGAGTGCTATCACAAAGGATAGCGCTCTTTGGGTGGTTGGAGGAGAAGCATCTAGATATTCCTACAGGAGACGGTAGCAAGGGTTTCATGGTGTTCGCTCAGCAGGGTTCGCTGGATTTATCGACACGTCTCGGTGTCAATTGCTGACCACCGTTGTACAGAGCTTCTCAAGATCAATCATTACAAAGCTCCTCGTGATAAACTTATCTGTATACTCAATTGTTGCAAAGTCATCTTTGGTACGCGAATCGACTAGAGGCACTGCTGATGCGACGCTCACGCGAACTTCGACTTTTTGTCTTTTGGCCATGAAAGGTCTGCTACGACATCTGAAAAAGGAGGAAGGCGCAGACTCGTTTGTTCCTATCCTGATTTTTGTGGTATTGAAGGCGAATCCAGATCACCTCATGTCCAACGTCGAGTATGTTGTTGTTCTGTTTGAGAAAACCAGTGATTATTGATGAGCCCCGATAGATTTATCAGCCGCTTTAGAAACTCTTCTAAATTACAGAGCGAGGCAGGTTATTACCTGTCCAGCCTCGTTGGTTACATTTTCTACTAGTATCCCACGTAGTTGACGAGTTTTTAGATGGGTGCGGTGTCGTTTATCGAGACTATGGATCATACATCACTTTCTTGTATTGCACAAGAAGAGTTTGAGAAGTAGGTCGAACTCGTGAACAGGAACGCTTGTGTTTAACTCCTCTGATTTGTCTTAGGAATGTAGAGGAAGCAATACAGAATCTTCCTCCCTTGGAGTCCGACTCACTACAAAAGGGAGAAATGTCTGCCCCGAATCAGTCGGAATCAGGACAATCACCACATGCAGGCGAAGAGTCTGCTCGACCTCTCTCGATCAATACACCCGTGCAGACACTTTCAGGAGATGCCAAGCGTTTATTGCAGAAGACAGGGGACACGATATCGAAGCCACTCAATGCGCTTGGTAGGATATTTACGGAAGCGTTGGATGGAGCAGAAAACAAGTTTGGATCTATACCTGGTTCGCCTGTTCCGCTCGAGCTAGGACAAGAACAGAGAGAGAATGGATCAGATACTCAAAATTCGAGGCAATCGGCATCTGGTGTCGGTCCATTGACAAGCACTGGTCATGAAGGCATGCTGCCCGTGCAGACGCCGTATAAACCTAGGGTTAGACGGGGTCCTTCTCCTACCTCTCAATCAACACACGACTGTGGGCAAGCAGGACCGGAATCCACATCTTCGAGATCTACTCCAGGGCCATACACGAATCAATTGCTTGCTATTGGGCCTTCACAGCCTTATCCTTCTCACGATTCAGATCCAACGTCCGCATCATTCTCGTATTTGCTCAACGGCAAGCCCTTGCTCCCGCCTCGTAGACACCTTCTTTCTTCCGGAAGTGGAAGGGGTAGTCATGGTTTACCTGGAGGAGAGATTTCACGGGTGCCGACGCCCAGTTTAGATTTTGCGGGTGTACAAGCGGAGATTGATACCGCGCATGAACGGGCTGCGAGAGCTGCTAAAGAGACGTTGAGACAGATATTTCCTGGGGTAGATGATGATGTTGTGGATTGGGTTTTGGAAGCCAAGGGAGGTGATCTTGGGAAGAGTATTGAGGCGTTGTTGGAGATTAGCAGTGGGACGTGAAAGAGGTTGGGTGGGAAGAAGTTTTTTTTGTTTTTTGTTTGGTTTTCGGGTTGTGAGAAGAGGGAGCTCCCTCTTCTCGTGCTTGTTATGAGAGTGTATGATGTCTTCCATTGTTGCTCACTTTTTTCTTTTTTTGAAGCTATTTCTAATGAGTTTGTTTTGCGAGTGAGGTTTGGGATGTAGTGTACTCTGAATTGTCGAGACTCTTGTGTAATCTGAAAGTGGAGGGGTACCATTTGCTGATAGACTCATTATACATTGAGATAATTTTAACTTGTGAGGTGGCATCAATATTTTGTGAGATCTGGTCTGTTGTATTTTGGCCAATGATGGAGGGTATGTTTGATTATTATATAAGGGCACGATATCTGAATGACGACGTGGATTTCTCGTGCCTCTATCAACAGTCTTCACTGGCTGATATTGACACAAGGCTAGTCGTCGATCATCGATCATGTCAAGTGATTTGATGCAGCCTTCGCGCGATGAAGACTGTCCCCTCCTTGTCCCGCAGCAGCAGCATGGGACAGGTGATTCTTTTTTTGTTTTCCTCTTTTTAGCAAAGTGAAATATCTATCATAGACTACGATGATGGCCATGGTGATAGCCCGCCTGGAAGATGTCAACAGGAAAAGATGGTCGAGGAGCGTCTACTGCGGAAGCTGGATCTCCGAATGACGATTTTGTTACTGATTTACATTCTCAATTGTGAGTTGTGAATGTTAAGAGCCGGATGTTCGGGTGGTCCAGAAGAAAATGAAAGTTGATGACTGTTCAAGTTGTTGATAGGAACAGTGCAGCGTAGGTTAACCTTACGCATCGGGTTGAAAGTAGCCATATCTGACCTCTTTGCGTTAGTGCTGCTCGATTGCGAGGGTTTGAAGAGGACTTGAAATTGGAAAAGGCCCAATTCGCATCCATCTTATCTGCGTTCTACATTGGTTATATGGTCATGCAGATACCTTCGTGAGTGAGCGAGACTGCCGTCAGCTCCCGTCTTGCGCTTCCTGATACGCGAGTTATTAGGAATATGATTTTGGTTTACGTCGGCAAACCTTCTGTGTATATCCCGTGTGCTACTATGCTCTGGGGAGCGATATCTTTTTGTACAGGTACAATGACAATCCCCAAAAAATAAAACCGTGTTTGCCTTCCAGCTAACTGCGACTTGACAGGACTGGCAACCAGGTTCGTCGTCCAGTCTTCAAAAAAAAAAAGAGAGAGAGAGAAATTTAGAACACCTCAGTTATTACGATGCTCTTCTGGCTCGCTTCTTGTTAGGTTTTGTCGAGGCTGGGTTCTATCCTGGTGCTGTTTTCGTGATATCGAAATGGTATCGGCGCAACGAAATATCACAACGGACAGCGTTCCTCATGTGTGGTATATTCATTGGAGAAGCTTTTGGTGCACTCATCGCCTCTGGCATCTTGGACTTGATGGACGGGGTTCTTGGATACGCGGCATGGCGTTGGCTGTTCTTTGTGGAGGGCGTTCTAACGGTACTGGTTGCTATCCTTGCTTTGTTTGTTCTCCCAGATTTCCCCGAGGCAGAGTCTATCTCCTGGCTGACTCGTGAGGAGCATGAACTAGCAAGGCGAAGAATGATCGAAGACGCAGATTCTAGAAGCAACCCACGGGCTGCAGAGAGTGCTTCAACTACCACATGGAAAGGGTTCATAGCTGCAGTATCAGACTGGAAAGTCTGGGGTATGGCTCTTGCACTGTATTTTGCCGTTTTGTCGGTATCCTTCTTCATGTATTTCCCAACCATCGCTTCGACCATTGGCTTCGAAGCAGGAACTACCTTGCTACTTTGTGTTCCTCCTTGGCTTTTTGCCGCCGTCATAACCTTGTGGGTTTGTAGGCACTCTGACAGAACAGGCGAGCGATGTGTGCATGTTGTCGGGCCGCTCGCAATTGGGATTATTGGGTTTCTGTTATCCATGTTTACAATGAACGCAATCATTCGTTATCTCTCAATGTAGGTATTTTTTTCGGCTTTAGTTAGACACTTGCTCATTGTAGATCAGGTTCCTCATGGCTCAGATGAAGTGCGGGACCATTGGCCTCTATGCTTGGGCGTCAGTGGCTACGTCAGGATCAGCCGCCAAACGTGCTGTTGCCCTTGCGCTCATCAATACACTCGGACAGAGCGGTAATATTGTTGGAGCCTACTTTTGGGTCAAGGCATGGGGGCCTACGTATAACGAGTCATTTGCACTGTGCGCTTTAGCGTCTTCGGCTTCAATCTCGGTTTGCTTCTTTATGAGGAAGAATTTCAGGCGATTGAACAGAGAGATGGACTTGGACGATGAAGTATGTGGGTTCGACGATCATGATCATGGACCCCGGACTGGGAAGCTTTCTCGCTGGAGATACCACACCTAAGGCTTACTTTACTATAGATAAATCTTCGTTCCATTCAGAGGGTCATTGATACTTATGTATGATACGGTATATCCAAGCTCTACTTTTCTTTATGGACCTTACTGGGCACGAGAAATGATCATCGAGTGAGACTCGTAGCTGCCGAACCAGATTCATGCTCATCCATCGATACCGCAAGGGCCTGAATCTTTTACCAGCAGCTGTGCCTATATCTCATACCCAATTTGCGACGGGCATGCATCTGAAGGATCTGAGAACTTAGTTGTTTGTTGTTTGATTGTTGACTCGAGTGGCACTTTCAGCACCAGATCGTCAGGCATTCTGTGCTCCTCCATCACTTCCACTATTTTAACACCAATGAACTCTCATGACTCCTGACACTTAGAAATGACACGGCCACCGCAAGGGTACTGTAGACATAGCGAACACAATAGTACGACACAATAAATATGAGTAGATACAATGTTATCTACCCCGGAGCAGATTACAAACGGTATCATGTTGTAGATAGGTTGCCTACCAGACCTAAGAAATTACAAGATTGGATCAGGTAGCACGCTCGTCCAGTTCAACAGGTAGCTGTTGGTATCCTCTGGCACCAGTAGCGCCTCTATTCCAGGCCCAATCCACACCAGAACAGACAAACTCACGCACATAACATACTTTATCCATAAATACACCCACCCATCCACTATCGCTCTTGTCCATTTCATCGAGACGGCCTGCAGGAACGTCTGGCATTATACTATCTTTCGGTCGTTTCCACCACTTCAACATCAGCGAACTTCCAAGAACGCTGACACTTGAAAAGGCCATTGCTGCTCCAGCAAGCATAGGGTGCATGTAGAGGCCCATTGGTAAAAACAGCCCCATTGCCAACGGTATGCCCAGCACATTATAAATACATGCCCAGATCATGTTTCTCTTGATGACGCTGAAAATCTTACGCGAAAGATCCAAAGCGGCAACGACATCCAACAATTCTGAGCGTATGAGGATGATATCCGCAGCTTCAATAGCCACGGATGTGCCAGACGAGAGAGCAATGCCGACAGTAGCCGCGACCAGAGCTGGAGAATCATTGATACCATCGCCAACCATGGCGATCCCACCACTCTCTTGTTCCATCAACCCGGTAACTTTGCCAGCCTTCCCCTTGGGAGACATATCAGCGTACACGTTCTCAAGTCGGATGCCAACCTGTTGAGCAATAGCATGGGCAGTGGCTTGGCCATCTCCTGTCATCATGAACACCTCAACACCCATCTTCTCCAGAGCACGGATTGCATACTTGGAAGAGGGCTTGGGCTCATCGCTTAGGGAGATAGCAAGGATCGGTGTAGGATATCGATATCTATGTTTCCCGCTAGTGGTGGGATCAAGAATGGAAACGTAAATGACGCTACGACCGAGCTTGGTTTCCTGCATTTCATAAGATGAAAGAGCAGGAGCGATGAGATCCAGGTTGGAATCAAGCTCGACGAACATATTGCCACCCGCTTTCTCTGAGATTGCATTATCGATATCTTGAGAGCTCGTCACGAATCTGGCATTACCGATGAGCAATGTTGCAACTCGATTGCTACAAGAGATCGTGGCCTTGACACCTTGACCAGTCACAGACTCGAATGATTTGATCTCTGTTCTGGGGACATTGTCACCCAAGAGCTCCTTTCCATACACCGCAATGGCCTTGGCTAGAGGATGTTCAGATTTTACTTCGGTAGCGCAGACCATAGCGATTATATCTCTCCTCGTTGTAGCACCGTCTGCACAGACACTGTCCAAAATGGGATCTCTCGCGTAAAGCTCTTCGTCATGAGTGGTAGCTGATGCCGAAACCCACTGCATCCCAACAACGCTCAGTTTGCCAACGGTGACTGTACCGGTCTTGTCCAAGACAACTTTTTTTACTCTTCGACTCACCTCAAGCGCCCTGCCACCTTTGATAAGGATACCGTTCTTGGCACCCATACCCGTCCCAACCATGATTGCAGTCGGAGTTGCTAGGCCAAGGGCACAGGGACATGCAACGACCACAACCGATATACATATCTGCAGGCAAACGCCCAATTTCGTCGCCCCATGTCGGTGGAACATCTGTGGTAAGCTCTCATCATTGATCAAAAACGTCAACACCGCCCATGTGATGAACGTGATCACGGCAAGGGAAACAACGGTAGGGACAAAGTATCCAGCAACCTTGTCTGCAAAAGCCTGAATAGGAGCTTTTGATGTCTGAGCTTCTTCAACGAGTTTGACAATCTGAGAGAGGGCAGTATCTTTACCCGCCCGCGTGACAATCATGTCGAATGTACCTAATCCATTGACCGTACCGCCAATCACGGAATCGCCGACCTGCTTCAGCACAGGAATAGCTTCACCAGTGATGGCACTTTCATCAACGCTGGATGAGCCGCGAATCACAGTGCCATCCGCGGGAATTTTATCTCCAGGTACCAACTTGACAGTATCGCCGACTTCAACGAGCTCTGTGGGAATTTTCTTCTCTTGTGTGCAGGTGGGGGCATCAGTGTAGATCGTAGCCATGGACGGCGCAAGGGCCATGAGATCAGTAAGCGCAGCGCTTGTCTTGCCTTTGGCTTTATTCTCGAGATAGCGACCGAGGGAAACGAACATGATTATCATAGTACTGGTTTCGAAGAAGAGGAATGGTCGATAGTTAGGCGTAATGTTGAATATTGCTGTAACCATTACGAAGAAAGAGTAGAAGTAGGCTGCTGAGGTACCGAGCATCACAAGGACATCCATTGTTGCACTACCATGCTTGAGCGACTTGTATGCAGAACGATAAAACTTGGAACCGACCCAGAACTGTGAAGGGGTAGTAATCAGAAGAGATATCACGTCGCCAAAGTAGATGCCATTGAAGAGATGAGCAGCGAGAATGGAGCGAACGCCCGGTATGTGGTTGCCAATCATTGATACAAAAAAACCAGGTATGGCGAAAACCAGAGACCAGACAAAACGTCGCTTCCACTCGAGTACTTCTTTTGCTCGTGTGAGTGACTGTAATTGAGTAGCATCCTGTTGGTCGGAAAGCATCGCACTGAAGCCCAATTCCTCTATTCGCTCAACCATCTCTCGAGGGCTTATTATTGATCGATCGAAATGAATAGTACAGGATTCTGTAGCGAGTGAGATGGAGACGGAGGAGATGCCTGGGAGAGCGGAAAGACCAGACTCAACGCTGGAAGTACAGGACGAACATGTCATTCCGTATACTCGAAGCTGAACAACGTCTTCACGAGATGGTGGTATGAGGGTTGCGTCGAAACCAATATCAGAGATTTCCTGATTACACAGGGGAATAGGGTATGGGCTTGGGTTGAAGGGAGAACTCAGGAATTTAGGGCCGCACCTCAATGAGCTTAGGCACTGTCCATTTTGAAGCATCATATTCAATGACGCCGCGTTCTGCCAGCAGCGCGACCTTTATAGAGAAAATTCCCGGTTGTTGACGAAGCATGCCCTCGATCGACTAAAATATGAAGCTTAGCATTCGCTCACATGTCAGCGCATAGACAACATGCCTCTACGCATGACCCACAGGTCATACCCTCAATGCGAAGTTCGCACTTCTCAGAGCTGAAAGACTCTGTTTTATCCATAGGCAGTACGATGGGAGATGAAGGGAAAGATTGGTCAGCATTTGTGGGACCTTTCCAGAGGGCAAGCCGACTGAAGAGCGTGTCCATGGTCCCAGGCCTGTGGGAGTGGGAGGGTAAAAAAGAAAGAACAAATAAATCTAGTTAGTGATAAATCTAATGGTGGGATCGGCACTGGGTAACTAAATTGTCACACAGTCACAGCTATGTTCTCTTCTTTCCGTGCTGTTACTCGGACCTTCCATTTTGGTAGACAAGTTGCCAGCTCCTCGACCGTGAACCGTGGAGAGGTTTCTCATTTTTCAGACTACTCCGCCTACTGGTGGGATGAGCATGGAGAATTTGAACTTCTGCATAAGATGAATCCTGTTAGGATGAAATTTATCCGACAGAAATTTGTTGAGGCGGCGCACGACGATGGCATGGACCTCGACCCTACTCGAGTATTCAAGGGCTTTGATATATTAGACCTCGGATGCGGTGGTGGTCTTCTGTCCGAGGCGCGTATCTCAATGTCCACCACTGCACCCGAATCTAATCTCCGTCATACAGAGTCTTGCACAGCTGGGCGCAAATACGTTAGGTATCGATGCATCAGAGAAAAACATTGAAGTAGCTCGTCAGCACGCTTCAAATGATCCTCGGCTTGCACCTCATTCCTCTGATTCGAATTTGATTTATCAGCACACAACAGGCGAGGATTTACTCAATCAGCCTAAACGTTTTGATGTCGTTTGTTCCATGGAGGTTTTGGAACATGTTGACAATCCCATCATGTTCCTATCGAGTTGTGCTGAGCTTCTCAAAGCACGTTCCCTAGATTTATGTCTATCATTCATTCTCTAATCAAGTTATCCAGCCAGGGGGCCATTTATTTCTATCGACAGTATCACGGACACCTCTCGCTTATTTTTTGACAATATTCATGGCTGAAGGTATCCAGCGAAAAGTCGCGCCCGGCACACATACTTATAGCAAATTCATTAAACCATCTGAACTAATTCAGTTCTTCGAAACTTATCAATCACCCGCTCCTTGTGCAGCTGAGAAGTCAACAGAGCACGCGATGCCCACAGACCAATCAACGGTCAGGAATCCTCCTTGGATTACCCGAAATTCTAAATCGTATCTCCCTCGTACCCAAGCAGAAGTACGAGGCCTCATTTATAATCCCATTCCTGGAAACTGGATACTCGCCCCGAAGGATATGTGGGGCACTCTTGGTAGTAGCTATATCTTCTGGGTTCGCAAACCCAGTAAGATTAGAGCATGATTTATACAGCAGCCATCTCGAGCAAAACCCCTGTATTGTCACTTATCAACTCCTAATCAGTTCTCAGATTTTGAAGATCCCTTTGATAAAGAACTCAAATTAATAGAAGATCAGGCAGTTCACAGGAAGACCGTTAACATCAGCAGAAACCGAGCTGTTCAGAATACGCCCGATAGTCATGCTTAATCTTTCGGCCGATGAGAATACGATCTTTGACATTTCTTTTCACATGGACTGTTCCAAATGGTTTGGATTAAGGGATAATTCAATCAAACTACAGGAAGTTGCTTGGCCATTGCTGCTGTAGCAGATCCTCACACATTAACAGAAATAAATCTCTCAAGGACAAGAATCAGCCTCTACCACCGGGATAACAATCTGAAGTGTATTTTTCTTTTATTCTGCACATCCAATCAATCGAATTCATGTTTTATTGTGGTTCAGGAATATTATCTGTCAGAGCCCTTGGCGACCCAAAGTTGGGTGATCCATCTGAGTGCCAACCAACCCTAGAAGCAACATGTTAATATTGAAGGCGAAATTTAAAGATACAGTGCACCTACTCTTGAACAAGAGTATAGCGATTCCCATCACATGTTCCAGGTGTAACACTGTTTGCATGATATACTATCCAAATCTGGCTTGCGGATGGGCTCAGGAAAAATCCATTGTGTCCAGGCTGAAAAGGAGATTGATTAAATTGTCTGTCAGACACAAAAATCTCCAGGCCATACCTGATAATTCCTATAAATAAGCGTTGTTAGCCTGCTTTGATATAGGAAAGACAGGAGGCGGACCCATTAGCGCTCTGGAACACCGGATTTGGATATTTGGCCCAAGAACTCGCATTCATAGGATCCGAGCCCGTCAATTCCATTTGACCCAATTTGTATCCTGTCCCGGCACAATTGGATGCGGAAAACACAATCCATGTCCGACCCTCATGATATATCGCCGCTGGACAATTCGGTTTCATGTTAGGACATGTACGTGTCTGCAAACCCCATACAAACCTGGCCCTTCATTGACATTAGCGCCAACTTGTTCCCAGGAATATTGTGGCGTAGATATCTTGACTGTGTCCCCCACAGTAGTAGCGCTCGTCATTTGGGAAATAAACAGGCACTGATCTGATACCAGTTACTCTCACATGTCTCAGAAAGAGAAAACACGCACCAGCACCGTCCCAACTTGAATAAACCAAATATCTTGTCGATCCAAGAACAAGCACCGTACCATCTATAGCCCATACATCTCGATTTGGAATTTCCAGTCGACCTAAGTCTTTGAGATGCAGGTAAATGATTAAATTAGCTGGAATAATCACCCGCATAGCTCCAACTAGAGTCCCAGATGATCGTAGACGAACCCCGTAAGGCGTGCAGCCTCTGGTTGTCGAAAGTTCCCGAAGTACCCGCGGAGTAATAGCTATAAGACTCGAGTGTCGGTAGCGCACTAAAAATGTTGGAAGCTCGACATACATGTACCAAGCACCTTCGTTGGGTTGCCTAGAAAGAAAATGATAATACTTCATCTACGATCATTTGATCGCTGTCTCAAGGAGACTTTACCAATGAATTTCGGGAGCCCCTATATAACGGGTACGTCGAATAGTTGAGCTTTAAGAAAGCAGATATCACAAGGCTTACACAAGTTGCAGCACCTTGAAGCAGTTGAATCAGTCCAGACAACTTTCGGTTGGGCTGTCTTCAATCCCCCAACAGTTGTCGCACGAGTAATCTGGATGTTAGTCCACGTTGTCGTCGTCAAGTAGTAATAACCTTCATGATAGACCTATAAGAGGGCAATAATTAGATAGATGCCGCATCGAGAGAGAGGTGTACACCAACCATGAAGGGATCGGATCCGTCAGTTGGTTTGATTGGGTTGGTAAATCCTGCAGCCAAGAGCCCTTGGAGGACTAGGACGAAAAAAAAAGCTAAACGCTTATACATGCTCGACAAGAAATCAAACTGATTTCTTCACGATATATAGTCCGCACACGGACCGTCGGCCCTGGTAGAAAGTTTTAAAAACCAACATGTGAGTAGCATATGATTAGCCCAATTCAAATGTTCAATGTTGACTTTGTTTGTATTACTCCGAAAATCATCAGAATGACTTCTTGGTTAAAACTCGTGATTGGACCCTTCGTTTGGAGACTGATTTAGAACGAAACTTCTGTAAGTGGGGAATCACTTGTGCGCTGTGAGTGTAAGAAGCATGTGGATGCAACGACTCAGAAGTCCATTGTTAATTGATCTCGCGCAAAAGAACTGTTCATGGACTCACCTGAATCGAACAAGAACCGTCGTTGCTTTCATCTAATCCTCCGACATGCTAAATATAAGTGCTGAATGGGCGTGACATTCAAAGACAAAGTTCCATTATTTTTATCCAGTATTTCCTTTTATGACTTCATTCCGGTTGCCAAGAGCTAGGCCTCTTCTCCCACCATCATGAGGTTGTCAAGTAATACTGGAAACAGAGGTTCATTTGATCTTCAAGCCTTCCAGGCCAGGACACCAGGCAGCCTTGAGTCGGTCAAAACGGGAGATACGCCTGTAGAAATGTGCCCATCAAAGAGGATGTTGTATAACCCATCACACTGCTAGATGTGCAGAAAGGAGTGTTTTGATATCATCTGGTATCTCTTGCTCCTTGTCTTATGATAAAGATGAGGAGAACATCTTCAGATCAAGAACCCCTATAGTGATGGGAAGGTGCTTTCTGACAAATGGATTTTCCTCGTGCACACCACGTGACCATAACTCATAGTCCGTAGACGCCTAGTTAGTTCCCAGAGGAGGAGCTTGTTCCAGTCAAAGCTTACAAGGGCAGAAAAAGCAAGAGAAAAATCTCATTAGCTATCTCTTGTGCTTCCTCCCCCCAAGATCAAACAGTTGGGGTCCACCAAGGGTACCCTTACCCCTTACCCTGTTAAGATAGAGAAGAAAAGAGAAGACAAAAACTCATTGTGAATGTGCAACAATTTGTTGCTAATGTTAAGATTTGTCTCTATCTAAAGACAGTCAAATGAAACACTTAATCATCAGAAGATGAAACCTTAGTATAGTGCTTGTTATTCCAACAACTGTCCCCTCTGCTTACCCATCCTGACATTCATAGCTTACTATTGACACTACCATAGTCATGGCGAAGAATATCACCCAGAAGCTTCGAAACTTGAGTGGGGTCCTCCTGTATCATCTACGAAACATTATCAGGTAAAAAGCACCATCGCAATTGAGACATACCATATGGCCAATATCTTTCACATATGACACAACCCCGCGGGTACTACCTCTAACGATAGATGCAATCTCATCTTGAACGGCTTTAGGGCTCGTGAACGATTCCGTTGATCTCTGGATTGTTGAACATTGGGCAGATAAACTTACTTATAATCAATGCGTTTTCCGAAGATGGCATAGACTTTACAGCGGGTGAGGCATATCACTTTCAGCTGGTCTACTGCATCATGTTGATCCTGAAGATTATTGTAGGCTAAGCTGTGCGTCAACCTCGGGAAGCTCAACGTCACGCCAGACTGTATATCGGGATAGATGCGAGTGGGCAATGGTCTTATGCCGAATTTCTGAGGGGCCAAGGTGAGAACGTTAGAATCAACCGAAACAGCCGATAATGAAGGGAGTTACCAGATGTACATCCAAGATGCGCTGGTCCCACGATTTCCAAGGAGATCTTTGCTCTACCCAAGACTTCGCCTCTGCATGAGAGGACCAAATGTCACGGCGTGAACCACTGGATCTACTTAGTTGCGCAACCGCTTTCTGTAAGCCCAGATCATTAGCTAATAGGTTTTTCGAAATAATGCCCGGTTCAACCAGGACCATGGAGTCATAAGGGTTAGCACCTGACTGATGTCGCGTGGTAGATAGAATGCTATCAAAGATTCACTATGGTAGACCCACAAACATTGTGTTGGGCGTACCCCGAAACAGCGCCTGCAGAGTGACCCACAAAAACGAGTTTGTGGTTCCAATCCAGTAGACCAGAACGAATAAGGCAGATAAACGCATCTCCATATTCATAGCATGCTAATTGGATAACCAAAGCGATCAGAATGAGGATCGCGATGAACTTGGACTTCGCTCACAGATATACCGCTTGCCATTCTCCAGTTCATTTTCGTTCAAAATAGCACTCTCGCCATGGTCTTGACAGTCAATTGCCCAGGCTTCTTTGATAATTGCACTACCTGCTGCATGTTCTTCTTCAAACAGCTCCTTGATAACAGGCTCCCAGTGTTCCTTATCTACCATCATGTTGATTATGGTAAGCATACTCGTGGGTTGACAAGGCTCACGATTTCCTAAGCCGTGGGCAAATAACACAATAATCTGTGCAGACTTTGGCACGTTGAACCCAACACTTGGGGGTTGCGGTGTGTACCGCTTGAGACTAGCACGAATTCTGTCTGGATTTTCAAGAACAAAGGAGTCGATGGTGAGCATCGGCAGTCAGAGTGGCGTGTGATTTACTTCTGGGGAAATTTGGGTACCCGGATTCTGTTTCATGCCGAGATGCCGGGCTTAAATACCAAATTTGGATCAAAGCGAGCAGTCTATGCCTTTCAAATTTCCAGAAAAGCCCTCTCGATACCTATTTTTCTTTTTTTTTTAGTTATAATTAGATAGATCGGTATGTTATACCATATATAGATATCCTCTCCATCATACACCTTCAATAAATCAAATTGAGCCTTATATCAAGTTTCTTAATGCACTCCTTTAAATTAAAATTTTATTCATAGTAGTTCAGGTTGAAGATTATCCTTTTCCTCTTACCATTCTCAATGGGCCAAGTTGAGTTCAACAAAACTCTTTATTGGACAGAACTGATCAATCTCATAATGTTGTTTCATTTTTCTTTTGTATAAATAGGAATTTCACCATAGGCTCACACTCAGTCATCTACCACACTGGGTGACATCTAAGGTAAGCTATAACCCTCTTACATGCATATTGTGTCTCATTATGTACTATAGATTGTTTTATTCTAGTATTTAAGTGTTGGAGATCAAACAGCTGTCAAGACAAGAAAGATCATTACTTGTTACCATTTGGTATATGTTTCCATAGATATTGTTGTCAGCAAAGGTCCTTAAATATACCTGGATTATTCTACATACCTCAGTTCTTGTCATTTTTGAGATACTGAGGTTAGTATGCATAACTATCTACAAATCACTCTTGCTTACTATAACCCAGATTCTATATTCTATCAGGTTATTGGCCCCACCCCACTGCATTGCTGAAAAGAATAGATTAACATCTCAAAGAACCATGTTGTCATAACTTAACCAAATAGCTAAGTCATTATTTATATTTCTTTCTTTTTATTTTCATTTAATTAAGAAATCAATGGATATATGAGAAGAAATAACTCAAGGGAGATGTATGGAACTTTATAAATAGAAGTAAATATAGAATATGTATAAGTAGTACACAGTAATCAAATGAGGACTCTATCGAGTTCTCCTTGTCAACTTAGACTAGAAGTAGTTCTAAGGTATCATAGTCTAAAGTTTTTATACATGTCAAGTACAGTAAATGATGTATTATCTACATTAGTACCCAAATTGGATATTTCTGGAGAAAACTGGGTTATCTTCTTATTACGCTTTCAGATAGTAATCTAGGGAAAAGAGCTGTAGAGACACTTTGACAGAATAAGTATTTGCCCAGTATTAACTGCTATACAGGCAACATCTACCACAACTGCTTCTACCACTATTGCTTCTACCACAACTTTGCCCATGCAAACCTCTCAACCTATTCCAGCCTCTTCACTTATTGGTAT
>Ga0153975_1000105_pt1 | contig 22878 bp, 23 predicted proteins | sample TSGA059MetaG_FD_104694 | JGI IMG/M metagenome (GOLD analysis project Ga0153975, IMG submission 104694) | Attine ant fungus gardens microbial communities from Georgia, USA - TSGA059 MetaG | ecosystem: Host-associated > Fungi > Mycelium > Unclassified | place: USA: Georgia, Yuchi Wildlife... | reverse complement strand
TATAAATACCTTCAGGAAAACGATCGTGAACTGCTGGAATTCAATCCCGAGGCAACCGGTGAGGGAGAAAAAATCCCAGACGGGGATATCGAATCAGCAGAAGAGAAAATACCTACGCTCACGAAAGAGCACCTGCAGCAGTGGCAAAAAGCTCTTCTTGGGGTATGTGAATTACCTCCCGTATGAACCGTCATTCCCATTGGTCATAAATTATCGTTCTGTTTTGGTAGCATCGGTCGCTGAAAGCACTTCGCAAATTATTGATCGCATTTCGGGCGGCCGCCTACATGAACGAGGATGACCAGTCTGTTGCCTGGAGTATCAACAGTAATTCAGGTTTGACTCTTTCTTTGTCCATTGGTATAGGATCCCTGATTTTGTTTCTAGTTTACAACAAGTTGGTCAATACAGCATTGCGATATACGCCCATCGTGCTGGAACACCATGTTCCATACAAAATCCTACCCAACGGAACCTTGTAAGCCCCAAAGACGATACGACCGAATTTTCCACGGGCTTATAGTCGCTTCAGCAAACCCCCAACGCAGACTGCCAAGTTCAAAACATTGCAGAGAATGATCCTCGCATATTTCCGCAACGTGATACACTTGTTGTCCCAGTTGTCTGATACAGAACTCTTACGCCTCGCCTTAACGGAAAGTGCCAAAGTCATTCCCTACGTGGTCAGTAGCCGGAAATCTGTCAAACTATATCTTAAAGTAGGTGGACTTTTTCGTTCTTGCTGTTTCTGATGGTAGCTGATTCCACTCCAGAAATGTTTAGACTTTTGGTCAAGCGCCGATGATGATGTCCGGATAGCTGCATTCCTGTCGGTGCGACGGCTAGCACTGTCCAATGACGATAGTATACTCGACAATATTCTCAAGGTGATACTATAAACACTGAATTCTCTTGTCTGACAATGTTTCTAGAATACGTACCTTGCACTAATCCGATCATCCAAAAGCACAAGCACACATACTCTACCTTCCATAAATCTGATGAAGAATTCCGCTTCGGAAGTATTTTGCACTAACCATGCAACGGGTTACCAGCATGCTTTCAAATATATTCGGCAACTTGCTATCCATCTCAGGAACAGCACGAAACTGAAAACGAAGGTGTCACCTCTGATGTCCTTCGGTCACCTTGCTCATCGAGCTCACGTCTCGGCTTGTTTTAGGACTCGTACAAACAAGTGTACAACTGGCAATTTGTCCACTCTATTGATTTTTGGTGTCTCATTCTAGCAAAAGCATGTAGTAAAGAAGCAGAGTTACAGACAGGGAAAGTGAGCGAGATGAAACCGTTGATTTATCCTCTTGTCCAAGTAGCCCTCGGTGCTATCAAGTCAGTTCTTTTGAAGTATAAACTCATCAAATATGGTCTCATGTAACTGTCTTTGATAGGCTCATTCCTAACAGCCGGTCGTATCCCTTCCATCTACAGATTATTCATTCCATCCTCAAACTCACCAAGCAATCGGATACATACGTTCCCCTCTCGCCCTACCTCATTTCTATCCTTACATCCATCATTTCTCCTTCAAGCAAGCCAAAGTCTTCTACGTTGAAGCCGTTAGATCTGGAGACTCAGATTCGGGTTCCACAGCAATATGTCAAGACTCGAATTTATTACCAAGGCATCACAGAAGAAACAGCTTACCTTCTCACTGAATGGCTGTCCACTTCTGTAGTTCATGGCAGTGTTGGCTTCCCAGAAATCACCGTTCCGATCGTTGTAACCCTCCGACGAAGTCTCAAATCAGCCAAGTCCAACTCCGCTGCATTCAGCCTTAGCAAGGAGCAAGGTATAGTGAAAACGCTGTTGGAGCGTATCGAGGAGAGCGCAAAATGGGTTGAGGCACAAAGGAAAGGGTCAATCTCCCCGGGGGCGATGGCCGCCGTATCGGACTGGGAACAGAAGCTGAGAAGCCAACTCGAGCACGCTCCACTCAGTAAATATCTTAAGGTGCAACTAAAAGCGAGGGAGAAGCGACGGAAGTTGTTGGAGAAGGTACGTCATATGGATGGTCGGGAGTTAATCCTACAAATGACGATGTTGATCTATTCGATAGGCCCAGGCCGGCGAGGACGAGATGCTGGAAGATTAGTTCATAGTCACCTGTCCACATTATTTATTCACACTCAGTTTCCTCTACCTTGCTAGAACGTGCAAGCGGTGCTTTCCTAAACTTGAATGCTGAGTGTGAATTAAGCGACCTTTAGACTAATATGACATCATCTTCTCTCAAATTTCCAAACACTCATTTACACTCGAGCTAGCATATCAATGACGCGTCCTTTTGAGAGAGAATCGCTACCAGATGTTGAAAAAGATTTTCCACCACGGTCGTTTTATTCCTCTGGCACTCTTTTCGAACCCCTCAACAAGGCGATCGTAATGGTGAGGCATTGAGGGAGGATGCAGCATTTTGTCCGAAAGTGGATGCTAGGCACATAATGTTATGGTCAGTTGAAGAACTGGAATCGAATCTTGATCCTATACACCTTCCTGGCCATCTCATTGTCATGCAGCGAACGTGCGGCATTGACGGCTCGGGATGTAAGCCGTGGGTGTGCCGCGAGGGAGTTGAGAAATGTGCCTAGCTGCATGTTAGGCCGAAATGGGTCTGTGACCCAAGAATGCGCAATCGAGCTGAGCCTTTGGCTAAGTTGCCGGCTCGCTGGTGCAGCTGCCATAGAGAAATAGATAAAGTTGGGTGGAGCCAAAGATGTGTGAGAGTTTACCGGAAATCATTTTGAAAGTCCGACCTCGAGCTAAATTGGGGAGTGGTGCTATTTCTTGACGAGAAGAATCATCATACCTCTTAGGTCTCACAAGGGGATTCTCTGTCTGGGGAGAACCTTCCGTTGCGAGAAAATGGATAAATTGAGTTACCCATAATAGTCAATTTGATGAGAAGGATCATCCAAATTTGTCTACAGATTATTCGTTCAATCCAGGTGATGATATCAACAATGATGGCATCGCTCGGCAACCTCCTTGAGCCCTGAACTTATTTTTGAAGGTTTTGCGAAGAGGTAAGAATGACGTTTCGAGCTTGGGAAATAAAGGCAGAGTATGGATTATTCCAGGGCCGACTGCATCTATTACTAATGTTTGAACTGTCACCAGCATGCGATGTCATCTACAGTCAACGGTGTGAATACCCACAGTTTACAAGGTTATCCTACCAGTCATGAAGTTACTGTCAGTGACAGTTTATTCACTTGTCACTCGTGATACAGCTTCTTATCAGCCATTAATTCATAAGTAATCAACATGTCATACGACCATTTCATCCTCCAGGTCAAAGCATATTCTTCATGTGATCAGATATGTACATGTTGGCTGAGACTGTTGAAAAGATATGACCATTTGATAACTCTAAGCCTTTTCAATATGAGTTATCTGCAAACCAAAGAAGCCTTTCATCCTGCAGCAGCTCTTCTTATTCTAGTGGTTGATTTTGACAACTCGAAGGCGACGATGAAGTGACGATAGCAGTAGAAAGATGACTCAAATGACGACATGAAATGGGGAGTAAGACCTTCGTATGACCCTAAAGGGGATAGATAATATGTTAAAGTCTTATTTTATTCTGACATTATCACGCATTTCGAAGAGAGCAACATGACGTAGGATACAGCCGAGGGTATCAAAGATCATGGAACCAGAGTAATCGCTGACGTTGAGATCCGCTTTCAGGAAATAGACGGACATAGAGTACGGGACACAGAAGGGACTCTTGAGCCTACGTTTTGGTTCCATCAGGTTTGACGACGGGTGGATAGTAATCTAAGCACTAATCAATTTGCGAATGAAATCTTGCCGATATTGATTTTCTTGAAAAGATAGAGACAGAGCCAAGTTAGTGAACCTTGTTTAGATGTCCCAGAGTTTTCAGAATGAACGATCAGCTGTGTTCGGTGATTATCTAATCTTGACATACAATACAGCTCACTTCCCATCAAATATCAAGAGGCGGCATTTTTGTCAAAGCAACAGACACGCATCGCGTCCATTTATATGGACAATTGGTTGATGTGAAATTGTCTGGGATCTCCAAATCCAGGGGAGAGTTCACTCGTAAACTAAAAAATTGCGAGCCTAATTTGGCTCAACCCTGAAAGCATTGACCAGAAAAGGCACACCACCATCAGGCACATGTTGCAAAGCTTGGAAAGCAAAGAAGTAGCCCCTTACTGACCTCGTTCAACCTGTCGTTCAGCATGGGATGTTGTGGGGGATCTGCTGACGATGAGCATCTGAACCATGCTCAACTACAGCTTGACGAGATGATTGTCGCTCAACCCATGGGTCAGCCAATCTTGGGAAAACCTGGCAACTCATCGCTAGGTTCCTACCAACCACCAAGCATTGCTTCACCTCCCCTAGCTACACTTAGCACTACTCCTCCAGCTTATGCTGCCCCTCCATGGGGCCATTCGCCATCCCCGCCGACTCAGCATCCCTATCTTGGCCAGTCGCCCCCACCCTTGCAACCTCCTTCCCCTGGAACATATACGATACACAGCTATCAGCAAAATGGAACCAATGATCATCTTCTGCGCCCTCAGAATGCCTACTACCCGCCATTGAATGGACAAGGAACTTTGGGCCCCAACATGTCCCTGCCCTCCATTGACCTTTCAAACGTGTCAGTCCCGAACGAAGGAAAGATATCAATAGCTGTAGATTTCGGTCAGTGGACTTCGCCACCTCTCATTTGACCCACCGCTCATGCTACGTCCACAGGCACAACCTTTTCGGGCGTCGTGAGCATTTAACCAGTTGTAATGCCTAATGATATGATTCAGCCTCTATTAGGCCTATGGTTCCTCTCGCATTGCCGGTGGACGTGTCCAACAGATTCTAAATTGGCCTGGCACCATGGAGACATTCCGAAAGGTATTGAACCTGTACATCCGAACGTGGCTGATTTTCCCCACAGATCCCTACCTGTCTATTGTACAATGACAAAGGACAAGTAATTGCTTGGGGTTTGGAAGCTAAAAATACTAGTCAAATGATTGGAACCATAAAATGCGAGTGGTTCAAGTTGTTTTTGGAGCCTAAGGCTTTGCGTGACCAGTCGGTCATTGATCCTCGCCTCCCCTCTTTGCCTGTAAGCCTTGAAATGCACCTCGTTAAGTCCCCATTTGCGAATGAAAATAGCAAGGAAAACAAGCCATCGATCTAATCATTGACTTTCTGAGCTGCCTCTGGGAGCATGCCAAAGAACAAATTACTCGCGACATTGGTGTTATTGCGGATCTTAGTACGCAGCTTCTTGGATTTCTTTTAATTACAGAATCTGACTCAATATCACTATAGACTCCGCCGACGTGCTCCTGACAGTCCCTGCTGCCTGGGACGCCAAAGGATGTGACTTGATGCGAGAAGCTGCCATCACTGCGGGGCTAGTTCAAAGTGCCAGTGCTAGCGATAAAAACTGGAGAGATCGCCTGAAGATAATCACGGAACCAGAGGCAGCTGCTGTTCATTGCGCGCATCTGTCCGATCTCCATCATTTGAAGCCTTCACAAAATTTCATCGTATGTGACGCTGGTGGTGGAACTGTAGACTTGGCGGCCTACAAGGTCAGCACGTAATTCTCAACGCCTGATAGCACTTATTATGTACTACGATCTAACATTCTACTGTCGACGCTCGCAGATTATTGGACAAATGGCAAATCTTGAAATTGCTGAGATATGTGCGCGGTCGGGAGCCAATTGTGGGAGTCTGTTCCTCGACCTTCGTTTCCGCGAGCTTGTCAAGGTATGTCCGAGAAGGACCTTTGCATTTAACTAATCTAACTATCCTTCATGATAGGCCCTCTTAGCCGATCACCCCGTTCATCTTGATGATGCTTCGCTTGCACACTTTAGTATGTGTATGGTTTCGAACATACCCATCTGATTACATATGGTGTAGTGCATTCCTTTAGTGAAACAGATAAACATAACTATGCCGGAGTTCAAGATGACAGTAAGGTTGACAAATCTGTCCATCACGTCTTGTTGATTTAGACCTAATACAGATTTGGTGTTCAATTTCCCTTGCTTTAACACAGAAGATCCCCAGGACCCTACTGTGGGATTGGTCAACGGTGAACTATGTGTGCCAGGAAACCTTTTGCGCAGAGAAGTGTTTGATCCAGTTGTCAATGAGGTATTCTTCCAGTCACATCATTTCATATCGCTGAGAAATTGAGACTCGGTCATTGAGGTTTTGGACTTGTTAGAGGATCAGATGGGTCGTATTGAGCAACGGACAGATGCGTTACTTCTCGTGGGAGGTTTTGCTGGAAGCGAATATCTCAGGCAGCGAGTGCAAGTGGGTCTTGCAACAAATTTTTCCTTGGTCATCTGTCTCACTAGCCTTGAAGGAACAATTTGGCTCTCGTATTCGTGTCATTGCACGACCTCCTGACGCTGATACAGCTACGCTTCGTGGCGCTGCTCAGTACGGTTTATCACGGCGACCTCTGGTGGCCAGCGTCATCGCTCCCAGAGCGTATATTATGAAGGTAAGAGTGATGATGTGACTGAGTTGGCTCATCATTCCGTCACATTCATTGATTCCTTAGGTCAAGTTGCCGGCGGAGCCAGAGGATTGGTTGAAACGTCCAGCTTACATCAAACCTAATGATGCAGGTGTTCACATATGTGAAAACAGGCATGTATATCGTTTTAATCATTCCCTTTTTCGGCCAAGTTGATGATTTGGTGGTTGACAGGTTGCAGTATCTTGTCTCAAAGAGTGCAATTCTTCGGAGAGGGTGAGTTATCGTTATTTTTACTATCAGGGCCCTCTTCTATGCTCTTCAATTCAACTCAAATCACCACCTAGTCAGCGACTTTCGACAAAGTTCTGGTGCGTGATTCCCCGATACCTGCATTCCAACTATTTTAAATTGTGCTACAGCAAGTTTTCGCAATCGGCTCAGGGTCAGCACTGACCCAAACTCTGATTTACGCCTGCTTATTCAATGGAATGCCTAGATTCAATCTTCATCACTACTTTGTTTACGAGCGACTCGAGCACCATTATGCGGTATGCGGACGAGGGTGAAACTACGGAGCTCTGTAAATGGACTGTTGATCTCGCCTCACTACCCTCATTCCGGACCAATGCAGCAACGCACGCAGGGGGGTTCTATACAGGCAAGTTCATTCCGGGCCTTGTCAATATGGATTATCTTGCTAGCTAAATTATCTATATTCAGAGTTTGAGTTAGGTTTGGAGCTAGACAGCGCTGAAGTCCGCGGTATTCTTTTGTATCAAAACCAAGAATGGGGAAGGTGAGTCTCGAATATGCTAGCCTCCCTGGAGCATCAGTCAATCTAATCTGTTTTACCTGTAGAGTAACATTTGAATTTTTGGGTTGATCCACATGCCGCTTTGCAAAAATATATATATCCAGTTTAGTTATCATGCTTATTCATTTATTGCGCTTTTAGTAATGGGATTGATGTCGTGTGCACTCAGTCATTGTAAATTATACACCTATTGGTGGATATCGGCAAAGGTTCAGTTCCCAACGAAGATCTTAGTTGCCCTGCGGACGGGTTCGGACATCATATTGCGTTTAGATGCAATCCGTACAAAGTTTTGACTGGAAATTTATATCAAAGAATTTTTCAGAAGCGTTTTTCTTTTCACTTATGATTGATAGTTCTTTTCTAATTCTCTGTATGTCAGTTTCAAGTATCTAGTTTGATTCTTTTGTAGAATATCTATACTTCTCCTTTTTTCAATTTTTCTTTCTTCCTAGTTTATTGTAGAGTACTTGTACTTGACTCTCGACTGCGTTCAAGCACCGCAATACGGATTGGAAAAAAAAATTGACGCCGCGTTCGTATCGCCTATCATTGCATTGATTAGCACCTTTTAGTCGATTCATTTCGGCATTTGAATGTAGCCTGTGAGATATTGATGACGACCGTTAGGCATCTCCCGATTCAGGCCCGTGTAATCTAACGATTTCCGGATTGCGTGCCAATCACGACCGTAGAATTGATGAGAGAACATAACAGGTAACTCTGTCATGGTTCCGATCTGAACAATTATTTTCTAGAAAGACATCGAAGCGTTCTGGTGCCAGATGCAAGATGTTCGGAGCTATGACAGGCTGGTGGGTCATGGATCTCTTCCCGATAGGACATCTTGAATGAAATCATCGTAAAAGATTGATGTTCCCTGTTACGGCTGCACGGAAGATTCCGAAAGTTTCGCTAAATGGCCGTCGTGACCCACTGCCTGAGATCGAGACATACCCTTGGCTAGTCAGCTTAAAAAGCGACTCACAAAAAATGTCTCTTGCAAAACTGACCAACCATGTCCTCCCAATTCGAAACCAAGTTGGAGGATATACCCCTGCAGTCCCTTTACGCCCTTCTCCGTCCCATTACTCTTCCTCAAAAACAAACGCGTTTCAGTAACTGGGGACGTGCTTACCACTGCACACCTCTTGCCATCTTCGAGCCACAGTCCTTGTTCCAGTGCAGGCTCATACTCGAGCTTGCCAGAAGAGAAGGGAAGACTGTACGCGCCGCTGGAGTCGGCCACAGCCCCAGTGACCTTGCATGCACAATTGGCTATATGGTTCGCCTGACGAAAATGAACCGTTTAGTTCAGGTGAGTTCATCATCAGACGTTGGCATCCAAAACGCATCCAAATCCTGGGTGTCATGGTCTCCTGATCGTTAAGTTGGACTACATTACAACTCCTTTTTTTATGTCTTTTCCGATCAGTTATGCAAAGGGCGCTCTCCTCACCTCATCACTTTTTGATCTGTAATCAGGTTGACTACGAGAAACGGTGCGCCTTGGTGGAAGCTGGTATCACGTTACACGACCTGCATGCCGAACTTGACAAATATAACCTAGCAATGATTAACGTCGGGTCAATATCTGACCAAACACTGGCGGGCATCGTTACCACTGCTACTCATGGTTCAGGCATCAACTATGGAGTTTTGTCGACCAATGTGCAGGCCCTCAAGCTGTTGTTGGCTGATGGCCGAGTTGCCAGGTGCTCGAGGACAGAAGAGCCCGATCTTTTCAATGCAACCCTTTGCGGTCTCGGTGCGACGGGGATCTTGCTTGAAGTCCTATTGGAGTTGGAACCTGCTTTCCGTTTAAAGGAAGTTCAAGAACCCCTACCGTTCGAGGATATGATCAGAGACATGGGCCAGCTGGTCGGATCGGCACAACATGTACGATTCTGGTGGTTCCCTGCCGTAGATCAGGTCATTTGTAGCTCTGCTGACAGGACGTACGACGTGAGTACCATTCTGATTTTTCGTGACTCACCATTACAATATCTTACACAGGCTCCAAAACCTGTCGGAAGCTGGTTCTGGAATACATTTTTGGGGTACCATCTCGTCCAATTATTGCTTTTCATTGGAAGATATATTCTTTTCCTCAATATATGGACGCAATACCTTGGTTTTTGGCTCGCCAGCAAGAAATCGGTCGGCATTGATGATAGTTATCGGATCTTCAATGTTGACTGCAAGGTGAGCTCTGCATGTGACATAGCTCTTCATTAAGCTTATAGTTGGATAGTATCCGCAATTCACCACAGAATGGTCAATCCCATATGCCAATGCCCAAGCCTGCCTTCAGGAGTTGCGCTCTTGGCTTCAGCAGGAGCTTGCAGATAGGGACGGATTGAGACCTCATTTCCCTGTCGAAATCCGATTCTCTGCCGCAGATGACATCTGGTTGAGCCCAAGTAGTGGTCAGCTGACTTGCTGGATTGGTTGCACTCAGTACAAGTAAGCCTGCTACTCATCACTTAGTATAGTTAATGAATTTCCCTGTAGGCCTTATGGCTTGAATGTCCCATATCAAGCTCTTTTCCGAAAGTTTGAGGCTACAGTTTCCCGTTATCAAGGACGACCTCATTGGGCCAAGGCTCATAAATTGCGTCCTGATGATCTCAGGCAGCTATACCCCCGGTTTGATGACTTTCGACAAGTGTTGAAGAAGGTGGACCCGAATGGGCTTTTCCAAAGCGAATACGTCCAACGACATATTTACGGACAGCCTATTGATGAGAGAGTCTTCAAGTTGCGGTCAAATTCAGTGGACTTGCCGCGATCAAGGGGGAGTTAAGTAGGGGTGTCATGTCCCATATAAATTTAGTACTGTATATGCTCACATTTGTCATGCATGGTGAAGTTTCCACGGTATCTTATCTTGTATCCATTACACTCAAATACTATCATAATTTCTGAAGCACTGGGTAGTCTCATTCAATGTGTTCTAGATCTCAATCTGCACAGCACGGCTGATTCCGCCAGTATCGGTACACCGTTCGACTGTGGGAATATTTACCATCAAACATTTCCATCATTCTTGTACTTAGTGTCGCGGCTATTTGCGATCAGACTATGTGTTTGACAAATCAAAGTAGAAAGTAGTCATTTTCCCTGACGTCAGATGCATGGCCTCTCGGATTCTCTCCCTTAGACATCCTTTCCGCTCTCGTGCTGAATTACACAATTAGCTGCTATGATCTCACATTTTCACTTCTTTTTCCTTTTCTTTTGTGTATTCAAAGGGGTCCTCGAACTCCAGTAGTTGACTTGAACTTGAGTGATGGTCCACCCATGGAGACGAAACAAAATTCTACATTTCAAAAGATCCAAGAATACTACAATTCTGGTGGACGTGAGGAAGCTAACATTCAATGCAACTTTTGTTAAGTGAGAGATCGACCATCAAGGCAGTATATTGGGTTGACAGGATGTAGACCACGTTTACAATGCACCAATGCCTTAGACAAACCTATATATCAAAATGTTCATAAGGCTTAGTGTCCACTCGTATACATAGGTATAAAGTTAAGCACAATGGATATACCCAAAGCTTCATCTAATAGGAATGGTGGGGGTCCTTCGAAGGTGAAGGCGAAGGCGAAGGCTTTTGTGTTTGTGGGCAGCGATCTGGAATGGGCGAAGTGGAAGGCTGCGGTTTCGGCTGCGATTTCGGCTGGCAGCTGAGAAGGGGACTAAGGGCATTGACAACAGCTTGTTGCGTCTTTGCATCTACATCACCCAGTGTTTTCGACTCGAACACACTGACTGTCGTCCAACAACCGGCCATGTCAAAAGCTGTCTGCTCATCTGTCAAGATACCGCCATTGTTACAGATGTTCACATCTTTGGTCCCTTTCGGCGCCGGCAAAGTCCTCGTGAAAACCCATTTGAATTTTTCAGCACTCGTACAGTTCGTGACTGAAGGATAGTTGACGTTGACCACCGTTCCGGGAGGGAGGATCTCCTCTCCCTTATTAAAGGTGTTGTTAAGCAGAGTGTCGACAAGTTTCACCGTGAGGACGTTGTATATTCCAGCGGCGATGACGGATGCGTTTTTCGGATCACTCTCAAGGACAGTGTAAGAGATGTGAGCGCCACTGGCACCAGAGAAAGCAACGGCTGGAACACCAAGGTTGGCAGCTTCCATTGCGGCATGGCTGAGAAATGAGCATTAGTATGAACAATAAGATTTCGACTGTTCCGAAGCCGCTTACTCTGTCCCAGAGATCTGAATGATTGGGCCGAGATTGTCTGGAGAAATTCACACGTCAGTCTGACAAGAATCATAAAGTAAATGCCAAACGAGTCTTACTTCCAATGTTTGACCCTGCAACCACTAGATCGGGTTTCTTGTTGTGGAAAAACCTGGGCGCTAAAGTGTTGATACCGTAGTTCGTAGCATCACGTCTAACTACGCATCAGCTGGAGTTCATCCGTGATAGTTGAGAATATACGAACGGGAATGCATTAACATAATTGAGGCGTGCTGAACGACCACATGTGAGTTTCAGCACTCATCATCAAATGAACGATACTTGCGATCACTCGCGTTGAAACCAATGGCGGGAGAGCCCGTGGGGCACGAATCAAACTCGCAAGGCTGAGTGAGGACCGATGGCGTCGCTGTCGAATTCCCGGTTCCAGATCTATCGTCTGCAGGGCAAGATAAGATGGCCTACCAACTTGAATACTTCAAAAATGATATTATCAAAAGTCGGAACATACGTTATACCCAGCTGCAGTGATAGCATCAAACTCTGAGCGGATCTGAGCAATAGCCCAACCATCATCGTTGGTTACTAGAATATTGGCCTTGCAAGGCGGTGGACTATAAGGGGCTGGAGAAGCGGATACGAGTAACGCAAAAGGAAGGAGGAGGAGGAGCCTAGCGAAAGCCATCTCGATCGAATCCAAGGAGATAAACCTTGGTGCTGGAGGTATTTATACTAAGCGATGGATACTTAGAATCTCAAACGTTTTACCGAGCTTGCACGTTCGCTGTCTGATGGTTCCATACGCCTGACCTAATAATAGTGGATGTTTTCTTGATTGTGGGAGGACAGTGATATATTCAGGGTCCTGACAACGCGCCATATATGTTATGTGACAACGTCTTTGCCTAGTGTCACGCGCACTGGATTTACAAAGATACAATTGGAAGAGCTCAGGAGAGGGAAATGGAATAAGAGTTTCTCAGCATAGAGGTATTGATGATGACCATTTGGATCTTCCTTTCAGACTTATGGAAAGTGCACACTCAAGGGACCTACCAATATTTTCAAGAAGAATAACTGGTGCACATGTTTTGAGAGAAAAAGGGTATATGTCTTACTACAAAGAACATGTAATATGATTATATGTGATAGGAACCCCATCAATGGTACAACCTCTTGGCCGACTGTACATTTCTTACCGCCATCATGTGTTCTTGAACGTTCCTTATTGTATAGCTTTTCGACTATCGATGAGGGCGATCAAACACGTTGAATACAGGAACACATGGTAAAGTATTAGGGATTGGCAGGGGTTGAATTTCTCTGGACCCCTTTTCAAACTCGGACTTCTGACCGATCGCTATTGGAATGAATTTGGAATGAATTAATTTTCTCAGACTGAAATTTCGCACGTGCAAAACATTCTCAGAATTTCGGGAATTCTGGCAGGAAGTCGCTACGCTATTTTATCAAGTGTTACACTAAAGAATCAGTTGGGTTTGTTTCATTTTATGATGGTTGATAGAGATAAGTAGAGATGAGACTCGTTACGCATTTGCGTTGAGTTTTCACTCATTTCTCCGCTCTCCTGATGCAGATGGTGCTTTCTTCTCTTCTTTGGAGCTTCTGGACTTCTCGAGTTCCCAGACGTGACATCACAGTATCACACTGTGTCGTGTTGCATCACGCGTAGCACAAGTAGAACCGCCTTCCTCTAATACAATGGGAGCTGCTTCCAGGTTCTTGCAATTCTACATCATGACAGCAATTTTTCCACAACCAGGAAGACTGTACACTCACAGGATAAAATCCGCATATAGTATGCAGATCTGATCTGATTTGATTTGTAATAGAGACAAACTTCTGTATATGATGCACAATTTAATCTGTCTATCTAATAGAGAATGAACCGAATGACAATGTCAGGAGATATAGACCCTGAAATTCGAAGAAAATGTGCATCTCAACGCAGATCATGAGTCCCAGATTTTCCCAGACTACTTGGAAGTCACCCAGTGAAGATGAACTTGGTCAGTGATTTGGTCAATCTATGAATATCTCAAAGCATTGAGCACCCTTCTTTTGAGTTCATGTGTCAAATAGATCAATGTAGAGAAACTAAACGTTGGATTTCATTGAGACCCCAGCTTCTGGATCGGTCCAGCTTCTCGAACATTTCGGAATGTTGCACATTTTACCTGAGCTAATTTTTCTAACATGTACCAGCTGCAGCAACACTAGTTAGATGATATATAAATCTTGATCTTATCGGCTACAAGCATTCCTGTTGCGCGGCTAGGCTCGTTCTCACTCGGGGATAAGCTAGATGTATGTCGAATGGCGATGATCGGAAGAATATAACTCCAACGGGCATGGACTCAAAACACATTTCTTGTGCGTGAGATAGAAGTTCACCGCAACACCGACATATCAATCTTTTTATCAATGAAACATGTAAGATAATGTGGTATCTTCATTTTGATAAAATATCATAGTGTCCTGGACTGTGTTCCTCTTCATTTTAGGTCTCATGGATAAATAATAAAGCAGGATACTCGTACCGATAAAGTAGAGTGACTGGCTCGAAACTGGGATAAGAAGTTTCCGGGATCTTGACAAAGTTCACCTCGTTCTTGCTCTGGCCACCTAGATAGGCAACTTCAACATTCCATCTAAATGCATCACACAATGCTTTAATTTCGACATGATCTGACGAAACCACCACATTTCAGGAAAGCTTTCAAAATCTTCTTCTGAAGACTTACCTGCTTCCTTCCCTAGGCCCATCACTCGGTTACAAAAATCAGGTACTGACATAGCTTCCCTCGTTTCTGGATGGAAAAGAAAAAACTCGAATTCGTCGACGTGTGCCTGGATATGAGAGGCCTACACGAAGAAACAAATGAATGACAAAGAAGTGAGCAGTGTTCGGAGGGTTTGCATACTGTCACGAGCCTGAGATACATTACAATCATATTTGATTCTGCCCAATTCATGCTGAGTGTCTTCTGGTGGTTCAATCACTCAAGAACACATTTACCTTGAGTATCCCTGAAGAAGTTCAATAAACCATCCAACGTCAATACGGTTTTCTTTTCATCAGGGACAATTATGTTTTGAACTAATTGAACAATTTGATCATAGAAGTCCACATAGACGAGCTCCTGCACACCAGTCTCCTCCAGGAGCTGACGTGTGGCCGCCAGAGTTGACAGTGTAGTCGTCACAGCCATTTCTTGGTCATGACTCTCCAAAAGTTGGACCAGAAACGCAAACCCGATAGCTGGAGAGTCATGGAAAGGTGGATCAGATACTGGTATATTTGCAGGAAACCATGCCTCGATCACCTCTGTAAAAGCAGTCGCCATCCCCTAGAAAGCAGGATCAAATCCATGTCCTCTCAACAAGGAATCCAGATATGTAACATACCTTTGATCCTTCGGATTTGCTTGTATCCATTTTCGATCAACCAATTGATCTCTTTCACGAAAACATGATTATCATTGGCTTCATATTCGGAACGAAGGATCGAGAGCGGGGCCAAGTCATGAACAAGAGGCCCATCAGAGTAGGTGTCTTCAAATAATTGCTAACATTTTGAATCGCCCGATATGTTCAGTTTGACTTTTCACATTCCAGCGGTGAAGTGAGAAGGAAGCACCTGGTTGAGATCATACAACTCCGAAGGTTGAAGGGCTTTGATGTTGTCGAGCAGTACTTATGAACCATCGTATCGTTAATATGATAGACAGAAAGACAAGTGGATACCTGAGTGCGGTTCAGTATTAGAATCTGTCAGAGTGTGTGCGTCTTTTCCAGGAGATTCTGCTCAGATCGTGAGATGCAAGTATCGAAGGAAGAAAGACTTCACCTACGCGACATGACCGAAGCTGAAGAAGCCTCAAGGTTGTTGATTATGCGTCATCAATCATCCGAACTACAGACGTTGTTTGCCCGAGTTGCAAAGCTCACGGACAAGTCAAATTCCACAATTCAACTTTGGACAGTTGTATACCCATGAGTGACAATCATGATAAACCCCAGACGCAATTACACAAAATCTGCCACAGAACAAATTAAAATTAATGAATTTGGCCAATTACATTCTATGAAGTAAACAATGACTACTCTTCCATTCTTCCTTTCTTTATCCTGTATTTAAGTAGACACATCTACCACGGACTGCGATCGAGCACCATGTAATAAATCGTTGATTCAAAAAAAAAAAGAAAAAAGAAGTAAACAATAACGCCTGCCAAGCCAACATCTAAATCAAGCATCTAATCTGAATCAGTTTCCTGCAACCCCGCCCACTTATCCAGTTCAGCAATAATCTCATTCTGAGCTTCGAGAGATTGTTGAGCACTAGACATCACATTCCGAGCGGTCAGTTGGGAGAGTGTCAGAAGGAAAAATACCACGGACAATTCTCTAGCAAACACAGGTGCTTCTTCTGGGCTATTAATCATTCCGAGTTGTACGAGAGCATTGTGTCGAGATGCTAATCTAAAAATGGCACCAGAAATGCATGTCAGTGATATAGGTGGGATGGATCCACATACTGCTCTTCTGGAGAAAGCTGAGTTTGTCCCTTATGGTGTCTTCGAATTGGTGGCCATTGTTTTCGATGATGAGATACCTTGTCCTTAGGATGGCCACCTTTCAACTTGCGCTTTTGTCGCACTTTCTGCATAGTCCCATATATTTTCAGAACATTTTCAAAGAACGACCCAGAAACAACATGCCGTAAGTGTTTTTTTTGTTCTTTCCTCTTCAATCCGACTTGGGAGGAGGACCTCATCATTATGATGACTATATTTGACTCCGATAGTATTGAGAATATCTTGGACTGAATCTCCCTCACGCGGGTGCAAAGGCCGGAGGGCTGAAGGTCGTGTCAGAACATGAGAAAATCATTTTCCTAAAAATGCATACATACCCTCGTCGTCAAACAATAGCGCGCTCAGGCCTTTCAATGTGGACTAAATATATGGCATGGAGACATGAGCATTGACAAAAGAAAATCTCTGTACATCTTCTTTGCTGGCCCGAGCCCCCGCTTCAATCATCTCTACAATTGATTTGTTTGTTTTGGTCGACCTTCTAGTTCCCATATTGGCCAAAGCCCAGTCAAGTTCTGCTAAATTGGCCTTCTCAATCTGAATAAAAAATGCAATAACCCTGATTGGTCATACATGGGGACATAAAGAATTTTAGAAAGGATCGTACCACCATTTTAGTCGCTAGTTGGTCCTCATGTAACTTGAATATATTTGCTATCCCAAAAAGCTCTCCTTGCTTGGCATTGTCGCCTTGTACACCTTTGAAATATCTATACATTGAATGATGGTAAGCTCCAACAGTAGAGGTAGGGAAGCTTGTAAGAGTGAGTTGAGCGATGCCTGACCTGGTTTGTATGCTTGCATTGTAACCAATCTCCATTTGTTGTTGTTTGTAGATCTGGCGAGCATATATCAACTCCTCAACGGAACCTGCTCCGAGGAGTCGATAGACTGAGACATCACGTGTCTGGCCGAACCGAAATGCTCTTCAAGGAAGTTATCGGTACGGGAGAAGGATGACGTAAAGAGCGTTGCTTGCCTGTCCATAGCCTGTAGATCGTGGGCAGGATCTTGTCGAACATAAATTCATGAGAATGCGGGCATTGAACGAGATAGTATGAATCTCACTCCAGTTTGGATCTATCTCATGGAAGCGATTAGAAAGGTTCATAACATCAGTTGATTGGTTCTAACCGAAGATAACAACCTTGTTGGCACCTGACAAACTGTCGGTGAGTTTTGATCCATTTGTTCAGTCAGAATATTACCGGTGAGATTGAGGCCTGTACCACCCGCAAAAGTGGAGATCAGGAAGATGAAAACCTTGGGATCTTTCTGGAACTTGTCAATCATTGGCATACCTAAAATGACGGAGATATGTAAGGATAGCCACTGACATGAAAGCGAAGGCTGACGGTCAGATTGCTTAGTGCTTCCTTCAAGTTTGACAAACCCATAACCTGGAGACGAGTCAATGAGGTTCAGGTAAACCCCTAAATGTCATACCTTGGGCTTTGAGATGGAAATCTAACATGTCCAACAACTTGACAGATTTAGTGAAGACGAGGACTTTGTTCAGAGAATCTTTTGACCATTCATGCAGTAAAACTTCCAGCGCCTGAAGGAATAGCGATTCAAGACGTCAAAGGCTGAACATCAGGTTCAGGACATACCGCCCATTTACCACAGTACTGGGGCTGCATCATGGCTGTCCCATATTTTGGAGCATTTTCACTAGGAAACACAATGTCAGCAAGGGCTCTATTGCGTGCTGTCTGGAAAATCCTGATGTAAATATCTGTTTCAAAAAATCACATAAAGAATGAGCAGTGCACCTGTTCAGGTGAATCATTCGGGCCTGAATAAAACAATGAGTGATGAGGAAAAACATCTTCTCAAGTGACTTACCTGGCAGTATCAAGGCCAGATGGTTCGATAATTTAATTAAGATAGACATGTAACGAAACACATCTCCTGCGACGAATTGACGACAGCAGTTCTTTCGACTGTACTCGTCAGATTTGATTAGATGCGAGTTTACAGGAAGTTCTTAACATTATGTTCGAGCCGCATGGGCACAAATCTTCTCGGTGAATCAAGTTCTGGACGGCGTCCATGCCTAAGATACGTTTATACGCCACGATTTGCGCTTGGCTCAAAGGGCAAAACACAACTTGATCGGTCTTCTTGGGAAGCTGTCATATGAACCGTCGATAGGCAATCAACATTTCTAGATAGTTTTACATGCCTGATCTTTGATGATTTCTTTTGTCCTAAAGCAAATTTCAGCTCGATAGGCAGATCACTGATGGAAGAGCCCACCTGCGCAAGAAGAACTCGGGGAGAAGTTTGTTCTTGAGAACCTGAGCGACCATCTAAAACCGACTCTATGAACGAGTTTGAGAGACAAAAAAGGATCATACTTGTGCCTCGGCACGCTCTTCTTCTGTAGCTGTAGCTGACTGACCGATGGTCAAGGGCTTCATAACGAGCTTGGACCATTGACGAGAAGTTCCCAGATAACCCGGATTAGTCCAGTCCAAAATAGTCCACATTTCTTGATACGAATTCTGTATTGTGGTACCTGTCAAGCCAAATCGACAGCCAGATGCGAATTGATGTAGTGCGAGTGTAAGTTTCGAAGATGCATTTTTTACGCGGTGCACCTCGTCGACAAATACACAACTCCAAGGCAGATTATCAAGAAGGTCGATCTCCTTGCGAGCGATGTCAAAGCTTGTCACCACTAAATATATCCCGGCGTCAGCAAGGTCTCTGATAGTCCTATTTGCTCATACACACCGACATCCAACCGTCCGATCCTGAAGTCATGAATTACTGGCTCCCGTTCTTTGCGACTACCGACATACAAACCAATTTCGAAATACCCCCACTAGGTTTGATTGGATTAAGACAGCTTCTGAATGGACCATAATCTGATCTCACAGTGATAAATTCTCTTTCCCAATTAGACACAACTGTGCTAGGGGCAATGATGAGACACGTCGGCCATTGAGAGTTCGCGGGAGGTAGTTCGCGCCGTTCCTTCCAAGCTGCGAGATCCTGTAGCCGAGAGACGTGTTTACGGCGGCGATTCCTGTCAGTTACTACACCACGTTTGCACATTATGGCCGATAAGAAAGAGATCACTTGAATAGTTTTTCCTGTCGTAAGGGTATATGGGAATATGATTGATATCTCTATCTCGCTTCTGCTTACCCTGAAAGTGGCAATGTGTCAAATTGTCAAAATGATTAGATTCTCACTCACTAGGCCCATGTCATCACCAAGTAAGCCTCCTCTGCCTTCTTGGTACTGTTTCCAAAAGAATTTGACACCTTCTCGTTGGTAATCACGCAGGAATGTATTGATTGAAGCAGGGACCTGTAGTTTTGTTCCCTCATCTAAGATTAATGGTCCAAGATATTGCTGTTCGGGCCCCAAAGGGAAACCTGGGCGTGGTTCGAGATCCTGTCCAGAGACAGTCAATTATTGCAGATTGCAATGCCAGGTCCGCATACATCAGATACACCGCCAAGATCATCATCTGTGTCAGACTCGGTAGCCGAACTTGAACAAGAAGCTGACAGGTTCCTCAGTTTGTTGACTGTAGACATGGTCACCAAATGCTCTTTGAACGGGAGACTGCATATTCTCACTGGGAAGTAAGTTACCATCTCCTGATTCTGATTCAGTCGCAGAGTCTGTTTCTATAGTGGGGTTGACGGATGCTGCAAAAAGTATTGGGTAGCGAGGCTAGGGTATTGAGAGACGGACATACATAAAGTATTTTTGGAGATACCGTCGTCTGATTCTGATTCTGATTCTACATGAAGAGTAAGCGAAATTCATCAATTGTCACTGACCCGAGACTACCGGTCAATGAGCCGTCCGTGACCTGGTATTGTGGCACAGGCGGTGTAGATCTTGGACTTGTCAATCGTGATGAGTCCGGATGAACTTTAGAAAGTGCTGAGATTGATTTCAAAACAACAGGTGAGGTACTTTCTGAATTCACTTCCCAGTCAGAACTTTCTGTAGTCTGATCAGCCGCTTCAAGATCTGATTCCGAGCTTGAGTTGAGATCTTCTGCTATCTTTGCTATCTTGAAGCTCGGCAACAAATGTACGAGACACAATCCCAGACACGTACCGAAGTACCTCAGCAGCTGGTTTGGAACTTCCGGGGTGTTTATGTGGACCTCTAGAAAGGTTTCACAAATCAATAATTGGCATACAGACAAATCCTAAGCCTTCATACTTCTACGCTTTAGCGGTCTTTTTGGTGGAGCTCCCATAACTTCCGACCGTCGTTTTCTCCTTTTTGAAGAGATATGCCTTTGAGTCGATACATCGTCTGGGATATATGCACCAGGATTAAAATCGAGATCCGAATCAGGTTCTATATTCATTGAGATGCGGTTGTCTCGAGATTCATTCGCCGCCTCACAGACCTAAAGGAGCAAGGACAGATACCAGAGGATCTACAACCACAATCAAAATGAGTCTCTGACCGACACAGAATCGATTTTATACGTTTTGAAAGAGACACTTTCTCAGACATGGCGGGATGAGATGAAACAGTTAATGTATGCCCAAATTGACTCAACATTCTGCATTCTGGATCACGCGTGACTTTGTCACTGTTACAATGTAGGCATTGGGCCATAATTCTTCTGGCGGATGTGATGATAGGAAATGCGATTTCGAAAGTACTAAGGATAGATGAGTGGACCGAGAGTACATGCAAGTGGATGGAGAAAATGTGAGATACAACTGAGGATACCTAGTCGAAGGCTTCCTCGGCACTCTTACGAGCCAGCCTTCGAACCTTCTTCCTATAACCTATAACCCGTTTTCCACATGAAACAATGCGATATTAGAGATACACAGACCTTGAATATTCTCTCGAACGTCCTTCGCCGCGTCAACATTAGCAGGGCTGTTACAATCCGGAGGATCACAAGAAAGGAGTGAGATCACGCTCATCAACTGGAAACTATCAATCTTGATCTCCGTGTTTGACTTGATGGTCACTCACGATAGTTGTAACAGTGTGTACTGGCGACCATCGTTCTGACGCATGTTCATATCCCCACTGATCCTCTCCAGGATCATGCTGTTGGCAAAAGTCAACATTAACCCATCTATAAACACGGAGAAACGAACCAGGATAGATATGCACACATTTCCATCGGTATAAACTAAAAATAAGTTTTGTCAGGTCTACGAGATTATCGCGTTGTTAAGCGTACTGCTAGGATGCCACATTTCTGAGAGAAACTTCATCTTGGGAGGCAACAGGGGATATTGTTCCGGGAAGTGGAGACGTGCCTTAAAAAAGCCACCTTCACTTGTACAAGAATTAAAAGACTGACGTATCAACACCAGTTCACAACATACTAGAGGGTGTCGGGTGGCCTGTGGGAGCGTCAACAAGTGTCTTATGATTTAAGAACAGGTGCACCCACCCAATGATCATAATCTCCCATTCGTAGAAATTTCTATCATCAACAAGGCCTGCACAGCATACCGCAGTCAAGCAAAGATAGAAATGTAGAGATTAGAAACTGCACCTGCCGAGAAACCCTCGACCGGATTCTTTGTGAGTTCTGCTAACTGGCGCTTCAGAGTGAGAGCGGATGTAGAGACAGACCGCGGCGGAGTTGAGTTAGACATCGGAGGTGCGATCGATCTCTCCCGATAATGAGTGGTGCAAAGCACTAGGTCAGCGACGAGGAAACCTGATATACAAGATAAATGCACGTGACTTTGGGTCACCTCCGCGCCTTCCGGTAGAAAGTGCACGTCTAGTCATGATGTCACCTTGTCACACTGCATCGCAAGCCAATGTTGATGCATTCTTTACATTATGCAGTCAAGGTGTGGTACCATTCAAACACCTGAAGGTCGGAAACTATGCCGGGAAACCTCTTTGTCTCTTTACCACAGCCCAAAGCTGTTCGCAGAAGACCGTGCATTCTCTAGACTAGGATATGATATAGTCCATAGACGAGGAATAAGACAAAAATTAGCGTGTTCAATCAAGCCTGTTTCACTCGTCCTTTTACCATCACCATCCTCTGGGGTCATCTTGCCCCAGGGGTCGTACTCTACCTAAAGCCTCTCACTAATATTGTTATAACGTCACCCATCCATCTTACTTCTCATTGTCCTTTGGGGCAGCACATTTGTGCATTTACTCATGCACTGGGGACATGACTACCACAGCATGTTCTCTTTGCACCGCTCTTTACTGAGGCTGGAAGGGGCACCATCTGGGGGCTGAACTAATGGCTGGAGGGAATCCATCCTCAAAAAGAATCCTACGAACACTGTCACTGAACGACACCCATACGGAAGAGCTCCCTATAGCTCACCACAAATACACGTGTTCCTCTACAAAATCCAGGTATCACCTTTGGGAAGTATATTAGGGCATGGTAGGTACAAAGATGAACTGATTTGAGCTCTCTCAGGATGGAATGCTCCTGGGGGAGTCACTGGTACCCTTGAAAAGGGGTTTGACCAGAATACTCGTCTCGGTGTATGTCACCTGATCCCAAATGGGATTGTTCCATGACGATCAAGTTCTATGACAGGGGCTAAAGGCTAGGGTGGGGCGATGGATATCGCAAATGGAAGGGGTGGGGAGGTCTTTAGGTGGATAAATGTTTTCAGAAGGCAGATATTTGGAGGTAAAGAGTCTGTCATTTAGTGTAGTTTTCTCATTCTTCGCTGCCTAGGCTACTACATAGTT
>Ga0153975_1000104_pt1 | contig 22883 bp, 17 predicted proteins | sample TSGA059MetaG_FD_104694 | JGI IMG/M metagenome (GOLD analysis project Ga0153975, IMG submission 104694) | Attine ant fungus gardens microbial communities from Georgia, USA - TSGA059 MetaG | ecosystem: Host-associated > Fungi > Mycelium > Unclassified | place: USA: Georgia, Yuchi Wildlife... | reverse complement strand
GTCAAAGGCGTACAGTTTCGTAATCACGAGATCATCGGCGACATCGTGCCGCTGGCGCAGCGCTACGCCGCCGAAGGTGCCGACGAACTGGTGTTCTATGATATCACCGCCTCATCCGATGGCCGGGTCGTTGACAAAAGCTGGGTGTCACGCGTTGCGGAAGTGATCGATATCCCGTTCTGCGTCGCGGGCGGCATTAAAACCCCGGAGGACGCGGCGCGTATTCTGGAGTTTGGTGCGGACAAGATTTCAATTAACTCGCCAGCGCTGGCCGATCCTACGCTCATTACCCGCCTCGCGGACCGGTTTGGCGTGCAGTGTATTGTCGTCGGCATCGATACCTGGTTTGACGAAGCCAGCGGCAAATATCAGGTGAATCAGTATACCGGTGACGAAGCGCGTACCCGCGTAACACAGTGGGAAACGCTGGAGTGGGTGCAGGAAGTACAGAAGCTGGGCGCAGGCGAGATCGTGCTGAACATGATGAATCAGGATGGCGTGCGTAACGGCTATGACCTGGTGCAGCTGAAGAAAATGCGTGAAGTCTGCAACGTGCCCCTGATCGCCTCGGGCGGCGCAGGCACCATGCAGCACTTCCTCGATGCCTTTACCGAAGCTAACGTGGATGGGGCTTTAGCCGCCTCGGTATTCCATAAGCAGATTATTAATATTGGTGAGCTGAAGAGCTTTCTGATCGACAACGGAGTGGAGATTCGCGCGTGCTAACTCAACAACAACAGGCTCTTCTCGACTGGGACAAAACAGAGGGCATGATGCCGGTCATCGTTCAGCACAACGTCTCAGGCGAAGTGCTGATGCATGGCTACATGAACCCGGAAGCGCTGGAAAAAACGCTGGCAGAGGGCAATGTCACCTTTTTCTCGCGCACTAAAAACCGTCTGTGGACCAAAGGCGAAACGTCCGGCAACTTTCTGCAGGTAGTGAGCATTACGCCTGATTGCGACAATGACACGCTGCTGGTGCTGGCGAATCCGATTGGCCCGACCTGCCATCTGGGCACCACCAGCTGCTTCTCGCCGGCCGTGCCTGAGTGGACCTTCCTTTATCAGCTGGAAGAGCTGCTGGCGTCGCGTAAAACGGCCGACCCTGATAGCTCTTATACGGCACGACTCTACGCCAGCGGCACCAAGCGCATCGCACAGAAAGTGGGCGAAGAAGGCGTGGAGACTGCGCTTGCGGCTACCGTCAACGATCGGGATGAGCTGACCAATGAAGCGTCAGACCTGGTCTATCACCTGATGGTGCTGTTGCAGGATCAGAATCTCGACTTCAGCGCCGTGATTAATAACCTGCGCGCCCGCCATAAGTAATTGTGCAATAACCTGCTCAGAATTTCGTTTTTATGCAGATTCTGAGCAGAATCCTTCTCAATCTTCATCTCAATCCCGCACAGTAACGGCGACTCAAACCTCAGGGAGAGAACCGTGACAACCCATGAAAAATTAATCGCCCTGCTCGACCAGCACCAGGCGCGCTATCGCCTGATGGAGCATGAGGCGACCGGTAAATGTGAAGCCGTCGCGGCAATACGCCGCACCGAAATCGGTCAGGGCGCGAAAGCGCTGGTCTGCCATGTAAAGGGCAACGGCGTTAAACAGCATGTGCTGGCGGTGTTACCGGCCGATCGGCAAGCCGATCTGGGCAAAGTCGCCGCGGCGGTCGGTGGACGACGCGCCTCACTCGCCAGCCCGGCGGAGACCGATCTGCTGACCGGCTGCGTATTCGGAGCGATCCCGCCGTTCAGCTTTCATCCCGACCTCCGACTGATTGTGGACCCCGCGCTGTTTGAACGTTATCCGGAGATCGCATTTAACGCCGGTCTGCTGGAGCGCTCGGTGATCCTGAACACCGAAGACTACCGGGCGCTGTGCAAGGCTGACGTGATAGAGATAACGCAGTAATTGCCATCCCGGCAGCCCGGCGATACTCTGCATAATCACTCATCACGACAGAATAAGAGCAAAATCATGAACATTTTCACTCAATGCCTGCGTCAGACGCTGGCTGTGGCGGTTATGGCAGGCTGCGCGTTTGCAGCTCAGGCGAAAATCGAACAGGTGCGTTTTGCAGTCGATCCGACCTATCCGCCGTTTGAATCGAAAACCCCGCAGGGTAAGCTGGTCGGCTTTGATATCGATCTGGGTAATGCGCTCTGCACGCAGATGCAGGCGAAATGTGTCTGGGTTGAAAGCCAGTTTGACGGCATGATCCCGGCGCTGAAAGCACGTAAGTTTGATGCCATTCTGTCTGACATGGGCATTACCAAAGAGCGCCTGAAGCAGATCGACTTTACCGTGCCGCTGTATGACACCCACACCCAGCTGATTGCGCGTAAAGGCGCCGGCATCCTGCCCACCGTCGAGTCTCTGAAAGGTAAAACGGTTGGCGTGGAACAGGGAACGGTTCAGGAACGTTATGCGCTGGCGAAATGGCAGCCCTATGGTGTGACCGTGGTGCCCTATGGCGATCAGGCCCAGGTTGAAAGCGATCTGGTTTCAGGTCGACTGGATGCCGTCTTTACCGACGCGGCACAGGCAGCGATTGGCTTCCTGAAGCATCCGCAGGGCAAAGATTTTGAACTGGCTGGCCCGATTATTCAGGATCCGATTATCGGCCCCGGCACGGCCATTGGCCTGCGCAAAGGCGATACTGAACTGAAAACGGCGCTGGATAACGCCTTTGCCGAAATTAAAAAGAATGGCACCTTCGATCAGATTCAGAAGCGCTACTTCGCCACGGATATCTCTATCCAGCAGTAACCTCGCGGTCGCCCTTTTTCGTCCACACCGCGATCCGGCACTATACTCTAACTTTTTCGGGACGGCGCGCTGTCGTCCTTTGCCGATTAAAGGACATTAACACGGTATGCATCAACAACATCATCCACTGTTAAGCGCCTCTTTAGGCACCCAGCGTGAAATCATCAGTTTCCATTTTGCTGAGGACAATGAACGTCAGGTTTATATCCAGGCTGCGCTGCATGGCGACGAACTGCCCGGTATGGCGGTTGCCTGGTATTTAAAGCAGCGGCTGCAGGCGCTGGAGTCTGCCGGACAGCTTAAAGCTGCCTTTACCCTGGTGCCGGTGGCTAATCCGCTGGCACTGGGACAGCACTGGCACGGCACCCATCTCGGCCGCTTTCATACCCTCTCCGGTCAGGACTTTAATCGCCGCTTTCCGTCACTGGGCAATACTCTGGCGGCCGGGCTGGCTGAGAGTCTGACCCAGAGTGAATCACAGAACAGAAACCTTATTCGCGATGCGATCGATCGTCATTATCGCGATACCGTGCCAAAGACCGAGCTGGATGCGCAGCGCTATACGCTGATGCGGATGGCCAGTCAGGCCGATCTGATGATTGACCTGCACTGTGACTGGGAAGCCGTGCCGCATCTCTACACCACGCCGCATGCCTGGCCGGATATCGAACCGCTGGCACGCTGGTTAGGCAGTGAAGTGCAGTTGCTGGCGCAGATCTCTGGCGGTGAGCCGTTTGATGAAGCCTGTTGCGAACCCTGGCTGACGCTGGCAGAGCGGTTTGGCAAAGATTACCCGATGCCTCGTGGCTTATTGCCGGTAACGCTGGAGTTGCGTGGCGTCCGTGATGTGTCGGCTGAACAGGCGGAGAAAGATGCAGATGCAATTATTTCAGCACTGCAGGAAAGCGGTTATATCGGCTACAGCGAACCGTCAATATCTGTGGAAGTGGCCGCACCCGTTATCGGTGGGGATGAACTGGTTCCTGCCAACGCGGGTGGTGATGATGTTGTGGCGATCAATGACGGGCCGATTGGCTTAACCGTGCCTGACATCGCTGAAGCACCAGGAGAAGCTGGCGTCATCAAAGAACGTCACAGCGAGGGAATGGCGACGGCCTCCCCTGCCCTGAAAAATCCTGCTACGCCGCTATCAGGCTGTGAATACATTTATTCGCCGGTGTCAGGGCTGATCCTGCACCGCAAGCCGCTCGGTGCGCAGATTCGCCCGGGAGAAGTCGTCGCTGAGATTATTGATCCGCTTACGGACCACATCACCCCACTGGTGGCGGAGTATGGCGGTATTCTCTATGCGAGACACTGGGTAAGGTTTGCGACAGCAGGCATGCTGGTTGTGCGACTGGCGGGAGAGCGGGAGATTCGGAGCGGGGATTTGCTGGTGGGGTAAAAAAGGGCTTCCCGAGGGAAGCCCTTTTCAGTGATTAATCTAACCACTCAGTGTGGAACACACCGTCTTTATCAATGCGCTTGTAAGTATGCGCACCGAAGTAGTCACGCTGCGCCTGAATCAGGTTAGCAGGCAGGACTTCTGAACGGTAGCTGTCGTAGTAAGCGATCGCCGCAGAGAAGGTTGGCGTCGGGATACCGTTCTGAATTGCGTAAGAAACGACATCACGCAGCGCTTGCTGATACTGATCTGCGATATCTTTGAAGTAAGGAGCCAGCAACAGGTTAGCGATGCCTGCATCTGCTGCATAAGCATCAGTGATCTTCTGCAGGAACTGGGCACGGATGATGCAGCCAGCGCGGAAGATCTTAGCGATTTTGCCGTAGTGCAAGTCCCAGTTGTTCTCTTCGGAAGCAGCACGCAGCTGTGAGAAGCCCTGCGCATAAGAGACGATTTTACCCAGATACAGCGCGCGACGAACTTTCTCGATGAACTCTGCTTTGTCACCAGTGAAAGCTTTAGCCTGTGGACCGCTCAGTACTTTAGAGGCTGCTACGCGCTGGGTTTTCAGTGACGAGAGGTAACGGGCAAAAACAGACTCGGTGATCAGTGACAGCGGTTCACCAAGATCCAGTGAACTCTGGCTGGTCCATTTGCCGGTACCTTTGTTAGCCGCTTCATCCAGAATCACATCAACCAGGTATTTACCGTCTTCGTCTTTCTTGGTGAAGATATCTTTGGTGATGTCGATCAGGTAGCTGCTCAGCTCGCCGTTATTCCACTCGGTGAAGGTTTCAGCCAGCTCTTCGTTGTTCAGGCCCAGCGCACCTTTCAGCAGTGCGTAAGCTTCAGCAATCAGCTGCATGTCGCCATATTCGATGCCGTTGTGAACCATCTTCACATAGTGGCCCGCGCCGTCCGGACCGATATAGGCCACACAGGCTTCGCCATCTTCCGCACGAGCAGCAATCTTATCCAGAATGGGTGCAACCAGCTCGTAAGCTTCTTTCTGACCGCCAGGCATGATGGATGGGCCTTTCAGTGCGCCCTCTTCACCACCAGAAACGCCAGTACCGATGAAGTTGAAGCCCTGGTCAGACAGTTCTTTGTTACGACGGATGGTGTCTTTGTAGAAGGTGTTACCGCCATCGATCAGGATGTCGCCTTTATCCAGGTGTGGTGTCAGTGAGGCGATAGTCTTATCAGTCGCTTCACCCGCCTGAACCATCAGCAGGATACGACGAGGTTTTTCCAGCGATTCAACAAACTCTTCAACGGTGTAAAAAGGAGCAAGCTTCTTGCCCTGGTTCTCGGCGATGACTTCGTCAGTCTTTTCGCGTGAACGGTTGAAGATTGAAACAGTGTAACCGCGGCTCTCAATGTTAAGAGCCAGATTGCGGCCCATCACTGCCATACCTACAACGCCGATCTGTTGCTTGGACATTATTTACTCCTGTCTGAAAACGTAAGAATATCTTTTCTTCCATTAGAAGAAGAGCTAAGAAATTATACAAGTTATTTTAGCATGTCACATAACTTACCGTGCTGTAACATTAAAAGATAATGGTTAAGACCATATTGACTATTAAACTTATTATCTATACTCATGCTCAACTAAAAATAAATTTCATTTTTTTATCGGAAGATTAGATAAGCAACGTTTATTAAGCTCATCTCCAGAAATATCACTAAACCATCCCCACTTATTAAAATAACGAAACGCTGAGCAAATATGATAATATAAAAGTTTAATATTTCTATATGAACCCCTTTGAGATTCATGAACTACTGTCGAGTAAGGGCAATAACTTACTTTTAAGGATTTGATACAAACTCTACGACTTAAATCCACATCCTCTAAATACATAAAAAATTGCTGATCAAAACCTGACGTAATCTCGATAGCCTCCTTACTTAACAGCATGAAACAGCCTGATAACGAAGGCGCAAAGAAAGCCTTTTCATAATCAGCCTCTCTAAGTTCATATTTGTAGTTGATTCTCTGAGAAACTGAAGGAAAAAACCTTCTTAAAAGAAGTTGCATTGGCCGAGGTAATAACTTACAACTATATTGCAACCTGCCATCTGGATAAATTACTTTAGGAATTGAAAGCCCAGTCCCATTTTTAACACTAAAGGAATATAGCTTATAAACCTCTCCAGAATCGAAATAAATATCAGGATTACATACTAACATGAAATCATAATCATATAGTTGAGAACATTTTTCAAATGCAGCATTATGTCCACCACCAAATCCAATATTACCTTCTAACTTTATAATATCAATTTTAACGTGATTAAAATCATTAAGCCAATGACAATGCGACCCATTATCCACTATGCAGACTTTATCAATACATTCTTCTTCCAATAAGGAATTTAACGTATTTTGGATATCACTTAGGTCATGTCGATATAGAACTAGAGAAGCAATGATTTTCACTGAGATACCCACTGGCTACATGCGGTTCATAAGCGTGTAGATTAGAGTTGTAAACGACCCTACTAGTTGCTGATGATAGACACCAGAACGACGAAAAAATACTATTCTATTAATCAGACTACTATTTCTGATGGATGAAAAATAATTAAGAACACTTATTGATTCTTCATTCATATAAGGAATAATCCCTTGTATAAATTTTATGTTAATAGTATTCCAAAGGGCCTTACGCCCTGTAATTGCGGAAATAAAATTATGAACTCTACGATTAAGTTTCATTCCGTTACCAATAAGATTACTGGTATGTTGACGATAAAAAACCGAGGGTTCTGAGTCAAAATAAACTAATCCATTACATGCAGTAACGACAATATAAAGTGCCCAGTCATGTATAACCAGTTCATTTTCACTTGAAAGAGTCAAAAGCAACCTTGCCTTTTCATTGAAGACCATTGTATTACCACTAGCAATGTTTTGAATTAAAGAATTTGAAAAGGCAGGAGGCTTTCGATAGTTTGGTGAATAACCAATAACAGAGTCTGATTCGTCTATTAAAATTGTCCGTCCGCAGTACAATGCTGGGACATCAGAGTCAACGCTTTTGAAAAATGAGACGGCACGTTCAAGTTTATCATCTAACCATACATCATCCTGATCTGAAAAAGCATATAAATCAGCATTAATTATGTTATTGTTAATCAAACTTATGAAGTTATCGCATACACCTTTACCGGGCCCTTTTAGCAGAATTACTTTCTGAGCAGAATTTTGTGAAAATTTTTTGATAATATCTATTGTCTCATCGGAAGAACCATCGTCTGAAACCCATAATTCCCAGTTAGAAAAACTTTGCCTGGAAAGTGAGTCAAGTTGCTTCCTTAAGAAATGGGCACCGTTATAAGTACCCATAAGAATCGCGATTTTGATAAAAGAACTCATTTTTGATCAATGTTGCTTAAAATAATCAGCGAATTTGAAATTCTGATTTCGCGAACTACCCCACGAGTCAAAATTCTCTACCTCATTGAAAAGTGGATTCTTAAGCCATTCATCATTACTTACCAGATCAATTAACGGCTGAGAAAGTTGAAGTGGCGATAGATTAAGATCTAACCTTTTAACGAACGGAATAAAATCAGCAATGAAAGCATCAAGACCTAGATTCAGAAAAGAAACTATTTCATTATGATTCTTGGACTTGGCTCTTCCGACATCCAGAACAGGACAGACCGCATTCTTTATAGATTTATAACCAATAACAGTTTCATGTGGTGCTGAAAAAAATAACTCTACGGCAACACGATTTTTATATATTAAGTCTACTGTACGATGTCCAACTGATTCATTGCTGACTAAGGCTTTCATGTTAAACATACTTTCCCGTCGGTTTTTTTCAGGTGTATTTGCAAGGCAAAAATAATAACCAACAACTTCGACGTCCATAAATTTTTTTATTGTTTTCTCAAAGGATTCTTGTGTCGTACCACTCCAACCGACATCAACAAGGCCAATTTTATCTCCGGGTTTTATTCCCAACTGGCGTAGATACATAAATAAGCCTTGCCGATTTTGTTGGCAAACTTTTAATATTTCGTGCCTGTAAGCGATAAGAAGCTTATTAACCAATTCATAATTTGAGGGTTCAATAATCGTGCTGCTAGAAATGCCAATTGACTCCATAACAGCGAATTCTGGCGGTTCAACACCGATCCTTTCCAAAAGCTCACCTGGCGATAACCCGTCAGAACCAGACATCAGGAATGGAATATTCTCAAAAAAGTTCTCATGATTCATCAGGGCAAGATTGAATGACGTACGTGAACCCATGAAATAGCTAAACGTTGGAAGTCTGTCCTTAAAAAATGAATTTGCTAATTTTTCTAAGGAGTAACCATCACGAGAAACAAAAAGTAGATTTGTAACTTCATCAGCTTGGCATTCTAACTCTATCCAATTTAAAAAACCAAGTGTGGCAGGTGCTTGAAATTTGTATCCTAACTCAGAGAAAGTATTTTCTTGAATCATTTTAGTATTATGGCTTCGGAAAAGGCCATTAATAATGGAAGTTGCTAAGCACTGCTTTTTACTTTTATTTTGTAAATGCGGGGGGTTATAGTGCCATGTCAAAACTCCCTTTTCAGAAGGTCGTAAGACGTCAGCAGTTTGATTGTCGCCAATATGCAGAATTTCACCTGCCTGAATATTTAAATTCTCTGTGATTTTGTCAAAAATTTCCCCAGTATCTCTTTTAGTAGCGTTTTGATCTGCTGATATAAAGAGATGAACCCTATTTAAGTTAAATTTCTTCAATGCAGATTCAAAAAATTCCGCACCAAAATACATGTCAGATGTTATAACTACTATTTTATCTGCTGCAATCATTTCATTAAAAAATGATAACATAATAGGATTTGGTTCAACTAATTCAAGCTCAAGATTAAATTCAGCCCTTTCAATTTCATGTCGTAAATGACCGAGTTCTTTGAAATTATTATAAATATCACGTAATTTAATTTCTTTACGACCAGCCCTGATCATTTGTCTAAAGGCTTCAGTTTGAGCTTTTTTCCTCAAAGCGCGAAAATCGGGTATGTTATATTTAATGCCAATAAAATCGAAGGCATCTTCTGGATCGTCGATAGGCCTGATAAAAAGCGTATCAAAAAAGTCAAAAGATACAACTTTTACATCTTTAGCCAGATATCTCAAAGTTACTAAATCGTAATTTTTACAAGCTGATTTCATGTCCATTTTTATTACTGGCGCCTATTATTGCAGAGTCTCAAAATTATAACCGTTAGGATGAAGGTTACGATTGAAGTATGGGTCATACTGAAAATAATAAGGATGCTTAATATTCAACATATTAAGATCATTTTTCAGTCGAGATGCTTTTTCATTATCTTCATGATCAACACCACGTGATATAGATTCATGATGGATAAGTGAAACACTCTGGCACACAATGTTATGATAACCTTTATTGGACAGTGTCATGCAAATATCGACATCGTTATAAGCTATTGGGAAGGACTCGTCAAAGCCTGAAATCTCATTAAACTTACGTCTCTCAATCATCAAACAGGCGCCCGTAACAATTAACCAGTTATATTCAATTTGATTCCGTAAAAAATAGCCGGGGAAGTCTTTAGTTTGTTTAAGAAATGCATGGCTGGGGCCATTTTGCAGATTTAAAACTCCGGCATGCTGAATAAGTTTACCACCTGGATACAACAACTTCGCACCCACTGCACCAATATGCTCAAGTTGAGCAAAGCCAGCCATACGCTGTAGCCAATCGGGCTGAAGGACTTCAGTATCATCATTAAGGAATAAAAATATATCTCCGTTGGCATGTTTGACACCAAAATTATTTAACTCGGAAAAATTAAATGGTACGTCATGCCGGATAACTTTAATATTATCGATATCATTAATAGAATTGAAATAAGTTATGGTTTCAGATTTTACAGATCCATTATCTACAATAATTATTTCAAAATGCCTGTATTCGGTTTTTTCTAATAACGAACTAATGCATCGCTGCAAAACATCATGATTATCTCGCGTTGGAACAATTATAGATATCAGTGGATTATTAATGGGATGATAATTAACTCTAAAATAACCGTGATATCCGGGTAATTCCTCAACAGATGCGGACTGCTTTCTCCTGAGAATAGCATCCTCCCGAACAGCCCGAGAAGCATTAAGTACGTAAGGTTTAGCAGTTATATCAGAAGCTATTGAGGCAGGAATGATACGCCAGTGATAAAGAACTTTTGGTATATGGCTAATATTGTTCGTTAGTTCTGATACACGGAGTACAAAATCCCAATCCTGACAACCATCGAAGTTTGAGCGTAATCCTCCCAGTTCTTTAGCTAGATGTGTTTTGACACACGAAACATGGCACGTATACATCGTGCTCATCATAGTATCAGGAGACCAATCAGGCTTGAAATGAGGCTGTGTATAGTTACCCTCAGGGTCAATCTTATCTTCATCACTATAGATGAAGTCGGGATTTTCTTCGTTAATACATTTGGTCAGTTCAAACAAGCAGTCATGAGTTAATTCATCATCGTGATCAAGGAAGACAATAAAATCTCCTTCAGCGTAATCAATAGCAGCATTTGTGGCACCAGCGATACCTTTATTTTCGTTCAGGTGTAAAATTTTTATCCTGGACTCTCCCTCACCTATTTTTTTCAAAGCGGGCGCTATCTCTGGCTGAGGACTCGCATCATTAGCCAGAATGAGCTCCCAGTTTTGATACCACTGATTTTTAACAGAACAAACCATTAATTCTAAAAGATCTAATGGAGTATTATAAATCGGCACAACAACTGAAAACTTTGGTTTTTTTTCAAGGCGCTTTAAAATATCATCATAATAGAAAGGTTTCTGCGTTGGTATATACACATATTTAGCAGGTACTGAGTCGAACCTATATCCACTTTTCGGCTCAAAGTTTATGAATACTGGTGTACTAATCAGATTTCGGTTTGCCACATCAACATTATTAACAATTGCATTGTACGCAGGGTGATAAATAAACCCTCGAGGATACAATTTCATTGCAACAGATAATGCCTTGCTTCTTCTTTCAATTGGAAGCTTATAATATGCTTTTTTGACAATTTTACGTGCACTTTTTTTCAAAGTGTTTTGAAGACCATTATGCGACTTATGTTCAGAAAATTTACGAATTGCATACCCTATTTTTATCTTGACTGGTTGCAATAGCTTAAAACTATAGGAAAATAAACGTCTCAAGGGGTTTCTGATTCTATTTGGTAAACGCCGTCCAATAGTTCTTATAGGTGAAGTCATCTTCCAACTCACCGATGTTAATATAGCATTAATATCATTACTGTATTGGTTTAGTAAATGCTGTTGATGCGATGTGCAATTGATTAACTCTTGATTAGCCTTTTCTAACTGACAGACCTCTTTACCCAAAATATCGATTCTATTTTCTTGCAGCTTTAATATGCGATTTTTTTCATATAGCTCTAAAGCCAGCTCCCCTACTGAATTTTCAGTATTACTTTTCAACGATTTCATCTCGTTGTTAAGCATAGCTATCTCTGCTTTAGCATGGTCAAGATGTTCAATACTAATTAATTTACGAGCGCGAAACACTAAGTTAAGAGACTTTAATGTGCCATAAATTTTATTTCGATCTTCAAGCTGTACATGACTAAGGAATTCAGCTTCCTGATGTAGATAGTCATCATATATTTTTTCATTTAAATCAAATCCAGCTCTTTTTAAAACCTCAAAAGTTATATATGAAATATTTGAAGTATTGCAATCGCTGCTATGACTTAAAGAAGTAATACGTAACAGAGAATGAAAAACTCCTCTGAATGCGATATAACCTAATGTTGGGGATTTATTTTTCCATTCCAAATCGAAGAAATTGTGTTCTTCTTCACTAGAAGAAATTAAGTTAAAGGGAAGAGCATCCTGAAAAGTATCTGGCAAAACCAAGTCGTTGTCAAAGGTCAAAGGCAATGAGGCACTTTTAAGAAGTTTTTCAATCCATTCTTTTGCCCAAGAACCTACTTCATCCAGACGCCATTCGGGTCTGTTGATTATATTTGCCAATACAAACCACATTGACATTCCATCATAAAAATTGGTTATATTGCCAGACTGTTCTTTCTCTACTTCATTATTGGATTCTTCATCTCTCAGAGTTTTCACTACTAATTTATTATCTTGGTGAGCAATAAACTCTACAGTTTTTCTAAAGGCGGATAATCTTGTATCAGAATAATGTATTGCTGCAATGTTTTCTAATGCTGATTTTTTTTCTTTTTTATAAGAAACCATTAAGAAAGAATTAGATAAATCTTCAGCCAGACCATTATTCCATATGTTTCGCGTTCCCTGCTCTGCTGAGAAAAGATGTTCAAATGCCAACTGCGGGTCTTTATGGATACTTTCTACGGCAAGTTGACAAAGATTTTTCTGGTATGACTGCCATCCTAATGGAGTCACAACTGACGTTGGAAGTTTATAATCAGGTAATGGTAAATATTCATGCGTATTTATAAATCCTGCATGGTTAAGCTTTTGCTTTAATTCCTGTCTTCCAAAAGTAACCACTGTCTCTTCTGTGTATGAATTATTAATTCCATACATAGGAAGATTAACATGATCTTCATGAGCGCCTGCAAAGTATTTAATTCCTAACTTATTTTCGATAGCTACATAAACGGCTCCATCTGATTTCAATCGGTTAAAGCATTCAGATAAAAGGGTATCTTCACCACCCTTTCCGACAAATATGCGAGCATACTCTAGTACACCAATAAGAAGAACAATATCAAATTCCCCAAGATCTGGTAATTTGTCTGCAGGATTACAAATTACTTCAACATTACCCAGGTCTCTACATCTTGATTTTGCAATTTTCGCGCGTCGAGGACTACCTTCTACAGAGACTACATTTGCTCCACTTTCACCCAAAAATCGGGTAATAGCGCCGCAACCACAACCGATTTCCAAAATTCTCTTATTTTCAAATTCATTTTTGAAAGGACGCAGTAAATTGGCACGTCTTGGGCTTAGGTGGTATATCGAAGGCCAGTCAATCATTTTGCTGGCTAATTCATCTGAATTTACACTTAAATCCTGAGCTTGATGTATCGCTTCAAGAATATAATTTTCAGCAGCATCCCCGTCATTATATGCGAAATTTTCTATATTCGCAGGAAACCATACACCACTATCACTAGCTATTTTAAAACCGTATTCTTCCAGGATCTGTTTGATATCAATATTAGCTTTCACAATTTATTCTCGCATTCAAATCAGTCAGTCCCGTAAATTCTTTCACTGGGCCCGAAGCAATATGGATTGAATCGTAACGACGATCATGAGGAATTATTTCACCATTAGCATCACTACTTGCAATACCAACAGATATGAAATAATCCCCTTCAAATAGTATATTTTTTAAAGTGACTGAAATTACAATCTCTGTCCCAGTAATTCCTTCGTCTAAAAGTGAGACATCTTGCCATTCACTATTTGTATTATAAATCGTTACACCTTCTTTAGTTTTTAATGCAAAACCAAAGATAGGTCGGAAAATATTTTCATTGAAAAACACCTTGAAGTGGATTTCAAAATCTTTTCCAGGCTCTAACAAGCTTGGATATTCTTTTCCATCCTGAAAGAAATAGAAATCCTTGATTTCAGCAGCTTTATTTCCCCAGCGATATTCTGTCGGGTTATAGTTGGGTCGATTAGTAAAATCGCCTGAAAGATGACTTAAATAAATACTTTTTACAGGCTTCGTATTTATCTCTCTCGACAACCTATCTTTCTCACCTTCAGAGGCAACCTTAATTTGCTGTACAGCCTTTTCTCTATCATTGTTATTAATATCTTTTTTACCGAAGAGAATATCAAGATAGTGATTAACTACATCTTTAGGTTTACTCTGGATTTTTACAATTCCTTTATCCAACAACAAAGCACTGTCACAGTGTGTAACTATTTGCTCTGTCGCATGGGAAACGAAAAGGATCGATGTTCCATTTTCTTTTAATTTTTTTAACCGAGCAAAACATTTTGCTTGAAATTTGGCGTCTCCAACGGCTAATGCTTCATCTACAATGAGTATCTCAGGATCAATTTGCGCTTGTACTGCAAATGCCAGCCTGACCAACATTCCGCTTGAATAAGACCGAACAGGAGAATCGATGAAATGCCCTATATCTGCAAATGAAAGGATTCCATCTAGTTTTTGATCGGTTTCTTCTTTTGAAAGACCAAGCAATGATGCATTCAAATAGACATTTTCTCTGCCAGTAAAATCGCTATTAAACCCCGCTCCAAGCTCTAGTAATGCCGCAACTCTTCCTTGAACATTTATAAGGCCTTCTGTTGGGGTTAATGTACCGGCTATTATCTGCAATAAAGTTGATTTACCAGAACCATTTCGCCCGACTATTCCAAAGGTTTGCCCTTTCGGCAACATAAAAGATACATCTTTTAGCGCCCAGAAATCGTCATGATATTTGCGTACTTCCTTGCCCATCATTCTGTCTACTTTAGGGAAAATAAACTGTTTCAAACGATGAGCAGGGTTTTCATAAACTTGAAAACATTTACTTATGCCATGGACTTCAATAGCATTTTCATTAGAGGACATCAGCAAATCCTTTACGTGTTTTTTGGAACCACACAAAGCAGATCCACATTATCAAAACAGCACCACAAGAATATAGTGCTAATCCTGTAAAATCAGGAAGCTGGCCCCATATCATTACTCTTCTCGCCTGTTCAATTATGAAAGTTAGCGGGTTAAGCATAATTACTGTTTGAAAATCTTTGGGCAAGGAACTCACTGGATAAAAAATTGGTGATAGAAACATCAAGATCATTGTAAAAATTGAAATGGTCTGTCCTACATCTCTTATATATACCCCTAAAGAAGATAGAAACCACGAAAAACCAAGAGCAACCAGCAGAAGTGGAAGCAATACTATTGGTATGAAAATAATAGTCCAGTGTAAAAAGTGATTAAATATCAAAAATGCTAATATCAATACAATTAAGCTTATTAACGCGTGAAATAAAACGCCAGCCAAACTTATCACCGACAAAAACTCGAGCGGAAAAACAACTTTTTTCACATAGTTTACGTTACCAACTATTAATGTGGTTGCTCTTAGTAATGTTTCAGAAAAAAGCGTATGCACGATCAAACCAACAAATAGAATTACAGCAAAATCTGTTTTTGACTCGCCTACAGCTCCAGTGCCCCAGCGAGCTTTAAATACAACTGAGAATACAAAAGTATAAACTGTCAACATTAAAACTGGATTAATAAAAGACCACAAGAGTCCCATTACCGAGCCACGATAACGGCCTACTATTTCTCTTTTTGTCATTTGAATAATAAGATTACGATGTTCGTATAAATTGCTTAACAATCTGACAATTGATAAAGATCTTGTTGAATGCGGGTCCATGGCTAATCCATAACACTAGTAAATGAATACTTTGAAGCAGCAAACATAAATATACTCTCCATCCCTGGTTTGAGTTTTTATTATTGCAGCTTTCATTCTGAGTGATTTACCTTTCAATCTAATATAATCAGAAAAGATTATTTAATAAACATCCTTCTTTATCTTTTGCTGATAAGATTGGAGATGAGACAGGCCAATCAATCCCTATTTCGGCATCATTCCAAAGCAAGCAACCTTCACTTGATGGATCATAATAGTTCGTACATTTGTATTCAAAATCAGCATACTCAGATACTACGACAAAGCCATGGGCCAATCCCGGTGGGATCCAGAATTGCGTCTTGTTTTCTTCCGAAAGATAGACGCCAACCCACTGTTTAAATGTCGGTGATTCAGGTCGGATGTCGACCGCGACATCATATACTTCACCTCTTACCACACGGACCAGTTTGCCCTGAGGGTTATTACGCTGGAAATGCAAACCTCTCAACACATTTTTTGCTGAGCGCGAATGGTTGTCCTGTACGAATTCACCTTCGATATTGAGCGCACGCTTATATTTTTCACTCTGGAACGTTTCCAGGAAAAACCCGCGCTCATCGCCGAAAACTTTGGGCTCAATAATTTTTACATCAGCAATTTTCGTATCAATAATCTTCATTATAAACGTCCTTCCACCAGAGCCATCAGGTATTTGCCATATTCATTTTTAAGATACGGCTTAGCCAGTTCCTGTAATTGCTCTTTATTAATGAAACCCATTCTGAATGCGATTTCTTCCGGGCAGGCAACTTTTAAACCCTGACGTGATTCAATCGTCTGAATAAAGTTGTTGGCTTCCATAAGGCTCTGATGTGTACCAGTATCCAGCCAGGCATGACCGCGTCCCATGATTGAAACAGAAAGCTTACCCTGCTCCATATAGATACGGTTGATATCGGTAATCTCAAGTTCGCCGCGTGGTGATGGCTTAAGGTTTTTTGCCATTTCAACAACGCTATTATCGTAAAAATAAAGTCCGGTCACCGCATAGTTGCTGCGTGGATGTTCAGGTTTTTCTACCAGTGAAATCGCTTTGCCTTCGCTGTCGAATTCCACAACGCCATAACGTTCAGGATCGGTAACGTGATAAGCAAAAACGGTTGCCCCATCATCCTTAAGAGATGCGGTTTCAAGTTGCTTAAAGAGGTCATGCCCGTAGAAGATATTATCACCCAGGATGAGCGCGACAGAATCATTACCAATAAACTCTTCACCAATGATAAACGCCTGAGCAAGGCCATCCGGGCTTGGTTGCACTTTGTACTGAATAGAAATGCCCCACTGAGAACCATCGCCCAGCAGGCTCTCAAAGCGCGGTGTATCCTGTGGTGTACTGATGATCAAAATATCGTTGATCCCTGCCAGCATCAGCGTACTGAGCGGATAATAGATCATTGGCTTATCATAGACCGGGAGCAATTGCTTACTGACTGCCATAGTTACCGGATAGAGGCGCGTTCCTGAGCCACCAGCGAGAATAATGCCTTTATTCTTTTTCACAATTTCACCTTAAATGGTCAGGCCGCTATAGCGGCCTGTTTCGATTAAATAAGCGTTTCGAGCAGCATACGTTCAACGCCGACCGTCCAGTCGGGCAGGTTCAGACTAAAGGTCTGCTGAAATTTCACTGTATTGAGTCTTGAGTTTGCAGGACGTTTAGCTGGTGTCGGGAATGCACTGGTTGGCACGGCATTGATTGTCTGTACCTGCAGTTCAACACCCTGCGCTTTCGCAAACGCGATGACTTTAGAAGCATAGGCATGCCAGGTCGTCTCACCCGCTGCAATGAGGTGGTACAGGCCAGCAACGCTGCTGTCATTCAGAGCCACTCTGATTGCATGAGCAGTGCAGTCAGCAATTAACTCAGCACCGGTGGGCGCGCCAAACTGATCGTTTATCACTGACAGGGATTCACGGTCCTTTGCCAGTTTCAGCATCGTTTTGGCAAAGTTATTCCCTTTCGTGGCATAAACCCAACTGGTGCGGAAGATCAGGTATTTCGTCATGTTATTAACAATAGCCTGCTCACCTTCCAGCTTGGTCTGACCGTAGGTGTTAAGCGGCGCTGTAGCATCGTCTTCTCGCCACGGCCGATCGCCCGATCCGTCAAACACATAATCGGTAGAGTAATGGATTAACCATGCACCGGTCTCATTGGCAGCAATAGCCAGCGCTTCAATAGAAGTAGCGTTAACCAGCCGGGCCTTATCCTGCTCTGATTCCGCTTTATCTACCGCAGTGTAAGCGGTGGCATTGACGATAACCGCTGGCTTAATTCTGCGAACCGTTTCGGCCAGACCCGCTGGATTTTCAAAATCGCCACAATAGTCGGTTGACTGACGATCGACCACGATAAGATTGCCTAACGGCGCAAGCGCACGCTGCAATTCCCAGCCGACCTGTCCGTTTTTACCAAAAAGCAGAATATCCATTAGCTACGCTTCTCGTAGTTCTGTTCGATCCAGTTCTGATAGGCACCGCTCTTCACATGCTCAACCCACTGTGAATTATTGAGGTACCATTCAACGGTTTTCTTCAGACCCGTTTCAAAGGTCTCTTCCGGTTTCCAGCCAAGATCTTTCTCAATCTTAGCGGCATCAATGGCGTAACGACGATCGTGTCCCGGACGGTCCTGAACATAGGTGATCTGTTCACTATACGGTGTGGCTTTTGGACGCAGCTGGTCCAGCAGTTCGCAGACTTTCAGCACAACATCGATATTTTTCTTTTCGTTATGTCCACCGATGTTATACGTGGTGCCCGTCTCTGCATTTTTAACCACGGTGTAAAGAGCGCGCGCATGATCTTCAACATAGAGCCAGTCACGGATCTGGTCGCCCTTGCCATAGATTGGCAGTGGTTTACCTTCCAGCGCATTGCTGATAATCAGTGGAATGAGTTTTTCTGGGAAATGATAAGGACCGTAGTTGTTTGAGCAGTTGGTTACAATAACCGGCAATTTATAGGTGCGGCCCCAGGCGCGAACAAGATGATCGCTGGCTGCTTTCGTTGAGGAGTAGGGACTGCTCGGAGCATAAGGGGTCTCTTCAGTAAACAGCGGTAAATCGCCGTCCATCTCATCCGGATGCGGTAGATCACCATACACTTCGTCAGTAGAAATATGGTGGAAACGAAATGCCGCTTTACGTTCTTCAGGCAATGCGCTCCAGTACTGGCGGCTCGCCTCTAACAGAGCATAGGTGCCTACCACGTTAGTCTGAACAAACTCAGCCGGACCGGTGATCGAGCGGTCTACATGACTTTCAGCGGCCAGATGCATGATAGCATCAGGCTGAAATTCATTTAACGCTTCAGTGATAGCCTGACCATCGCAGATATCGATCTGCTTAAAGGTGTAGCGAGGATTGCCGCTCACCTCTTTCAACGATTCAAGATTGCCTGCATAGGTAAGTTTATCAACGTTTATGACTTCATCATTTGTATTGTTGATAACATGACGCACAACCGCTGAACCGATAAAACCTGCACCACCAGTGATAAGTATCTTCATAACGTGTTTATTCCTGACAAGCTATCTGAGGCATGGGCGCCCGAATAAAAAGCAGACAATCATAGGTGTTTTCAGAGCACGCTACCGCCCCTGGGTTACAGCTCCCACGATGCTGATTATCTTTGACCGAATGAGTATGCTGACAACAAGAATCCGCCAGATGTTCAGCATTCAGTTGATTGATATCACTTTATTAATGAAATTGTTTAAGTGGGTTTATCATTCAACAATCGTAAATTCTATCACTGAGGTATAGCTATTACGAATAAAATGCGTTTATGTCGCAGGTGTTAGTTCAACTAATGAGCACTTTTCTGGCGTAGGGGATGGTTGCTGATGCCTCAGGGTGATGCAATCAGAATTATGAGAAAGGTCTGATAAGATATTTCAAATCAAATATAAGAAAGGCGAACCGGAGTTCGCCTTTTTTTCAACTACCTGAACCCATCCGGGTTCTTGCTCTGCCAGTTCCACGTATCGCGCATCATCTCATCGATGCCGCGCGTCACGCGCCAGTCGAGCTCACTGTTCGCCAGTGACGCATCGGCCCAGAACGCAGGCAGGTCGCCGTCACGGCGTGGCTTGATTTCAAACGGAATCGCCTTGCCGGACGCTTTCTCAAACGCCTTGATCATCTCCAGCACGGAGAAGCCTTTGCCGCCGCCCAGGTTAAAGGCAGTGTAACCTTCAACTTTGTTCAGATGGTCCAGCGCTTTCAGGTGGCCTTCCGCCAGGTCAACCACATGGATGTAGTCACGCAGGCAGGTGCCATCTGGCGTATCGTAGTCGCCGCCAAACACGCCCAGCTTCTCCAGACGGCCAATCGCGACCTGCGCGATGTAGGGCAGCAGGTTGTTCGGGATGCCGGTCGGGTCTTCACCGATTTCGCCAGACTCGTGTGCGCCAACCGGGTTGAAGTAACGCAGGGCAATCGCCTTAAACTTCGGTTCTGCTTTGGCGAAGTCGCGCATGACGAATTCGGTCATCAGCTTTGAGGTGCCGTACGGACTGGTTGTGCCGCCAATTGGCGTAGTCTCAACGTAAGGAACCGGTGCATCTGCGCCATAGACGGTCGCTGATGAGCTGAAGATAAAGTTCCAGACGCCGGCATTACGCATCTCTTCCAGCAGCACCACGGTGCCCGCGACGTTGTTCTCGTAGTACTCCAGCGGCATGCGGGTCGACTCGCCCACCGCTTTAAGCGCTGCAAAATGGATCACCGCTGAAATGCTGTTAGCAGCAAACAGGTCACGCAGACAGGCACGGTCACGGATATCGCCTTCAACGAAGGTCGCTTTTTTACCCGCCAGTTTCTCTACGCGGTTAATCGCTTCGCGTGAGGCGTTGCAGAGGTTATCCAGAACCACAACATCATCACCGCGCTGCAACAGCGCCAGTACCGTATGGGAGCCGATATAGCCTGCTCCACCCGTTACTAAAATTGCCATGTGAGCTCCTTTCAATCTGCCGCGCAGGACGCGGCAATTAATTACTTTTGTTTTGCGAGAATCGTCTGGATAGCTTCGCGGAAATCGCGACCCTGCGCGTTGTTGCGCAGTCCGTAAGAGACGAACGCCTGCATGTAACCGAGTTTACGACCGCAGTCGAAACTGTGACCAGTCAGCAGAGAGACATCAACCGTTTTGTGCTTGCTCAGGCTGGCGATCGCATCGGTCAGCTGGATACGGCCCCACGCGCCTGGCTCAGTGCGCTCCAGTTCTGCCCAGATATCAGCAGAAAGGACATAGCGGCCTACCGCAGCCAGGTCAGAGCTCAGTCCGGCTGTATCTTCAGGCTTCTCAACGAAATCGGTGATGGTGCTGATGTCGCCTGGGTGATCGATCGGCTCTTCCGTGGTGATCACAGAGTACTCTGAGAGATCGGACGCCGGCATATGCTGCGCCAGAACCTGACTGTGGCCGGTCTCTTCAAAACGGGCAACCATCGCTGCGAGGTTATAACGCATGTGGTCAGCGGTAGAGTCATCCAGCAGGACGTCCGGCAGCACCACCACGAACGGGTTATCACCGATCATCGGACGGGCACAGAGAATGGAGTGACCCAAACCCAGCGGCTGCGCCTGGCGCACGTTCATGATGGTGACGCCTGGCGGGCAGATAGACTGCACTTCGCTCAGCAGCTGACGCTTCACGCGCGCTTCAAGCAGTGCTTCCAGCTCATAGGTGGTGTCGAAGTGGTTTTCAACGGCATTTTTCGATGCATGCGTGACCAGCACAATCTCTTTAATACCTGCGGCAACACACTCGTCAATGATGTACTGGATCATCGGTTTGTCGACGACAGGCAGCATCTCTTTCGGAATGGCTTTAGTCGCAGGAAGCATATGCATACCGAGGCCCGCAACCGGGATTACTGCTTTAAGCTTGGTCATATTTATTCCGTTTAATAAAATGAAGATGTGGGTCGATTATGCAGGATCGGCCGGAAGAGCAAGTATAATCTTTATCTGAAAAGCGGACAGTAACTCTCTGTCATAACTTGGAAATTCGGCATTTTGCCCATTGCCAGCGACACCATAAACTGAACAAAGACAATCAGTAATCGAATATTGCCACTGTGATCCGGAGCACTCTTCGTTGCAGGGCTGAGACCAGCCATAAATGAAAACGGGCGACCCTGAGGCCGCCCGTTGATATATCTGTGTGGTGATTACAGCCAGCCTTCAAACCACTCTGGCATCACGAACAGATTAAAGTGATTTACCAGCATCATCACGCCAACAAATACCACCGACACGGCCACCCACTGCCGGGCATATGGGATAAACCGAATGCCAATCACCGGCCTGATGAAGAACGGATGCGCCAGTGCCGAGATCAGGATCTGCGAGATAGAGAGCGTCAGTGCGACGTAGAGCACGTTTGGCCAGATAAAGGTGGTCGCCAGCACCGCCAGAACCACAATACTCGCCACGATATTCCAGTAGAACTCCACGTTAGTGCGTCCGTTGGCCTGCGAAATCGCCCCGGTCAGACCGCCCATTGGTCGCAGCATGCCAAACAGCAGCATCAGCGGGATCAGGTGATAGACCTGCTCATGTGACGCGCCATACAGCACACGCACGATAACCGGCGAGAAGATACCAATAGCCAGATACATGGCGCTGCTGAACAGCATGATCCCCAGCGTACCTTTCAGGAACAGCTTTTTCAGCTGCTCGGCATCGTGCTGTTTCTCAGCAAAGCGCGGCAGTGCCAGACGGTTAATCACCGGCGTCACCAGCTTCAGCGGTTGCAGCACCAGCTCTTTCGCCAGTGAGTAAACGCCCAGCATCTCTGCGCCCATGACTTTACCGACCACCAGCGCATCGGCCTGGGTACGCAGCTGGTTAATGGTCTGCGAACCGAGCTGATAGCTGCCGTAGCGAATTGCGCCGAAGAAGGTCGCTTTGTCGAACTCCCAGGTCGGACGCCATGACTTCTCACCCAGCGCAATCATGCAGAGGATGCGGGTAAAGGCGTTGATGAACAGACCCAGAATCGCTGCCGCCACCGTCAGCGACGTGAACTCCAGCATCGCGACCACACAGAGGAAGGCAAACAGCTTGGTACCCATCTCAATCTTCGCCAGCGAGACCATCCGCTTGGTTTTGATGTAGTGCGCCTGATACTGCGACAGATGACCCAGCACCAGGAAGTTCAGGCTGGTCAGCATGATCAGCCCGGTCAGCTCCGGCAGG
>Ga0153975_1000102_pt1 | contig 23286 bp, 24 predicted proteins | sample TSGA059MetaG_FD_104694 | JGI IMG/M metagenome (GOLD analysis project Ga0153975, IMG submission 104694) | Attine ant fungus gardens microbial communities from Georgia, USA - TSGA059 MetaG | ecosystem: Host-associated > Fungi > Mycelium > Unclassified | place: USA: Georgia, Yuchi Wildlife... | reverse complement strand
TGGTGGTGTCCTACAGCTGAATTCATGCTACTCCCTTTGCATGCAGCAGGACAATATGTGAAGCAGGGCCATAATTTGTCTCACTTCTACATATCATCTTATACTCCAACATTGGCAGCACTCATTCGCGCGAGACAGCAGCTCCCTCGCGATGCATCTATTCCGCATTTTGTCTCCATTGGGCAAGGAAACCCAAACAAGGGAACACCACTCCTGCGCGTCACTGACGAGTTATGTGACGTTGCTAGTCGTGTTGCACCCTTCCTCCCTTTCACATCCCTCTCGGACAACGATGCAACAGTTCAACAAGCACTTGACGCATTGAACCGACACCAATGGGTTCACCTCGCCTGCCATGGAACGCCGAATCGACAGAAACCGTTCGAGTCCTCGTTCGCAATGCGCGACGGGCCGCTAACGATCACGGACATCATTCGATCTCGCTTGCAACAGCCGGAGTTTGCATTCTTATCAGCTTGTCATACTACCGTGGGCCATGCGTCAAGTCCCGACGAGGCAATCCATCTCGCTGCTGCGATGCAATTCTCAGGGTTTCGCAGTGTCATAGGTTCTATGTGGTCTGTTGACGATGAAGTTGCCGGTCAAGTCGTTTCTGCTTTCTACGATGAGATGTTCGACGGTTCAGGGAGATTGGACTGCACACGCGCCGCGGTAGCGTTACACAAGGCTATGAAGAAATTACGCAACAAAATTCCACTGGAACAACAAATCGTATTTGTTCACATAGGTGTCTAGTTTGGGCGCCTCATTCCAACCCCATTCGCGACGTTGTTTTGTATTATTAACACAGAGACTGTGGAGCTATGTTTCGTTTGGCGCTTATAGTATTTAGATAGTGGCGGCGCGGCGGTGCCTGTCCCCGACTGTCTTTTTGTTGACGTGTTTTCGCCTCGGCATCTCATTGAACCCGATTCATTGACACTACAAATTCGTCAGCATCTGCATATCTTTGATACTAGCGACTCGAATTTTATCTCTGATATAAGTACAACTTTAAAGGTCTATTGCTGGAGTCGAATCTTGTGATTACATTATGGAGCCTTGACTAGTGGAAGCGATTGTCTTTTCTTCCGCGATATTTTCAATGCCAAGCTACTTCATTGCATAAGTCGTCAGCGGTTTCTGCGATAGGCTGTCAGCGTAGTCATCTGTTGGAGGTGCCAAAAGAATGACGCTGATGGCATTCAAAGATGTGATTTTGTGTAGGTTTGGATGCGAAGGCCACCTTTGTAGTTGTACGTACTGGCACTGAACAGTTTGACGGACACGGGCGGTCAAAATTTTGAATGAAGACGTGACAGTTTAACCAGTCCCGGGAAAACCAAAAGATTAATTGTTATTTGCCCGAAAATGAAGCACTCGTGTGTGAAAGCGAAAGGGAACGTTGAAAACCTTGTTTGAAATATGTAGCTGGGAATTTTGTCCCCTCCTGCCCTTCATAGTCGAGATTATCCCTTTGACTGTTCGGGTAATGTCAGCCCTTGCAAGGTATCATAAATATGCTCTACTCCGCAGGCGATACTTTGCCTCTAGGAAAACTGATATTTCTCGAGCTGGCGGAAAGTCATCGTGACGTGAACAACGCAACTTGCATATATGATATCACGTACCAAGTTCCTCAGGTGTTTCTTGTACAATCTAAGCAACAGCCTGGTCAGCCATGATTTCATATGGAGTAAAAATATCGGTTTACTAGATGCCCGGCAGAGTGAATCACCACATTAGATGAATTGGCAGGTCTTCGCCATACTCGCACCCTCGTGGCTTGTTCGCCGCCAATCCTGGATGGAATTAGTAGAAGAGCTGAACTTATGGCTGGGAATCACGTACAGTTCAGTGGACTTTCCTGGGACAATCCAACGTAGTTCTATTCGTTCGTCTATCCTCTCCAGCAGCTCCCACGCTTCAATCACCGCTTTGCCATCTGCAAGCACCAAAGCTTCTTGTAGACCTGACATCTTCAGTTTCACGCCCCCTCGCGGATCTTCACAAAGGCCATAGGTGACATATAGCTGCAGAACATCCGGATGCCAAGCTCCGAAGAATGGAGATGCCTTAAATAAGCGTAATGCCTCGTCACTGATCGCCTTACTTGAACATCTAAAAGCAATTGCTACCACATCATGACTCACCGCGACGGCCAGCTATTACGTCTAGCAAGGGCGGCAGACGACAGACTCAAGAGGAAATTAGCCGGATGTGAGAGAATAGATGGATCTACGAGAATCATGGAGGAAAACAGTGCAGGAAAACTGATGGCTGCAAATACCCTGCGCTGAAATTAAAACTAGAGAAAATATTGAGGCTGGCAATAACAACGCACGACGAGCAGCCCCCAAATGAGTGCCCAACGACAACCAGCAAGCGAGATAAAAACCCTTCCGTCTTCCGGCATTCACTTATAGTTCCAGGCAGAAGAGGTAGATGAGTGGGTAAAGTCTTTGACGAGGCATCTTCGGGCAGGTAATGTAACAGAAAGTGTGCAATATCCCGCGCATTATCTCGCCAATCATCTGCCAGTGCCATCAGAGTTCGAGTTAGCGTGTGAACACGATGATTTCAAGTTGTACATCCGAGGGCCTCACATATACCACTGAGATTTGTCTCGTTGATTAGCACAGCGTCGCCATGCTGAACAGCCTCCCAAGACCACACCTCGTCGATCAGTGATGCTGAGGATGAAGATAATAAATATCGCAGAGTTGCCTCCCATATCTATACCACATTCAGTCAAAATTTTGGGGAGATTCATTCGTTAAGGAGATGAGTACCTCCTTAGGAAAACCATTTGCATGAGCAAGGAACAATGTCAATCCCTTCTCCCTAGCTGTATCCTTCCTCGCATATCGGTTAACGCAGTTCCACAAAATTTTCTCGCTTCCTTCTCCACTTAACTTTCCCTGCACGAAGAGCTCGTGTAGCTTGAGAATTTCGGTCTCAACCTGTCGAAAATTTCGCTTGCGTTCTGAGGCATTCATCGAGAACTCGGGTGCCGCAGGCAGCGGTATGTCTGGAGTTAGTCTGGGACAAGCAGCAGGCACGAGGTGGGTGCTGACAGTATAGCTGTCGTTGAACAACTCGTTTCGAGGAGAAGGTAACGGAGGCTTTTGCAAGTTCCCACTTCGTGCGCGAAATGGTAGGGATGGCCTGGGTTCTACTTTTGTCCGCTGGGGAGTCGGTTCAAAGGCATATGTCGAGGGCATGCTGGCGGTCATCGTAAGAAAGGGCGCAAGAAGAAACGACTGCATTGGCCAAAGTCGACATTGCGACGGGTTGGGATACATACGTTGCATTCTGCCATAGGGGGAACTGTTTGTCCGAGTTACAGCTGTGTGCGAAATTAATGGTATTTGCAATGGTCGCGAGAAGTGCCATTGGGCAAGAAAGACTGTCTTTTTTCCCTACTGTAGTTGCTATTAGTATCGCGCACCCAGCCATGAGCGTAGTAGCAAACAATTACCTTCCTTCTTTTATAGGTCTGGCTAGAGGAGATTATAAACGACTAGTCTCCCGTAGGCAAACCGTAATAGAATTAACAAAGAGTACATACAACTGGTTGCCAAAAACGTGCACGTGATTTCCAGTTCAAAGGAGATGTCATTGCATCACACCTTTAAAGCTTTTACAGTTACAAAATCTAAATGTGTTCCTACAAACGCGGCTTCATAGCATTGGTGACTGGGTGATAAACGAAGAATCTCAGCCGCCTAGTTATGACTCAGGATTAGATAATCTCACTCACTTCTTCATGAGTTTGCCGGGATCAGCTCGACGATGCGCTCGACGAGACTCCTCATCACCTCTGCCTTTTGTCTCCCAGTTTCTAGGACTTCTTCATGTGACGCGGTTGCCATGGGAGGGAGCTCGATTGGGTGACCAGCAAGCTACAGAGGACCACGATCAACAGAGCAACGAGTACGACATTTGACCCGGCCACATACCTCAGCTTCAACCTCTGCTTTGATGCTCCGATATGTATCGGGGATGACAACTGTGTTTGTAACAAGGCTCAGCACTAGGACCTCTAGTTGCTCTTCTCGCGCAGCTACCACTTCGGGTATTGTGCTCATACCGACTACGTGCGCGCCTGCATTGCGCAGGAAACGGCCCTCAGCAGGCGTTTCATATGCAGGACCTGCTACCCAAGCATATGTTCCTTCTGCTAATGCAGAAGAGTCAAAGTTAAGATAGTGGGAGGAGAGGAATGCAAGGCGTCGAAGACGAAGAGAGTACGCGTCACCCAGGGGAAGAAATCGCGGATACTCTGTGGATGTGAGCGGTCCGAACGAGGGATTCATCCCAGTTAGGTTGGGGAGGGCTAGGTGGTCGCGGATAACGACAACTATGACGTTCTTCAGCGTTGAACTTGATATGAATGTCAAATCAATCATACCTGTTCCAACGGGTATCTCTGGTGTCAATGACCCAGCAGCATTTGTTACTGCATTCGAGGATCAGACAATGTGCTATGCGTCAGGAGTGCACTTACTAATAACATCCTTGACCCCCAATCTCTTCATGACTCTGATACCATACGTTACGACTGCCGGCTTATGGCCCTCGTACGGATGGAACTATGACTGTCCCTTTAATAAACTCATCGCAGAATTGCTGTTGTACCTCACTCACCCGACCGAGCATAGCGACGACAGGGACATTATCCTTGCCCATCAGTCCGAATGCGAGCACGCTCTTTTGGCCAACAACTTGAAAGACGACCTTTCTGAGCTCGATAATACCTTATCGTCCTTATCAGCACATACCTGTGCTGTCCCCGAATCCTTCAAGCTGCGAGTACGGAACCTGTATCACATCCTTCAAGCTCGAGACCAGGGTGCTGAGGCCGGAACCGCAAACAATCCCGATGCGCGGGTGCTGCAAGCGAGGATCGGTAACCAAGTGCGAGATGGTGGCGAGAGTTTGAGCAAAGGGGAGTGCTGCAGCCATGATAAGAAGAGACTTAGGAGAGCGCCAGGAATTGCATGGAATGATATTTGAATGAGGCTTGATTGTTATGATTGGTTGACCCCGCTTATATCACCTCAATGTAATTCTAAACGAGGTTGTAGACATGTCCGAGGAGATCTCACCACAGGATGTAGTGCGCCTTGCCATCGTACGATTCACATTGCACTGACGTTAGAAACACTCGCTAAGCGTCTTATTGCTACTCGCAGGCATTGACAGTGCTGAAACACAAGCCAAACCAACAGTCCATCCAAAGTCGGTCGCTTGACATAGTTGACCCTAAGCCTTGTTCAATGCTCACCCGATGCTATATAGGTTATCTCCTCGACCTCCAGTCTCATTTTCCTGTGCCAGACGATAGCCAGGCATTTGCGGTTAAGCATGCGTCGTGGAGGGAACATGCACTCACGCTCGAGCAAGAGTTGGAGAACTTGAAGCAAATGCGGGAGGAAGATCAAGAAGGTATGTTCTCGCCTTCGACTACCACTCCACCACCGGTTTGTTTTACCGATATTGCGCAGAACTCGCTCGTCTGCGGCAAACCGCATCCAGGGACGTGCCAGAAGACTCGGTTACTGTTACCCACAAGAAGAAAACGAAGAAAACTGGCAAAGTCCCCGAAACTCGGGTCAATGACTGCGCCGCAGGTAGGAACCTCCCTGCAAACCTTACTTTTTTTTTATCGATTCACAACTTGGAAAGAACGAGCGAAGCCATCCAACGCAGACGGACAATCATCCCCATCTCTCACAGCAGCCTTCACCTCCCTCCGAAGCGTCATCGACTCAGTAAGTTCGCAGACAGGTGACGACGCAGGAAGCAACCCCCGCCTGATAGCTGCTATCACCCGCTCACTTCTTACTATCAGCAGCTTCCTTGGCCTCCGAAAACTTTCCACGCTGTCCTTTCCACACTCAGAGCTCAACAAATCAAGGATTGCAATGGTCTCTCCACTGCTTGTATACGTGTTGCGTGTTGCATTTCCAGCTCTGTTCCACCAAGGTAACAGCGCTGCTAGCGGCACTTCCATATCCCGCCTCATCGACTGTCTCCTTGTCCCTCTTGTTCGCAGCTTCATTCTCGCATCCCGGGCGCATATCGCGCACCACATAGACGCAGCCTCAGCCAAGAAACCATCAAAGGGCCGCACCAAAGTTAATGACAAGGTTCCCCAACCTCCCAGCGAGACTCTCATTCCCGACGCTCGGATGGATATCCTGACTCTCCTCACCGATGCGCTGGATGCGTTAGACTTGATCTCTCCCACATACAATAGACATACAGCTGGCATCAGGGAGCGCATAGCGCTGGAGGCAATTAAGGAGCTTGGGTCATTGTACTCTGAACGGACTATAGTCGGTGCCGACGGGACCGCAGATAACAGCGAGGTTCAGGAGGAAGCTTCTCGTGGTTTGGAATCGTCGCAGGGGTCGCATTCTCCCAGACAAAGGACTACGTTCAGTAGAAAGGAGAGGCTCGAAGCTCTAGCGCGGAATGACGCGACTTGGTACCTGTGTCACATACTCAACTCTTGTGCATGCAGAGGGGCAGCGAAGGACAGGCTGGGATCAATGCTTAATGGTGCTCTTCTAGATGGCGCTGCGACACTCGTGAAGATGTGCATCTCGACGGACTGTGGCGGTGTCATGCGAGTTCAGCGCAGGAGCGCTATAGATGAGGTGTGTCGAAATATGATCTTGGCAGCCTGTGAAAAGATTATTGGTGCTCCTCAAAGTTAATATAAATGATTTTCAGAACCACTATTGTGGAAGGCGAGTATATTCTGTATTGCACGGCATGAACAAGGTGGGTTTTGCGTTAGGTGACCGATATCATAACGTGAGACGCATTGTGTTCAAATTCCGGTGACGGCGAAAACACGAAAACATAATTGTATAGGTAGGGAACCCTTTGCAAACGTGCAAAGCTAATCGTTAACACATCACAATCAGTTATGAAAGTAAGACAACGATAAGACATCGGATATAGGACTTCAAGAATGCATCCGAAATATTTCGACACATACAACAGCAAAAACGGTCTCTTCATTGACGCAGATACAACTACTACATAGTTTTTTTGTGTTTGCAAGGGTGGAATACTGTAAAGGGACTGATCTAAAAGTTCAAACCGCTCCGTCGAGTGGAGAAAGGATCTGGATGAGTCTAGATCATTGACTGAGTACGGCGGCCCACGGCGTTGGTTTGATACGGAGTTGTCGGATGATGAAGGAATGCAGCACCTTCTTGGCGGGGCTTTAGCCTTGCCGGACCTTGTACTTCTGGGCACGCAAAGACCCTTCCTCCGAGATCCTTCCTATCCCTGAACTGGTGGTTGGGCTTGGCAGATTAGATAAGTGCCTGGTGGATATTCTGGTTGTCGATTCCTGTCAGCAGCCTGTCAGATCTAAGTAGGAAGAGTCGCTTGGCAGGTGAACTTTTTCGAGAGTCGAGACTATCATATTACACGTCTTCCGCTATCGTTAATACCGGGCGACTTGAACCAGGAGTGAAGATCTGCCCCAATTTGAATTGGTTCGAATGGATGTGACGTCGACATATACATCACGTTGAATCGGCGCCCAGCCCCGTGGTTCAATTCACAGCATTGGCTGAATCGTTGAATCGGTACTTGCAATCTGTCTGCTAAACACCAACGAATACGTGTCTAAACCCAACCATGAACAAACTCAGAAAGCCCAAACCCCTTGCCGTGACCTCCAGTACACCTGTCCCAATGCAAATACCAGTGTCGAGAACAATGCAAATCGCGAGCGCCTCAATTGCTGTGCAAACAAAGGCGCATAGCTTCAACACAGCGGAAGACCCTAGGACGACATGGTTCTCTGCACCCGCTGCAGCTAAGCCTCGCACGATTGTCGAACAGTACTGGGCTGCTCGTGCACTGGTTGCTGAAACGGTGCTTTCGACGCGTGTTCAACACCAGAAGGAAGTGGCGGAAGTGAGGCTGGGGGAGGAGGAGAAGCGGACGGCGAGTACCTGCTCTAGCCCCAAAGGACTTTGTCGGTGATTAACGATGTCGTTGAATGTAGAAGGAGATCGCGGCTCTCGTGTGGGCAAATGAACAACGACAAAGCAGGCTGGAGAAGTTCGTGGTGCGTTGCATAACCTTGTTCCAAGTTCATATTTTCAGGCTGCAGTTCAAACCTTATCAGTTAGTTCTCGTAGCATGTCTCGTGGTTCTCTTCTTTGTGGTGTTGTATGTACTGCTACATGTGCATGATTCCCCGACGTCGCAGGCTGCATCGCATTTCACGATCCCGATTCTGTCCCCGTTTACTTCGGTGGTAAGTTTATTTGTTCGTTACTACGATGTTGACATTTCAAATCAACTTGAGCTAGGTCGAACACGAAACAGGTATTATCAGTGCGAAGTTCGTTACTATCTTCGTCGTAGTTCTGGGTATCCTATCATATGCTATCTTCCGCCATTGGTTTTCAAGACGGTCTTATGGCTGAGAATAATTAGCTGTAGTCATGGGTATCTTCCCGCGCAAATAAGTCCTAGGTGAGGGATGTTAGGGATCGTAGTGGGGCTTTGTGGAGGTACGGGGGCTATTTTTTCGTGAAGACCACGTGTATGCTGCGTGCGCAGTAAGTTGCAGGGAAGATTCAGAACGCGCTTTCGTCGTGTTTAAATTTCAGGCTGGAATTATATGCCAAGTTATCTGTTCGTGTGATATGATAGGATAAACTGAACTGTTAAAGACGTCATCTGGAGTGGTGAATTGGTTTGGATTGTTTTTTAGCGTGGGAAAGCGTGGTTCACAGGCCGGGCTAGTACTCCACTAGTACAGCTTACCTACCAGCCTTATTCACGCACCACTCCTTTGCTCCGTCCTCCCTCTCTTCCTGCTGGCCTGTTAACTCAGGAAAACAGAGGGTAAAATGTATCCTCAGTCTTCCTCCCCAACAGCAGATCATGCCGATCCCTTCACCTCTTCATCCTCCATCCCACGCAGATATGTTTACAACGACGTCGACGGCGAATCTGACAGTGTAGACCCCCACGGTCGCAGAGATACTTATGCTTCAGATAGCAGCAACAACGGCCTCAACGATGCCGAGCGGTACTATGATCACAGCGGCAACTACGACTCTTACGGTGTGTGGAGCCTCTCTTGCGCCCTCCCATTCACATACTCACACTTGTGTGATTTTTCAGGACAACCCGACACAGACTCGGACGTCGATATATACGGTCAGCGATATCCACCAGCCTCTTCAGAATCGCTAGGACCGAGAGTAGGTCTGTCAGATACGACCGCCACCGCCTATGCAGAATACGCAGGTCCACCAGGCGCGCGTGAGCCATACCCCGCCTGGTCAGCCGAGCGCCAGATTCCCCTCTCCAAGGAGGAAATAGAAGATATCTTTTTAGACTTGACTCAGAAATTTGGGTTCCAGCGCGACTCTATGCGGAACATGGTAACCTATATTCATCAAAAAAAAAAACCTCTCCATATTGACAATCACTCTAGTTTGACTTCTTGATGCAACTGCTGGACAGTCGAGCATCCCGTATGCCACCCAGTCAGGCTCTTCTCACCCTCCATGCAGACTACATAGGCGGTGAACACGCGAACTACCGCAAATGGTATTTCGCAGCGCAGCTCGACCTCGATGATGCTGTGGGCCACGTTCAGAATCCCGGTCTCCAGCGTCTCAATCGCAGGGCTGGTGCACGTTCCTCCAATGAGAAATCCCTCGCAACCGCGATGGAGCGCTGGCGCCAAGCCATGAACAACATGAGCCAGTACGATCGCCTCCGCCAGATCGCGCTGTATCTTCTCTGTTGGGGTGAGGCCGCTCAAGTGCGCTTTGTGCCCGAGTGTCTATGCTTCATCTTCAAGTGTGCGGACGATTATTATCGTTCGCCTGAGTGTCAGAACAGAGTCGACCCTGTGCCAGAAGGTTTATATCTGAGATCTGTCGTCAAGCCCTTGTACCGCTTCATTCGGGATCAAGGGTATGAGGTAGTGGACGGGCGATTCGTGAGGCGAGAACGAGACCATGCAGATATCATCGGTTATGATGATGTCAATCAGCTATTCTGGTATCCTGAAGGCATTGCTCGGATTGTACTTACCGATAAGGTATGGAATTTGTGACTCAAAGTATCTTAAACTGATTTTTACATGCAGACGAGACTCATAGACCTTGCGCCCCCACACAGGTTTATGAAGTTTGACCGGATAGACTGGAATCGCGCATTCTTCAAGACTTACTATGAAAAACGCTCATTTGGCCATCTCCTGGTTAACTTCAACCGCATATGGGTCATCCATGTCTCTCTATACTGGTTTTACACAGCTTTCAACTCCCCCAAGGTGTACCAGATTACACTTCCTAATAATAAGGTCTACAACTCCCCGGCACTGTCATGGTCTGTCACCGCGCTCGGAGGCACAGTTGCGACGATCATCATGATAGCAGCAACGCTCGCTGAGTTTTCGTACATCCCGACCACTTGGAACAATTCTTCGCACCTTTCTCGCCGCTTGCTGTTCTTATTCATTACCCTTGCACTAACATGCGGCCCGACATTCTACATTGCCATCGCGGAAAGTAGCTCTAATGGGACAACGAGTTCGCTTTCCTTGATCCTCGGTATCGTGCAGTTCTTCATTTCGGTTGTGGCTACGCTCCTTTTCGCTACTATGCCCTCTGGACGCATGTTTGGGGACAGAGTCGCCGGCAAGTCAAGGAAATACCTTGCCAGTCAGACTTTCACCGCTTCGTATCCTGCGCTGGCTATGGGACCGCGCATGGCCTCTATCGCACTTTGGACACTCGTCTTTGGTTGCAAAGCCACAGAATCCTATTTCTTCCTCACGCTTTCGTTCCGGGATCCCATTGCTGTGATGGTGGGGATGAAGATCCAGAATTGTGGCGAGAAGTACTTCGGTTCCAGTCTGTGCACTAACCAGGCAGCGTTCACGCTGGCCATCATGTATGTGATGGATCTGGTGCTGTTTTTCCTCGATACCTTCCTATGGTACATCATCTGGAATACAGTCTTCAGTATAGCGCGGTCGTTTATGCTTGGGCTGTCGATATGGACTCCATGGAAAGATATCTACACCAGGTTGCCAAAACGGATCTACGCGAAGCTGCTTGCGACGAGGGATATGGAGGTCAAGTATAAGCCCAAGGTCAGTTTTCTGCGATCGTTGTGTGAAGATGATTCAAACGTTCCCTGTCACAGGTGTTGGTCTCACAAATTTGGAATGCCATTATCATTTCTATGTATCGCGAGCACTTGCTTTCCATTGAGCACGTGCAGAAGCTGTTGTACCACCAGGTTGACACGGGGCATGATGGCAAACGCAGTCTGCGTGCTCCACCATTCTTCATTTCCCAGAGCGATAAGAGCTTCAAGGGCGAGTTCTTCCCTGCGGGAAGTGAGGCCGAGCGGCGGATCTCGTTCTTTGCGCAGTCGCTCACGACCGCTGTTCCGGAGCCACTGCCTGTGGATGCTATGCCCTCGTTCACGGTCCTAACACCCCATTACAATGAGAAGGTTTGTTGTTCAGTTACGTCAACCCGAAAATATGCCGAAGATTTATCTCTAGATTCTATTGTCACTGAGGGAAATTATCCGAGAAGAAGATCAGAATGCCCGCGTCACGCTCCTCGAGTACCTGAAGCAGCTCCACCCCGTTGAATGGGACAATTTCGTCAAAGATACCAAGATCTTAGCTGAGGAATCTGCTATGTTCAACGGCACGACTGGTTTCGGTACGGATGAGAAGGGTCAATCAAAGATGGATGACCTACCCTTCTACTGCATCGGTTTCAAGAGCGCCGCCCCCGAGTTCACTCTGCGGACCCGTATATGGGCTTCGCTGCGCGCGCAGACGCTTTACCGTACGGTCTCTGGTATGATGAACTACGCCAAGGCAATCAAGTTGCTCTACCGCGTGGAAAACCCTGAGGTCGTGCAGTTATTCGGTGCCAACACGGACAAACTGGAGCGCGAGCTTGAGCGCATGGCCCGACGCAAGTTCAAGTTCGTCGTCTCGATGCAGCGGTACTCCAAATTCAACAAGGAGGAGCACGAGAACGCCGAGTTCTTGTTGCGCGCTTACCCGGATCTCCAAATTGCGTACCTTGATGAGGAGCCACCGCGCAAGGAGGGTGGGGACCCCCGGTTGTTCTCTGCGCTTATCGACGGCCACTCTGAATTCATCCCCGAGACTGGTCGTCGTCGGCCTAACTTCCGTATTGAGCTCCCTGGTAACCCCATTCTCGGTGACGGCAAGTCGGACAACCAGAATCACGCGATCATTTTCTACCGTGGCGAATACTTGCAGCTCATCGATGCTAACCAGGATAACTATTTGGAAGAGTGTCTCAAGATCCGCAACATCTTGGGTGAGTTCGAGGAATTCTCGGTGCCTACTCAGAGTCCGTACGCACAGTACGGTCACAAAGAGTTCAAGAAGAGCCCCGTGGCTATCGTCGGTGCTCGCGAGTACATCTTCTCGGAGAACATTGGTATTCTTGGTGATCTCGCTGCTGGCAAGGAGCAGACATTCGGTACACTCTCTGCTCGTGCTTGGGCATGGGTCGGTGGAAAGCTTCACTATGGACATCCTGACTTCCTAAATGCGCTCTACATGAACACTCGTGGTGGTATTTCGAAGGCACAGAAGGGTCTGCACCTCAACGAGGACATCTATGCCGGCATGACTGCTGTTGGTCGTGGTGGTCGTATCAAGCATACCGAGTACTACCAATGTGGGAAAGGTCGTGACCTTGGCTTTGGTACCATTCTCAATTTCCAGACGAAAATCGGTACTGGTATGGGGGAGCAGATGCTCAGTCGGGAGTACTATTACATGGGCACGCAGCTGCCTATAGATCGCTTCCTCACGTTCTACTATGGCCACCCTGGTTTCCACATTAACAATATGTTGGTCATTTTGGCCGTTCAGTGCTTCATTGTGACCAGTGAGTTTCTCTTATGGCTGTGCTCGAGTTGCAGTTGACCGTGTTTTGCAGTGGTGTTCTTGGGAACGCTGAATTCGTCGATCTTGGTTTGCCAGTACTCCGCCACCGGCAATCTTCTACCTGGCATGGATGGCTGCTATAACTTAACGCCCGTATTTGACTGGATCCAGCGTTGCATCATCAGTATCTTCTTGGTGTTTATGATTTCCTTCTTACCGTTGTTCATTCAGGGTATGTATGATCTCCTCTTTAGTCAGGTCTGGGTCTAACACCTGTACAGAGCTGGTGGAACGTGGAACTGGCCGCGCCATTATTCGTCTTGGAAAGCAGTTCATGTCCCTCTCCCCTGTCTTTGAGGTGTTTTCTACCCAGATCTACACGCACTCTATCATCAGCAACTTGACATTTGGTGGTGCTCGATACATCGCGACAGGACGTGGTTTCGCAACTACCCGTATCTCGTTCAGTATCCTCTTCTCTCGCTTTGCCGGACCGAGCATTTACCTGGGTATGAGGACCTTGATCAGCCTGCTCTATGTCACCATGGCACTTTGGACGCCATACTTGATCTATTTCTGGATCTCAATTCTTGCTCTTTGCGTCGCTCCTTTCTTGTTCAACCCACACCAGTTCGCGTTCGCAGACTTTGTGATTGATTATAGGTCTGTTGATTCCTTTGTTTGCGTTATCTTTTTACTGACGATACGCTGCAGGGAATTCTTGAGATGGATGTCTCGTGGAAATTCGCGGTCGCATAACAACTCTTGGATTGGTTACTGTCGTCTGTCCAGGACGATGATCACTGGCTACAAGAAGAAGAAGCTTGGTCTCCCTTCGGAGAAGCTGTCTGGTGATGTACCGCGGGCCGGCTGGAGAGCGGTCATCTTCTCGGAGGTCATCTTCCCCATTGTGATGGCCGCGATGTTTGTCATTGCCTACATATTCGTCAAGTCCTTCCCGGATTCGACAGGCAAACTTCCACCAAATCCGTTGATCCGAATCTTAATTATTGCCATTGGTCCGATAGTCTGGAATGCTGCAGTCCTCCTCGTGCAGTTCCTTATCTCCATCTTCCTTGGGCCGATGATGGACCCCACGTTCCCAAAATTCGGATCCGTCATGGCCACTACAACTCACATTCTTGGTGTTGTGGGTATGTTGGGCTTCTTTGAGTTCTTGGTGAGTGTATGCGGTATGGCTATCATCACGTTGTTCTAACTCGGTCCGCTCTGAAGTGGTTCCTTGAGACCTGGGATGCATCCCATGCAGTCCTTGGCATTATCGCGGTCATCGCTATACAGCGTGCCATTCACAAGATTCTCATCGCCGTCTTCCTATCGCGTGAGTTCAAGCATGACGAGACGAACCGTGCGTGGTGGACAGGACGTTGGTATGGACGTAATCTTGGCGCCCATGTCATGTCGCAGCCCGCCCGTGAATTCGTGGTCAAGATCATCGAGTTGTCGCTGTGGAGCTCTGATCTGCTCATTGGCCACTTCCTGTTATTTATGTTGACCCCGCCCATTCTTCTCCCTTATGCTGATCGTTTGCATGCGATGCTGCTTTGTGAGTACTTTCGCTGCAACGTTCTTCTGGTCATATTGATAGGATGTCTACAGTCTGGTTGCGGCCATCCAAGCAGATTCGCGCTCCTCTATACACACTGAAGCAGAAAAAGCAGCGCCGCTGGATTGTGAGTGCTTTCAAGCCTTCATATGTAGTCAGCATACTCATACATGTCCCAGATCATCAAATATGGCACTGTCTATGTTATCGTCATTCTCATCTTCACAGCACTGATCGTCCTTCGTAAGTCGTTACTACCGCCTCTCCATTTATTGTTATTGATTGTCTTCTTTAGCTGCCGTCTTCCGCAATAGAATTCACTTGGCCTGCAGCCTATGCAATAATCTGTAATGAATTCCATGTCCCACTTACATCACCCGCATTTTAGACTATCCACCATTACTTGTAGTGCCTTTTCCTGATCCCCCTACCTTGTCTCGTTCCGCCCGCTGGACATTCATGTGAACACTGTCAATATGTCTAATTTTGACGTCGTCGTCAGACCACCTCCTACAGCCATGGACATTACATATTGGGTGTAATGTACGGATACGAATTTTCACGAACTTTTTTCGTAAATTACATTGCGTTTGGGTAGCACTTATTGAACTATAAGTATTTTGCTCTTCGAATTCGAGAGTCTCTTGTCATCCGAGTTTTTTGCAACGACACTACATAAGCTGACATCAATTCCAGTTAGGCTCATCGGATACCAAGTCTGAGCCTGACTTTAATTACCACGGACAAAGTAGTGCGGGTGTACTTCAAGTTATCCGCAATATACTACCAGATAGTTGTCAATGTTGAAAATGGAACGGTGTTACAATGCATGATGCAGCTTGTCTATGGAGACTTGGTCACGAGAACAGGACCAGTTCCAAGTTCAAACTGAAAACTTTCGCAGTGGCAAAGGCGCGCGCATTGCATGTCAAATGCAAATCAATTAGTCGTAAAAGTCGTTAACTACCATCAAGTAATCATGTTCTAGTCCTTCAACCCTCAAAAAAGTCATTATAGGAAGTACACCCTTAGTCTAGATCAACCATTCGAGCATTTATCTGAGCCAGGACCTGTCGGAGCTCCTCCGGGCTGAGGACATGGGCATTCTTAGGGTCCGGGTCGTATGCAGAGCGCTTGATAGAGATGCCATCTGATCCGCCCAAGGCACCCCCCAAAAGTTGGGCGAGGATGCCTTCAGCGCTAGAGATGACGCTGCGTCCAGATTTCACCACAGGTTTGGGAAGTGGATGGTGCTTCAGAGTTGAAGGGTTTGGTGGGGGGGCTGACGGGGGGGTTGGTGGGCGAGTTGGTGGGCGGGTTGGTGGGGGGTGTGGTGGAGATCTTCCACGTTCTTCGAACTGCGATGTTGCGCCGTCCAAGAGTGTGGTGAGATCAACTCCATCGAAAGTTTGGTCAAGCTCCCGCTTCAAGGTGCTATTACCGCCATCCAAGGCGCCAACAACCGCAGCTCCACCTGCTCCGATACTACCGACATTCCCAAGGGTCTTCAACCAGGTTGTGACACTGGCGGGGATTTTGAGAGCGCGCTCGTCGAACTCTGTCTCCTCGCGCTTGCTGCTAGATCCTTCAATGTTACCCCAGATATTGGCGATACCCCCACCGATGGTGGCCACGTGAGCGGCCTTCTCGAGTGCGCTCTCGGTGCTGGGTGATATCTCAGGGAGCTTGAGGCGCTTGTCAATGGTAGACCCGGAGCCACTGAGGCCTAAAGATTCAAGAAGGCTTTGGTAGTCATCAGGGGATATATCCCTCTTGACACTGTCCAATGCTGATTCAATGACCTGAAGAATGTCTGAGCTGACGGCACGTGCATGGGCCGCATGACCGGGGTGGTTGTGGTGAGGACCGGGGTGACCGTGGTGGTCAGGCGTGACGGCACGCGCATGGGCTGCATGATCAGGGTGCCCGTGGTGGGGACCGGGGTGACCGTGGTGGTCAGACGTGACGGCACGCGCATGGGCTGCATGATCAGGGTGCCCGTGGTGGGGACCGGGGTGACCGTGGCGGTCAGACGTGACAGCACGTGCATGGGCTGCATGATCAGGGTGACCGTGGTGGGGACCGGGTTTGGCTCGGTTGGGGCTGTAAGTCTATTCAGTGGGACTGCTAAATGGTTGGGGTTGAGAGAGACATACCCGAATGGAGCAGGAGCTGCGAGCCCAGGGGTGCTTGACATGACGACAGCAAGAGCGACAAGGGTAGAGTAGCGCATGACGTGTAATGAGAGGTGTCGTAAAACGTTGAAAGTAAGAGGTAGAACGAAAAGTCGTGAATACGAAAATGTTAATTAAGTAAAATGAGAGTGTACGAAAGTTGAAATAGGCTAGAGGATAATGGTATTAGTAGATGGCATTGGGAGGTAGAGAACAACTTACTGCCTGCACCTGGTGAGCCGTGAAAGTGAAGAGAAGGAGAGGGCTGGAGAGTTAGGTGCTGAAATGCATGCTTTTAAGAGGATAGAAGTGCGGCGGTGCGTTGCGTCGTGCGGCGTGCCTCCTTCCGTTGATGCCAGTATGTGTTTCAGTGGTTGATGCTCCCTGAAATCTACCTGTGCTGTAGTGAAACGGCTCCCAGGACTCCCTGACGAGTGATGAATTTATGTAGTGTGTAAATAGATCTACCGTCTGCAACCAGGTCCGAGGATATAAAAAGTACATACGTTCCGGCACGACCAGTAGTGTCACACCTGGTCCAAAAGACTTTAGGTTATTCTGCACATCGGACAGTTCGATGTTAGTTACCGCAGATGAAGTTTGTTACCGACGTCAAACAACTGGAAGATATCAAGGGGTTGGTGACTACACCTATCTTTTCGTTCCTCGGGCGCCGTGTATTCATGGTTTCATGTGCTCTGCAACGACTGGCTGGTTGACTAGGAAGATCCGATCAATCGCTAATTTTACCTCTGATTCACGGTAGTGCTGTGCGAGTGGTTTGTTCAGTCAGTTGCAAAAGACTAGCCTAGGGAATGATCCTCCTACTGCCAGCACTGTACCTAGTTCCAGAATAAAATAGCACGTGGTCCGAAGTTGAGGCCGCCGTGGTGTTGGTCCCATGTTGAAAGTTAAGGGTGCGCCAAAAAGCCGGGAAACGGGCGCTGACAATGATAGTCAGCCGAGCGGCAGCTTGTGAACTATGTATGATCATAACTTGCCAGTGGTACGCGACCTAGGGAGGAGCAGTTAGAGACAGATAGTCCATCACTGCAAATCCATGTGTGTTCGATGACCCTCGTGCGGGAGGGTCGATTGACCCTGCGGCTTTTGAACAAAAGAGCAACTGGTCTCCATTTGGCTCGTCTCTATTCCATCGACAGCATTCGCTAGCACAAAGGACGATCTCCACAAGAAAGCAGGTGACTGAATACAAAATCTATATCGAGCTGCTCAATCAAAGCTTACGTCTCTCTAGGATTACCTCTTTCTTTCTTATTTGCCAACCTCTACTATGCATGACATTGGTCTCTCTCAGTCGACTCCACGAACTAGTCTCTCATACATCAATACTCCGATTCATTTCATTTCTGGCCAATTCCAAGGAAGATGCATGCGTACTGAATTAGTCGAGATACAAAAGGCAGACTTAGGGCGAAAGTGAACAGGTCTGCCTTCTACCTTTTTTCTACCTAACTGATCTTGCACCCAGGTATGCCCGGGTGGACAGACGCCCTCTTGACCCACCACCGGTGGTTCAACTCAAGTTATTTTATGTCTATAATGAGGGCACTGACCAAGAATATGAACAAGAAGTTCATAACTATGAGTGAGTAGGCGCCATTTAGTATTCCTCGTCATCCTCAGGAGTATTTCCTTGTAGTGACGTACAAAACCTTGGACTACTCTGCAATGTCGACTTGTTCCCAGTCCCTCGCCTTGATAGCATATCAGAGTCAGCCTCCCATCTACATCAACTATCTCCAGTAGTGGAATCTGATCCATCATCCTCCATGTGCCACCCGCAACCTTCAACTTTGCCGAGCATTTCTACCGATCACTTGCCTCCATTAAATAAACTTCCCGCGCCAGGTGCTCAACTCCGTCAGCTCCCCACCTCCACTCATTTTGACCCGTCACCGGATGCTGAAGGCCTTAAATGCACTAGGGCACTTTCAGGTGCCACTTTCGTTCAGCCAGCCTACATTGATTATCAGGGCAAGAGGGCTCTTGTCTTTCCGTTTGCTGTACGTTCTTGATTATTGTCAAAATATTACTAACAATGTCGTGTACACCTACAGGACCTTGCGGTGAAGATCGAGGGCGACTTCTTCCTCCGTTATCGCGTTTTTGATATTTTTTCGCGCACTGCAGGTCTAGCAGATGTTCCGGTGCTGGCTGAGTGTAGTGGCGGTCTATTCCACATATATTCAACGAAAGAGTTTCCTGGCTTACAACCTTCCACAGAGTTGTCAAAGGTAACTTGGAACTCGTTAGATTCATAGTTTGATTGACGGTCTGGTAGCAACTCTCGAGATTCGGGGTACGACTCAATACCCGTGAGACGGAGCGCAAACGCAAAAGAAAGGGTTTTGAGAGAAGCATTTCTCCATCTCACACGAGCAGAGGCGGAAGGAGTGCAAGGAAGAACGGGAGCGAGTGCGATTGAGCTTGCTGTCAGATATATAAATCAGAACGATTGCTTCTTGTCCTGTCTTGTCTTGTCTTGTCTCGTCTTGCTCCATTTTACGTTACAGTACCACATAAGTATGTACGTCATTCATCGAGCCTATCTGCATATTAGTACATGCTGACTTGGCTAGTCCACTCGAAGTTCATCCACATGCCTGACAACGTTCACGGGGTCACGACCCAAATCCGCGCAAGGTATGGAAAGTAAGTCGATAGTCAGGTGATACGAGGAAAGCAGCTCACTCTTCGCATCAGCATCATCAGCCGCTGGGCATAAATTCGCTCTCGAGGTCGACTGTAGTAACCCTGCCCCGACCTCGTCCCCTACTCCTTTTCGGATTCGCAACAGGCACTGACTTCGATTTCCGCAGGGTCTTCATTTGTAGAGTGGTGCTTGGGTCATCTGCATCAACTTCCACTGTAGGTTTTGGTAGTAGCTCGTCCATTATAAGTTGCTCCACTGATTTCGAAGCCTGTGAGGTAAAGGGAAACCCCATAATAAATAGATGTTCTCGAAATAAAGTTCATATCCTTACTTCATGTTTATCTCCTGCAGGCTTCTCGACCTGGGCAGTGATGGAATAATCTGTAGGTGGCACTCGGCCTGGGGTAGAATCTCCTGAGCTGTCGTGCGGAATGCCCCACTTCGTACCCGCGGACCTCATCTTGTAGGGCGCCTGACCAAGTGAGATGTCATGTCATTATCAGGCAAAGTGAAGTGGGGTTTGCTCGCCCTCCCGGTAACCTTTGCAGTTTCGTTCTTTGGCATTGATTGGATCAGAGAAAGGAGTTTACTGATTGCGTCACATGCCCCCTAACTAGTAACTAAGAACTTGGGCGTAAAGTGATTTTCTTGGCTAGTATTATACTACTATGGTATCGATGTTGTCCGAGATATTCTGTGTGTGGAAATGGGCGAACGAGAAGATATCGGTAACTAGGCGGAAATCGTAGGGCGAGGAAACGCATCAGTGCATCAAATGGGACTCTTGCAAAGGGGACACAGAAACACGGGAAAGCCCTCCTCCTGCGGGAAAATAGCAGTGTCGACATCTATTTGACTCATCCAGTCATCGGGAAAGGGAACACCTTCGAGCAAGGTCTTATAGATCAACTTGCGAGCAGCTACCACTGGTTTTACATTCCCGACCACGCCCCCTGCTTTTACGCCTTTTAGGATCTGTTGCTGAGCAATCATGAGTAGCTCTGCCGGAAACTCATCGAGGGGGTCAGATGTTGAGTATCCAGATCCCCTTTGCCGTCGTACTAAGCTTTCCACAGTCACTTTTTTATCAGTGTCAGGCCAACACTCGAGGAGGTGACGGACCCCAGCTGTCGTGTTTGATTCGGTCCGCGCCAGCAGCCTGAGGCACTCCTGATGAAAAGCTACGCGACATGTCGGACGTGGGCAGAAATGCATAATTGGGTCTCGATCAGGGTTGTAAGACATAGTACAGATACAGGCATTCCTCGAGACACTAGGCTGTGAAAGGATTGCTATTATTGCCTTTAACTTGAGAATATACTAGTCACTTACGGTGATTCTACGAGCGCGGTACTCCAAGTCATATCTATGGAAAAAGTGGTCATTGTCGAACGTCTCTTGATCGAGTTTGCTTTCGTCGTATCTTTTTACGGTAGCGTGATCTAGATGAGTTCAACTTGATGATGCAAGCACGAACGATAACGACTTTACCACAGAAACTGGCTGAAGAGACATAGTCGTAGTAGTCGGAAAAGATCCGCTCGTATTGGCCGCAGTCGTTGACATCGCTTTAGGGTCTCAGAACACATGGTTGTTTGTGGTGTCCGCAATCACTTACAAGGATTTGATCACGCTGGCGACTTCATGAGGCGACCAGTACCACTGCACACGAGCCCATACCTGCATCATCAATGAGCGGGGTTGATTACGGGGTTGGGGGAGACACACGTCTTGGGGATTTCTTGCCCTGATTTCTTTGATCCTTCCAATCCAGTACGCGGTTGGATGATGCTTCTGATCCGGAAGCAGTCCTTCTGGTAGAATAAACGCCCTTTTGAACAATCAGCGTTGGCTGTGTCGCCAAATTTAGCTTGAGAAAACACGAACGTCTCGCCGCGGGTGAAGCAATAGTGGTTGCCCGTTTCATCATCGTCTGAAACTCAAACGATCACCAACGTCAAGTTCCAGAAATAATGAAGATGGCTCATACCTACGACAAACGAGCCATATTCTGTGAAAGTGGTCCATTCAATGTCAGTGGGTATTCCAGCTATCATAGGATTCCGTTTAGAAGTTTTCTTATGTGTAAATAGCGACTTTTTCTTCTTATATCTCGCCATGTTACAACTGTCACTGAGAGACCGCTCAAGTTGCTCAACGATGCGTTTGAAAACGCTTAAAAACGCGCCTGTGGCTGAAGAACAAATATATGCAAATGGATTACCTAATCATCAAAGTACGAAAATGCGTGGTGTAGCCCTTGACCCCTTGTGCTGCTTTATGCACCCATCGATTTCTCTTCTTCCCGTCTAAATCATCCCAGATCCTCTCAGAATGCTGTTCTACTTCGTTTCTTGCATTATCAGGTATGTCTACAGACATCCGATGAGAATTGCATATTGATATGGTGTTTTAGTTCAGTTGTCGTCTTTCTGTATCCAGGCTATGCGTCCTACAAGACCCTTTCGCAGAGACCTGCTTCTGAGGAAGATTTGGAGCGATGGCTCATGTACTGGTCAGTGCTCGGCTGTATTGTCGGCATCGAGTACGTTGCAGAATGGCTTGTTTCTTGGTCAGTCGTTCGATAATATTAGTATTTCGTGCTAACAACCATAATAGGGTCCCGTTCTACTACCTCGTGAAAACCATATTCCTTCTCTATTTAGCACTTCCGCAAACCCGGGGCTCATCTTACCTCTACATCAACCATCTCCAACCATTCTTCCACAATCATGAATCCCAGATTGATGCAACACTCGCATCTTTCAAAAGTCGTATATTTGCCTTCATTCAAGTAAGACTTCGCGCTTGCTGGGATGCTCTTGCTACGGCAATGGGTCAACAGCAACAGACCTACTTTTCCCCTGCAGGTGGTGCGACAGACACCGGTGTACCCCCCACCTTGGCCGACCCAGCATCGGGGCCTGCTAAGTTGGCTTTGGGGCTCTGGCGCTCATATGGCCCTTCCATTGTTGCTTCTGGTACAGCCCTACTGCGTCAAGGTGCTGCAGCAGCGGAGACATCTGCAGACCAGGCCTGGAACTCTCCCGCAAACACCTACGCAAGGCGTTCTGACGAACGTCGTCAAAGCTACGGTAAATCCTTGAAAGATCGAAAACGCGAGCTTGAAGCTGAGCTTGCATTCATAAATTCGGCAGACCAGCCTGGTGTTCCGATACCTCCTGCTTCAGGCTCTTTCCAGACTTCTTCTCGTGCGTCTTCGGACTCTGAGCTGCGAGAGAGGGCATCTGGCTTCGCTGGACGATTCGAGGAGGTGGACGTCCCCAGTGATGCGGAGGGATATGACGTTGACGGAGGCTCTTCACGGGAAGGCCGTGACAAGATTGCGAAGCCAGCCAGCTGGTTTGGCTGGGGGAGTGGGACGTCGAGTAAGGGTGGGAAGTCAGATTAGTCGGGCATCGGTCGCGCTGAAGGTCTGTCTCATGATGTACATTCATATTTAACATACATACTCTGCAATTCATCACATTGTATCTTAAAAAGTTCAAATGCATTTTTCGCTATCGTAGTATTTATTTTCCCCCGTCGCTATTTATGGTATAATTTGAAAACATCGGCTCGTTGGAAATGACATTAAGATATGATATCTGATCTAACGATGATTCAAATTTAGTATTATACGTAGACTCTAGACCACTCAAACGCAGGTCAAATGCAGAGGGGTGATGGAAGAAGCCGAGGTGAATGAGCGTGGATGGATCGGTTAAGAGGCAGCAGGCTGTATTATGTACAGTACACATCCCAATATTGCATATTAAACAAAATTCAAAAAGAATTCATAGAAAATGCAACTTCAACACACAACGCTATCCATCACCAGCAAAATACTGGACAAGAGAGTACAGTTAAGAATGGGTGGTCTTGTGTGTCACAATTTATGTGC